>Ga0123352_10015864_pt1 | contig 11995 bp, 6 predicted proteins | sample TergutLab28metaG_FD_89700 | JGI IMG/M metagenome (GOLD analysis project Ga0123352, IMG submission 89700) | Labiotermes labralis P1 segment gut microbial communities from Petit-Saut dam, French Guiana - Lab288 P1 | ecosystem: Host-associated > Arthropoda: Insects > Digestive system > Gut ...
AGCAAGGACAATAAGGCTCCCTGATGATGGTCCTAGGACTGAAACATGTCGGAGCGTTTTTAATGTTTTAATGTGTAAATTTTATAAATTTTATATATGTGCAGTAGTTGGTATAATAATTGAGTAACTCAACAACATGCATGGTGTAAAAACAAAAATAAAAATCAATCATTCTATTGTCCACAAAAATACATGACTTTGTACTTGAATACTAGTACCACATTTCACTGAGAAGACCTGAAGATTAATGTAAATCAACACATATGCACACCACACTAAATGTTTAAATATTACATTGCATACATGGTGAGAGAATACAGCAATCAAGGGGAATAAAAAAAGACTGTTGGTAAATATCATAAGACTAGTGCTAATACATTGAACTTTGAAGACTTGTTTTGTGTCTGATTAAATACATAATTAACAACCTTTATACAATTAATTTATGGTTTATTTTACTGCTATCAGTGTCTCAGACTAAACAGCAATGATATGCAATTCAACAAGAACGGATGTCAGGAAGTATTCCTTCGTAAATAGGACCATTAAAAACTGGAACCAACTACCTGCAGAAGCGTTAGCGACTTTCCCTTGTAAACCTAAGATTTTTAGAAACAGAGTTAGGAAAGCAATTATAAATGGGGTAAAATGAAAGGAACAGAAGTGTAGTGAAAATCATCTGAAAGTGCAGTGAAGTGAAGAGAGGTGAAGTGTAGTAATGTGAGGTGACATGGAATGGTTGGAAGTTTAAACGGGGTTAAGTCAAATGAGAGGGTAGTGAAGTGTAGTTGGGTGAAGTTTAAATGAGAGAAAGTGAAGTGTCGGCAAGTGTAGTGAAGTGGAGTGTAGCTGGGTGAAGTGTGGTGAAGGTCTTAGTAACAGGGTGTCTAACATTATTAGAAGATTTATAGATCATATGAAGTCTGCTGCTTATATGACTTTTTCGTTTATCACATTCTTTCATGTTCTTTTGGTTCAATTTTTTATCATTGTATTATATGGTTGTACATTTTGTATGCTTTTGTTTAATTTTGTAAAGCATGTATTTTTATTGTTATGTTTATGTATTTTTATTGTTATGTATGTTCTGTTCTAAATATTGTTTTCATTGTGTTGTTCTATGTATTGTTTGTGTGTAAACGTGTAGTGTACTACTGCCACCAGGTGTCAACCCAATTGCAGTTAACAAATATATCAATCATAAACAACCTAAAAGGAAGAAACTGCTTTCCATGCAGACAGAGCACCATTTCAGAAGCAATGAAACAGACTGCTTTCAAATTTTAAAAGAACAAACAAATGATTGAAAGAAAATATACCAGGATGTGAAGGCAAACTATTTACACACAGTACTGCACAATAGAGTTCTGTGTACAACCCACAGAGCCAACTGCACTACTGAAGATCTCTAATCCTACTAATCTTGTGTTGTTATTTATTTTGGCAAAGCAAATCCATGATCTAGCAATACAATACAGATGGATGCTCATTATCACACAAATGGAAGAAAGCATGGAACAAACTGTAAATAAAGTTTGCCTGTTAATATTTAAAAGTTATTCCATGATACACAGTCCCTTTCCAGCTATGTAGCAGACGATGGCAAAGACAGTCATGCTCACCAAAAATAGAAGAAATTAAATTAATTCTGTTATGAAAAAATCTGCACTTTCACTCTGTGGTATAGTATAAAACCATGGTGCAGAAATTTAAACTGCTGCAGCCTGTAGTACATTCAACGAGTACACTACCATTGGTAAGGATCTGCCCTCTCTTCCTTCAAGCCATGCTGTGTGAGTTTTACACAGCAACAAAGAACAACCCAAACCACAAAACCATACAAAAATGTAGGTTAAAATATACATACACATAAAAAAGCAGAATATTGCTCCTTGAACTTGGTGGCAATATGAGAAATGAAAAAACAAATCTACTTTTGATGTCTGAGATAATGTTAACAATTACAATCAGAAAACTATCACACACCATTATCTTGCTGTACAGTCTCCAACTCTTGGCGCAAGTGTGCCAAGTCCTGTTCCAGAACCTGGTTCTGTGCACTCTGTGCTGCCAGTTGGGCTGACTGCTGTTGCAGGCTGCGCTGTAGTCGTATCATCTCTATATTTTCGGCAACCTTCTGTTGTTGAATCTCAGCAACAGTACTAGCTAGTTCATCTTCCAGCTCTACAATGCGGGCACTGCTTCGCTCACGTAGTGTCTCCAAGCCCTATAATGTGTAAGAAATACCAACACAAATCTACGGACAGCTGACTAACACAACAAATTCATGGTGCAGGGCCTTTCTTACTCAGATCAACAACAAATTCCCTACTTTTATGGAACTAAAATGTGCATTGCCACATTCACAAAAGCCACCTACTGAACTACATCCTGAACCAGTTTAATTTAGTTGACACCTTCACACCCCATTTCACTTACACCAGGTCACCTGGAAACCATTGATTAGGCAGCCTGACCTTGAACCTGCTCCAGCTTCCTGGCCAAAATATTAGCTGTTTGCACTCCACTTTTTATTTGTAATGCACAGTTTCATTTGCCACTTTCTTCCCTGTTACCTTAGAAGTGCATGGAAATGCAAATATGTAGCCTGCAACAGCCTACTTGTTCTCCTATGCTGCAGACAACTGGGATATGGTTCCCAGTGAGGTGAGTTTCTTTAATCACCATGAATCGGATAAGTGTGGATAGCAATTTTTTCACTGATTTCAGTTCTTCACATTTTCAACTCATTTTTATAATTTTTTTCATATAATTTCACACAGTGTTCCACAAATTTCATGTGCGTAAGGCTCCTGGAAATTCCACTGTGGCATGGCCATCCCCAACTGCAAGAAATTATGAATATGTATTTTCTTTTCAGTCTTAATAGAGTGCTAAACAAAGCACACTTCTCATAGACACTAATCATTGTAAGAAGGACAAAAAAGGAATTAGTCACTCATCTCATAGTTACATTCAAATTACTGGTGTGAATATTGAGAAGCAACTGTGAAAATGTTCTCTTCCTCATATGGTCATCTCTAAAATACTGGTGTGCCTGTGAGGATTTTCTGAATGGTAACTGTCATAGATCATGTTGGACAACTGCTTCAAAGATAATGAGCATCATATCACCTGCTCCAAGATGCTAATTTGCTCATGGAGTCTCATGATCTCTTCTGAGAGCTTCTGATTTTGTTGTGTAAGAGCAGCCTTGCTGTTTGGAACTTCAGGTGTCCTCTGTTCATTATTCAGTCTCGGGTGGTCTTCTATAGTTTCTGTATCTATGGGATGAGGAGTATCCTGATTCCCAAAGTGAGGAGTACTGGTCTGCAAATTTGGCTGAAACATACTAAATGCAACATATGTTTTAGTAGGCACAGACAGAACCTCCTCCAGCTTGGAATTCCAGAGAATTACATAAAATTCCAATTGATCAGAGTTTACACAAAAATTTGAGGCATTTGGTAGGCAAAATGACAGTACTGATTACTGTTGTTTTCACTAAATGTACACACTATAAACTGGCATTAGTACATCCAGTTCAGACAGGGATTCAAACAGGAAACTTGCTCAACTTAATGTCCTACTACACTCAGGTCACATAACAAATACACACAAATTTTTCCTACCCATCTAATTAACAGTGACTTTGCCTGTGCATGACTTACCCCACTTCCACCAATTATCACATGTACTCCAGATTTTGTTCCTTTGGTAAATACACTGCAATAAACTACAATGACTACCCTTTACATAAAAAAATGCACATATTAAGACAGCTCTATAGCTCTGACAGCCCTAAAGACAAGTTTCTAAAATCAAAACACTGAATGCACCCTTCAGTGATGTTCTTTCTACACATTGCCTAAAATGTTACAGCAACTGAAAGTGAAGAACTTACTAAACCAGTCAATTCACCAATACTGTGCCCAATAACAGTTCATTTAACATTATAGAGTATGTCCAGGAAAAAACAAACAAGAACTTTTACTGGATGGCAGTAACCCCCATTGCTTAAAGCACTCCAGCAGCAAATGCACATGTATTCCAACTGCACTATGTGCCATTCTACACATCTTACTGATTCTGAATCCTAGTTATTTTGTTACATGGAGCCAGAAATGGGAATTACACACAACATTAAAGCAAATCAGCTGTTATATAAGTTCAACGTGAGGCACAGTCATTGTTTTACTCACATGCACTTCGTATTACACACCCGACTAAGCATATCTGGAGAAAGAATCTCAGCTGCATCTCTTATTCATCACTGGAAACATTGTGTCAATGATGATTACTTTTGACACCACTTGTTTTACAAGGCTCTATTTGTACAACATGCAACACAGTATAACCCAGACACAAAGACAGACAAATTCTGAACTTGCCTTCCAGTCTGTTTCCCTACTAAATGCTCATTTAAACTATTCCCAGCATTTTCTGTACATGCTGGAATTCCATACGTTACCACAATTTGAACACACAACCATCAATCAGCATGGATGGAGCCAAACTTCCCTCTGCAGACACTGCATGCATGTGTGTGTGTGTGTGTGTGTGTTTGCGTGATCAAGAATATCCCAGGGCAGTGATTCAAGCAGAAGGTTCAAAATCTCAGCCATCTGAATCTCCAAATCTTATAACTCAAATCTTCTAGGATATGATACTGTCACAGCAGATGAGTAGTCAGATATTTAAAAGCATGATAGTACCTTCATATTCATGTTATCATCACACACCACTAGAATCAAATATACAGCAACAGTGCTGTGAGAACCTCAAATCTCACCCCCGAATCTCATTTTTCTAGGAAGTTACATACATAAACTACATAAAACAGCTGCCATAAAATGTGAAACTGCACATGCAGCACACAGAATGATGAATTTATGACACTGTTTTAAGTCTGCACGTTCTTACACAGAGGTGGAAAGGATCAGAAATCTGAAAGACATGCAGAACAATTAGTGGGTCGGACAGCAACAGAGGTAAACTTTTAACAGTTTCTCTTTCATCTCATGTATCCTTCACACTTCTAGCTTCTTCTTCTTTTTCTTCTTCTTCTTAGATGGAACTACAGTCCAATGCAGACCTTTGCCTCCTTAATGGGTTTTCCCAGTAAGCTCTGTATTTTTTTTTACCTCTTTCCAATTTCTAATTTTTCATTTATTAATATATGCTTGTACAAAGTTCCACCATCTGTTGTTTGGTCATCCTCTTAGTTGACATTTCTAGCATACGTTTTTACAAAACAATTAAACTTAGAAATGTCATTGTAATGCTATGGACACTATGTACATTGTTATAAAGACAAATGCTCTGCAGTCAGACATAACTTGTCCTCCTGTTTTATTAAATATGTGACATAATACAAAAAAAATGTTCCAAATAACACAAACAGATTTTCATTTTATGACGTGCACAAATCTGTTTGTACAATAAACAAATAGTGAGAAAATCAATGTTTGACTTGAACTTAACATAATGCAGGCTTGACAAAATTAACCTAGCTTGTCAGCCTTTACAGTGCGCTCCAGTAAGAACTCCAACAAAATGTGCTCTGAACAAATGAGTGTAAACATTTTCTGTGTACTGACTACCTGTTACGGTAATCAGTAGTGTGTGTGTGTGTGTGTGTGTGTGTGTGTGTGAGAGAGAGAGACAGGCATGTGGTGTCACAAAAGTTTCAGAAATGTGCCCATAAAAGCACTTAGGGACATGCATTGCCCATCCTGAACAGCAGTCCACAAGAAAGGTTTCAGCACGGTTTTGAAGAGTGCTAACATCAATTCATCAAGTGTACTGCTGTGCAAGCAGAATACTTCAAAGGCGACAGGAACTATTAATATATAACCAATTAAATGTAGCTTTTAGAAGACCATTCTGGGAACTTAACTGCTACAATCTGTATAATACAAAGACAACTTACTTTTGAGAGGTGTGTAATGATACAACATTCTGTCTTGTAGAACTTGACACACAAGTTTTAGTGTGAGGACGAGCATGAGGCCTGGATGGTGAGCGTGACTTTCCCATCAAATTGCAGTGGACAGCAGAATGTACAGATGTATGTTCCACCAGCTGGTTACGCAAAACTGCAACTCGGTCTTGCAGTTGACTATTACTCTGTTGCAGCTCGCGTACCTGCTGTTGCTGTTCGACAACCAAACATTCCAAATTGTGATCATGGCGCTGTGCTGCTGTTGGTAAATTACGCTTCTGTTCTGCTACCAACCTCAGCAGTTTTGTAGCAAGTCTTAACAAGAAAATTACCTTTGCATTAATATAAATATATTCATGAATAATCATATCATACTGTCCATGAAGACACTGCTTAATCTCGTTAAGTCTACACACCAACTTTTACACGACTGAGTTTATATTAATTTTTAGCACATGCTTTAAGAAAAAATATTAGTTTAACAGAAAAAGATAAAATTATGACATAAATGACATTTTGTGGTAAATAAAACAGAGATTATGCAGCATGTCTTAAAAATGCAGTAAATTTCCATGTTACCTAAAGATATGAAATGAATTTCTAAGGGTGTTATTTCATGTGTTCGCATATGTGAACATAGGTCATTTAACCCTTAGCCGCCAAACGACATATATATATATATATATATATATGTCGCTCAGTGAGCCCTTTAAATAGCCGAATGGCCACTAAAGTGGCCGGGGGGGGGGGGGATTTAATTCCGGCATAAAAAATTTAATTCCGGCGGCGAAGGGTTAAAGGTTAAGCTCTAGCAGCTTATATAGTGACTGAATACATTCAACTTGAAAAACTGCAACATACACCACATACTCCTCTTCCTGACTACTACAAACTGTCACATTCATACTGACAAACTAGTAAGCCTGAAGTTGTGTTACACAAATATAAAACTAAGATTATTTAAACACATTTTTTGTATGCTAGCAACTACCAATAGTATAATATTTTACACAAACTACATCTTAATGTACCTCTTTATTTTCTCCTCCTGTTTACTGCATTCCTTCTTAAGATTACTGTTGTCCAACATCAGACACATAAATCGATCTTCCAGTTCTTTACGGTCAAGCTTTGTTATATATGGCGCATGTAGTTTATCTACAAAGAATTATACCATAATTTTACGACTATGTGTTATTGCACATACAAATAATAATACGACCATAATGACTACAGGCTGGAAAAAAGGTTCAATTTCTGGCAGGAGTAGAAATTCATCTCCTCACCACCATGCTGTGGGGCCCAACCAAGTTCCCATATAATACATACTGCAGACTACATCCATGGGGTAAAGAAAACAGTGTGCAGCTTATCTCTTACCTCTTCTCCATCCAATAGAAAAGTGTGTGTGTGTTTTTGTGCACACGTGTGTAAATTCAGAGGCACGTCTGTGTCGGTGACTATATGCCCTTATCTACAAGACACCAAGGGCTTTGTCCCAGAAAAAGCCACACCACGAAGCTGACTGCTCAAGTCTGTCTACTGCCAGGATTAAGAAAGTGTGATGTGATTACTCACCCGTGTCAAAAATCCTAGCTACACCATCGTGTAGAAACATACCTCCACCTTGACTTCAAGTAATCATACACAATTATGAACAGAGAAATGTTACCGTACTTTATACCTGTAGTGTGGAATGTTAACAAATTACACAAATATGAAATTACCTTTTTCACCACTGAGTGAAAAATATGACCCATCTCTTTGTTTCTCACATGAAGCTCCCTCCTTTACGGGTATAATATCTCTCTCTGGATCATTAGCCATCTATAAAGATACAAAAGAAGCCTGCATACTTTTCCTTATATTACTACAATCAACAATTATTATATCACAAATGAACTCTACCAACAGTATTTTAGAAACATTAATTTTGGCATTTCAGGATGGTTACTTTCCAGCCTGAATATCAGGTTCTTTATTCAATGGAGATGTAACAATGAAATTAATATAATCAGGAATGTGACACTGCATTTAAACATCTGGACAGGCATCTAAATGCAAATGATGGAATGCTTTCACACACAATTTACAGGGAACCTACATATCTGCTCAATATTGCGCAGCATTATGATGTGAAAAATATGTTACTTCTTTCACAACACAAACTGAAAACAACCATTATTCCTAAGCGCACTGCAGAACAATGGAACATCTAATGTAAGCCCCTAGAAATTTATTGAATAAGTTGAAACTGCTCAGCAAGTTGATTTCAGCAGGGTTTTGTTCCCTCACACTATGTACAGAATACGTGTTGGCCCGATGTACACAGCTGACATCTAAAATGAGTAAAGCTTCATCTGTATGCTCCCTACACACTTTAACAGCTGGATGCACTGGCTCAGGGATACCTCTAAAAGGCCAAAAATATTGCGCAATAATGAATACTCCACAATATACTTAACCCTCTAGCTGTAATACTGTGCAAAGAAAATACTGAATAGTCTATAAACAGTATTGCGCAGTATTCATTACTGTCTGTCTGCAACAGAAAAGATGTCTTCAAACAATAAATCCAATTGACTGAGACAAAGCACCTATGAATTTCGGGTTTTTGAAAGCATCTTTAGTGGCCAAATTGCCTAGCGTAACGAATAAACGCTGACCAAGTCTGCTTCTCGTACGTATTACTTCTAACACTTATAGGATGTACATTTCGACCTCACAAAACGATGGACCATCTAACCGCAAACAAATTTTGCAATCGTTTCGCTCACTCAACCCTAAGTCATAAGATTTGTGTGTGTGTAATGTGGTCTTTGTCTGTACCATTTTTGATCCAGCGGCATATTTTCTTTTTTAAAAGGCTACAGCAATAGCCACAGGAGTAAAATCAGTCATCGCTCAACAAAAGTACCTAAATGGAATATTGCATAATAATATTAAGTCATCGAGTGAGAAACATACTGCACAATATTAACTCACGGCCAAATACCGTCCGTTTAGGGGCCACTTTACATGACCTCTAGGGCCAGCGTTCCCCCAACCCCTGGAAATTTTGTTACGAATTTCTTACCTGAAATATCTGGATAAAGGAAACTTACAATACAATAACGCATTAAATTCGTATTATTGCTCAAATATTCTGTTAAAATGTAAAAATACTAAATCTAAGACACGTGAATTATTCAGCAGCGAAATTTGAAACTGTCACACCATATTCGTAATAACTACCTCTGTGACATCGATAACAAGTATCAGTCACCTGGTGGCACGGATTATCAGAATTCGAAGCGCGATAGTTCTACCTTCTCTGATTAGCAGACTGTTGTAGGCGCAAAGGCAATGAATACTCTTGTCGGCTCCGTACCTGCCTCACCCTGCATATCCGTTTTGTAGTACATCCGTTTAAACACCAAGCACTATAAATCCATTTTTAGGCCTATTCGCAAAGCTGCAGTAAAGGACTACTAACCTCGTCAAAAGTGTCCGTCCGTATGGTAGGGCCGCCTCTCACCGAACTCTTTTCTTGGATTTCTTCTACCCTTCGTCCACACATTCAGCTTGTAATCAAAATTTGATACAGAAATTTTGCACAAGGATCTATATACATTTATATCTCGCCAAAGTTTCATTTATAAATAAAAATTCGCACATCCTTTATGATACAGAGGCCGAAGAAAAAGTTAATTTCAACACATTAACATATTATGGACATCGCCCATATACGGGATACCGACTGCAATAAACTGTTGATGCGTCATAATTCCGTCCGTAGGTTTCCAGCGACAAAAAAGAAAAATTACAAATAAAAGGAACTACAAAGAATAGGAAACGAAAACTGGCTTAAAGGACAAAGGCAAGCTGATAGCTTAGCATTAACTTCTAGTGTTTGTTCTAAACTTGAATGCAACTTCAAGACGAAATACGCAGGAAGTTCTGTGTCATATTATTCTCACATGACTGTGATCTCACAAATTCAATTACAGAAACATTAACAAAGTATACCGCCTTTAATCAATACAACTGCTTTGTTAATTTGTTCCTCTCTTAGAGTAAAACTGAAGAAAGGAACTATGCTTGTAAAAAACCCACTCAAATTCATAACTCAAATACATTAAAAAACTGTAGTTTGCGAAATCAATCAAGTATGGCAGATAAGTCTCACGTGCAAATAACACAACAGCAAATGGATGTTATTAACGTTTTTGAACGTGGTCATCCTGTTTTGTTTTGTTGCTTAATTTAATTTTACGTTTCAGTCAAAACACAACATATAATATCAATTATGCTTTAATGTGACATGTTTCGACTTGGAGGAGTCATCATCAGGCTCCATACTGAGGTGTACTTAGTAACTGTGCACATTTGGGATCTCGAAGGGCTTACAATAGTACATATGTACAGTTAAAAGTTTACACAGTTTAAAGATTGATACGCTATTTGATTTGCCCAATGTATCTGATTGATAATTTATTTAAAAGGTTAAAAATCAGTGTATTTATACTCTCAGTTCAATTACTATATGTTATAATTGTATAATTATGTCTGTAATGTATTTCTCTTACATGAGCATACACATGTTTTAACATATATGAATTTGCTTCCATTGTGAAGATGGTTGTCATGATCGTAGTTACTTATTTTGCACACTTGGATACTCTACTTGATTTCAGCGGCATAGGTGGGTGTGATTCTTCACTCCATATAGTTCAGTATTTCAGCAAACTATGAGTCACTGTCACGATCTGCAAAACATGAGACCTGGTTTTGCGATTTGATGTAATTGTGTGGAATAAACTGTATCACAAGATTTTATTATAGTGGTATGCTGATTTAAGATTCTATGTGCATTATGTAAGTACTCTTGAATTCTGTCTAGGTACATTATGTAAGTACTTCATTGACTGTATATTCTGAATTGATCACATCTCCTTGTATAAAATTGATTTGCCTTACTTATGTATTATAAACACAAATCACTATCATATGTATCTTATTGTTGAGACTCATTTTGTACTATGCCTGTTGTTATCTAATGGCAAGATCTATATCCATTCTGATGGATCTCTGAAATACTAAATAAATAAATAAATATACGAAACAGGTCAGTAGCTTATTAAATCTGATAAATTGTTCCTGAAGGAACTTCTGCAATTCTTGGTGAACTGTTTAAAGGAGGAAATAATGCTGAGCTGAAGTAAGGCTGTTTGGAAGTTTAAGATCTGAAGAGAGTAAATAAAACAAAAAGAAAACAAAATGAAGAGTCAGAGAATGATCGCATGTAAACACTGCAAAAACAACTTACATAAAATGACGCGAAACTCACAAAAAGTCTCGAAAATGAAGCCAACTGCCCCATACACTAAGCAAAAATTTAATGTGGGGGGACGCTGTGTAACAAACAAAATCTGGAATATGAAAAACAAGAAAAATATTTTGAGGAAAAACTAAAGTAAGGAGGACGCATCTACAAGGTTTAAAAAAAAAATAGATCAAACACTAGTTGCACATCAGTAATTAATGGAAGAAATTCAACTCAAGAACTGTGCTCTAAGCAGCAAAGAAGATATGCAGATGATGTTGAAACTGAAAAGTGAGGAGTAACACAAATACAGGCAAAAGTATGATAGTAAACACACTTATTCTTTGTGGCCTGTAATTTGTGCACATGTAAGGTGGGGGCATTGAGAAGTACGCCACCATCTATGGTTGTTTGCAGATTACTAAAACCCATGATTTCATGAGGTAATTGTAAGGTATTCAGGATTTTAGATAGAACGATCTGACAACAGTGACCACTACCTCTGACACTCTGAAGACTTCGGAATGACTGTTTCAACAAAGATAGTGGTAAAAATTTTGTCTGGACAATGACAATTTGTTCTTCTGGTCACACGGGCACTGGTCACCAATAGTGCTGTGGCTGGGTTGGCTTGGGGGGGGGGGGGGGGATTAAAATCCCCCGGGGCGGCAAAAGCGAAGGGGAAAAAAAATTAACTTTTTAAATAAAAAAAAAATGATTTTTTTAAAACAAAAAATTTTAAAAAA
>Ga0123352_10015865_pt1 | contig 11994 bp, 7 predicted proteins | sample TergutLab28metaG_FD_89700 | JGI IMG/M metagenome (GOLD analysis project Ga0123352, IMG submission 89700) | Labiotermes labralis P1 segment gut microbial communities from Petit-Saut dam, French Guiana - Lab288 P1 | ecosystem: Host-associated > Arthropoda: Insects > Digestive system > Gut ...
GGGGGGGAAAAAAAACAGGTAGGGGGAGAAATGGCTGGGGTTTGGGCCGGCATGAGGGCGGGTTCGGTGGGGACGTGAAAGGGGGGGGGGAGGGAGAGAAAGGGGGGGGGGGTTCGGTACGGTTTAGTTATTTTTCAACATAGTGCCCATTGCGTTCAGTGCATGTCCACTGCTTTACAACTTCCTGTATTCCACGTGGGAGAAATTCCTTTGGCTGCATGCTTTGTCACTGCAGCTACTTCTGTTCTGTCAGATCGGGAAGTCTCCACCAGGGTCCTCTGTGACTGGTCCCAAGGTGTGATAGTCACAGTCATCGATGTAAAGTGACTACGACGGGTGAGAAGACGTTGGAAATGAATGTCCTCGATCGTCTCAGCTGTCACACGGCAGTATGTGCCTGTCCTAGCGTTATGCTGCAACAAGACACCGGTACTGATCACTCCACGATGTTTTGGTCTCATCGCTGGTTTCATATGATTCGTTAGGAAGTCACAGTATGAGACACTGGTACCTGTGGCCCCCGTGGACATGTCGTGCGCTACAAGTGAGCCTTGATTATCCCATAATACCCTCAGGATCCGTATTCCGCCACATGCCTGCTTGAGGAATTTTGGAAATGTGGCGAGTTAGAATGGCGCCATTTTTTGTTTGCCTTCTCCGTTTGAGGCTTTCATTTCCATTAGGAACCCGTCTCCTATTTCATATTGTCACATGCGTCTACGCGTCTTTCCTCAGTCCAGAAGTCGCTTCTGTAAACTCCACTGTGCGGACACTTTATGAAATTGTAACACGTCGAGGTTGGTACTTTCTTTTGAACCGTGACTGATGTCCAGCATGACGGCCACTTCTTGGACCATAACGCAACAGTTTTTCCACTTTCGTTCACACTGCGTAGTTGTTTGCAGTGTGTCTATGTAGACTTGGCTCAGTCGAGTAGTATCCGTTACAATAAACACCCCATTATAAAAATTATCACTCCACTGGTAAACTCGCTACAGCGTTAAGTACGCATTACCGTACTGCAACTGTATTGAAGTGGGTTTATTACCCACAGTAACCGAGAAACGGACGATAGAACTTTCTTCGTTTGTGCATGAGTCCAAAAGAGCAGCCATCTTTACACGCTTTGCTGAAGTGCTGAAGGCCACCTTGCTTACTCTGCCATTCACAGACATGCTTCTGATTCTGTTGACTTGCTATGCTTGCAGTTGCATACATTAGGGTCCCGATCATCAGCACTTAAAAGGTTTTCGTCTGGATCGTCTTTGTATATTTTATACAGATAGGAAAATGTTTATAATTTTCTTGTCGGAGGCTTTGATCATCTGTTGTCCCGACATTACGTACTCTCACCTGTAACAGAAACCCGTTGAATTTTCAAGATTTGTTTGCACTAGTTTATTCTAACTGCCGGTCCCAGTGGCCGCGCGGTCTAAGGCGTGGGTCTGCGGCCGCTCGCTTGATGGGATTGTGGGTTCATATCCCGCCGGGAACACGAATGTCTGTCGCTTATGAGTGCTTTGTCGCGTACAGGTTTCTGCGTTGGGCTGATCACTCGTCCAGGGGAGTCCTCCCAAGCGTGATGTGTCTAACCGAATGTGACAGTGAAGCCACGATATTGAGGAGACGCTAGCCCTCTAGGGGCTGTCGCGCCATGAAAATAAATAATCAAAAACAAACGTAGAAACATTACCTTTCTTTTGTTAGGTGTTTAATGGCTCCCAAACTCAGATTGTGGACCAAATCAGCATCATGAATGATCATCGAACTTCTCTATGTTTAACTAACCAACTCCTTCTTGTCAAAAGGACAGACCTTCAACCACACTGTAAATAACATGCTTTGCATAGGACAGCATTGTTATTATTGACTTCGTAAACCCCCAACACTGTACACTTACCTGAGCCTGTTGAAATCACTCCACCTACGCAGCGTTCCTTTAACATCCGTTTTAATGTCGTCTTTTCTTCTATGCTTAGGTCACTCAAACTGTCTCTTCCCTTCTTTTACAGATTTCATGCACTTATTTGCCTCTTCCATGCTACATGCCTAGCCCTTGGCGTCCTTAATTTAATTATCCTGATAATCGTTTTCAGCGTTGAGTTTGACTTAATGGTGTTTTATTTTTCTCTTGCATTATCGTAATATAGCGGCAGTGGATTGGCCTGATTCGCGGTAGGACATGATAGTCAGAAATGGCACAAATTCTGGAAGAAAAGTGAAAATTGCCATTTGTTTTGCAGTAAAAATGTCTACATACGTACCTGCTAGATGCCAACGGCTACCATCCTGTCAGCATGCTCACTGATAATTACAGGCTACTCTGCATACAATTATCTTCAAGTTTATTGGATTGCATTCCAAGTGAATAGTGTAGGTTGATATTTGAAAGGAAAGTTTTATGTTAAAACGAAAAATGTTGTATTCCTTGTTCCCTGTTATGAGTATTTATTTTTGAAGTTTCTGTTGTGGGAGACGCGTGTCTTATGTTAGTTTCCCCCCTTCTCCCAAACACCCCTTAGACTGGACCATCTGTCGTGATGTAACTTAAATTTACAAAACAGTACCTTTTCAGAATTTTGTATAAAGTGAAAAGTGAATGCCTTATGTGTTGACCCCAACTGTTTGTCTGTGGCCCATTATCAGTGAATGAACTCTTCATTGGATTTTAATGCATGTCGGTGTGTGAAGTTTTGTCAGAAGTTATTGAGTGAGCTTTATTGTTGTGAAAATCGGCTCGGTGACAGAGTGCTTTGCTTAAGGACATAATTGATATTTTACCCCATTTTCCATATTTCTTGACCTCTTTTAAATTTGGTATGGGTCTCCACATATTGCCGTCAGGCAATTTTGAGCTTTATGAGTACTGATACAGTGAAAGGCATATTTTACTGAAGAGTACAACTGAAATTTTGTCCATATTTTGTACATTTTTTAGCTGACTTGGAAACATTTTTGTACAAAAAATATTCACAAATGTGTAACTGACTGTTGATGAGTTATGTAACAGTCAGCACAGATAAGAACGTGTTTTTTTATGGGCATAAATAAAGTTACATTTCTGCCTATTGTGTGAAACTGTATGATATTCTGAAACTAAAGAATACCTTGATAAAGCCTGTATCCTGCATCACAGAATACACCATTTGCAGTTTTGTTTTAAGGTCTGTTTCTTTGAAGTGTACCCCAATTTTACATATTAGTAGATATTCACTGAAAAATCAATGATATTTTATAAAATGGGTATTTTGTTACACCTGCTCGTCATTTCTTAATGCAATACTGTGAACTTTATTTTTGCTATAGGAGGATGGCATTGATGATGAAGAGGACAGCAGTGAAGGAAATGTGGATCTAAATGAAGAATTGCATCCAATTGTTTACTACATTAATGATAGGGAAGAGATGATTAATCAGATGTTTTCAGTTATCAAAGGCAATAAACTGAGAGCAATGCTTCCACCAATTTTAAAGGTAACAACAGTCATCTTAAATCTACATAGAGAGACAAATTTCCACAAAATGGTAGGCAGAATCAAAATTTGTATACCCAAATTCCATATGTTTTCTGAAAAATGAAGAATTTGTACAAATTTGGTTGTGGCCCAAAACTGTTAACGCAATGATTTTTACTCCCCAAGTTGGAGATCAGGGTTGACATAGAGTTATTTCCACCTTCACTTTGGACATAATGGCTTGGTATATATTAAACTAATTTTCTACCGTGAAATCATTCAAAACTACAAATTATTATTATAACACTGACCATTGTGAGAAGTTATAAGATTATTATTTTTTTTTTAATTTTTTTTTTTATTGTTGTTGTTGTGGTGGTGGTGGTCGTAGTAGTAGTAGATTACTTGACTTTAAGTTGTAACAAAGTTTCCAGAAATTTTCCTGCCTGTGTGGAAAGGAAAGTAGCACCAAATTTTGCATGACTCCAAAATATACAATTGAACTCACATTCATAGTGTTTATGAAACCTGTATTAATTTTAATTATATAGCAAATTTGAACGTTACCTTACATATATCTGTATATATCCAACACATATACATTTATGCTATGTACCCAACAAGGAAGAGAAATGTATGTCAAAAGTGTGTAGCACAAGAATTTAGTTTGTAGGTTGTTTATAATCTGTATTGTAAATGGTATATTATGTTTTAAAAACACATTAATTATAGGATAAACATGTTAATGTGCAATGTAAATTTTGTCACACTGAAACTGTTATTTGTTAGAGTCAGATATATAAGACATGGATGTGCATCACATTAATTGCTATAAATACTTTATTGTGCACTGCATCTCATACAACATAAGCAGAATTTTTAAATAAATTTATTATGTTTCCATGAACATGTTGCTTAGTTTGTTTTTCTTCCAGGATTCAACAATTGATGAATTAAAGTCCCAGTGCTTGGATGAATTACTTGGAATGTCGTCAAAACGTATCCACAGTATACTAGAAGGTAAGCAGTTTTGTGTTGAAAGTCTTTGCACTGCATGACCACTAGGGGAAAGAAAGGGCGGTGGTGGCGGTGGTGGTGGTGGTGGTAGTAGTGGTGATGGTGACGGCGGCAGCGGTGGTGGTGACAGATTAACTTGACTTTAAGCTGGAACATGGTTTCCAGAAATTTTCCCACATGTGTGAATGTGAAAGTAGCACTAAATTATGCATGATTCCAAAACACACAGCCACGCTTGGTTATAACGTCATCTGAGGGGATCGAACAAATTGTGTAATTATAAACAAGTGTCGCTGTAAGTGTGGTGTTGTAGTAGTGGTGGTGGTGGTGGTGGTGGTAGTAATAGTAGTAGTAGTAGTGGTGGTGGTAGTAGTAGTAGTAGTACCAGCAGTAGGTTGTAGTGGTGAATGCAAAGTGTAAAATTTTAAGTGTGTCTAATGTCTATGTTCTGCCCATGGGTATGTAGTGCATAACTTCATTAAACTTTGTCTTTGGAACACAGGAAGTAGTTTTTATGACTGTCATTTTATGAAAGTTATTAGGTCACATGTAAACCTGCTGCATGAAAATTTCCTATTGTGTTTTAATTTAAAAAGCTCTTGTAGTTTTGTAAAGTAACAGTCAGTGTCATCTGTAATGAGGTTTCCACCAATCCTGGATAAGTGGTAGCCCACTGGTGATGAAATGACATGTTTATTTCAATGACACACAGGTATTCATGCCATGGCAGATTCATACCTGCAGTTGTAGATCTGGCATGGTTTCACAGAGAGATCACCAACAGCCACAGTCATCAGACTCAACAAAATTAAGTACCGAACCAACCACATAAATATCAGGTGGCCAAACAGTTATGAACACTTTAAACTCCAGTCACTTTTTGGGTAGTCATTCCTTAATTTGTTGTAGCTGTTGTATGTGATTTTGTGCTCGGTACAGAAGTCTAACATTTCTTCCCTGCTGTTACGCATGCCAGTTACCATATAAGCTCGAATATAAGATGAGTTTCCTCTTGCTGGAAATATCCGCACCGAAAAGCAGGGATCGCATTATATATGAAGCTTTAATTTTATTTCCCAATCACACATCCAAGGACATGTTATTTCATTGTAGTCTGTTTTAAAAAGGTGTATTGAATTTTGTTCGTAAGATACATAAGATCATTTATAAGTGCTGTTTTTAGTTTTATGTCTTACTGTCTGAAATTTTATTTGTGATTTATTATATAACATAAATTTCCTGAGTTTTCCTTAAAATACCGCAATGGAAAAGTTGGTGTTGCCTTACATTCAGAGCTGCCTTATATTTTGGCTTATATAGTTTATCTGTGAGTCATAGGTATCCACTAAAGAAGTTAGATGTCAAAATATTGTCTGAACACACTGACATTTGGTTGATGTCACACCCTTGTAATGATCTGTAGGTACGACAGTATCATGCAACTCTGAGAGAGTCTGAGCTGCCATACTGTTCCTCTAATTTGTCACCTGCTTGAAGTTCTGTTAATAGTGTGAGGTCATAATGAGACATCCTGTGCATGAAATCCGTGTAAATTGGCGCACACATTCAAATCTAAAGTAAACGTTCTCCCAATTTCCAGTTTAAAAAAATCTGTTAGATGTTACAGCTAGTGGATTATCATTTCAATTAACTTTTTAGTTACATATTCCAGGTCGGGAATTGGAGACCTCGTCTGATTCTGATGAGGCAAGCTCCAGTCCAGAGAATGGTAAGTTTAGCATATCAGTATACATGTATGTGAAAACTGTAATTGTTTGTGGTGTATTACTTTGAGAGCACTAATAGCAACATTTCAAGCTGGGTATTCGATGTTGTAGTACAGAGACTTTACCAGAGCATTGTATACTTTCAATATGTTACACAGTTTCACAGTGCATGAGCTAATGTATCCCACATAAAATTATATGCAGATCTCTTATACCGAATTTCGACCAAACCAGATATTAAATTTGGTAAGGACGAATATACGTGTAAATTCATTCACGCCCCTATTTGAATTTTGGCTGTCACTGGCCGATTTTCACGAAACTCACATTTACTCAGTAAATTATTGGAATATGTGTACTGATTTGTATTACCAGTTGGATGAAATTAAAAAAAAAAAAGCAACAAAATTTCATTTACGCCGTTAAGTAAAATATTGCTTTCGCTAAAACCTGTTTTTCACGAAACTATTTTCTGCTCAGTGACGTTACGTACTACAGGTATTCTGTGCCCAATATGACTGAAATCGGTCGAGAAATACGGAAGGCAGGGTTCAGAATCCGTAAGTAAAGTACCGAGTGTCTCAACCAATTTCCACGACACGCTTGCTCGACAGCTTTTGTAGCGAACGTTGTACCGAATTTCATGAAAATCCGATACGGATCAGTCGCTGGTATTGCGTCGCAGACGGACAGGCGCATGGACGAGGTCTTCTCATAGGGTTTTTTTTTTTATACTTCGTGAAAAACGAGGTTTTGACAGTGGCGAAGATTTATAGTTTGATCTTCTGGGTGTTTACAGCGTGTAGTCTGGTTGGTGAATACCAACATTTCAGAGGAACGTGCTGTCTCCATCTACTGAATATGGTGATAGTATGCTGTTCCTGAAAAGTGGCCATTAAATTCTCAGAGGCTGTCTCTAAAGTTTCCTACTTTTGATTCTATTTCGGAACTTCATTGGCTTGAATATGCACGTCATTTTTCATGCTTCGGTGTTGAAAGGCTGTGTGATGTGTGCAAAATGTGCTTTTAATTCAGTTTATGCCGCAGTGTTTCGGCTTAATCTGCCGTCCTTTTTAGGCGCGTTCTCAAAATTGCGAAAGGCGACTATTAGCTTCGTCATGTCCGTCCGTCCGCATGAAACAAGTCGCCCCCCCCCTCCACTGGATGGGTCTTTATGAAATTTTATATTTGAGTATTATTTCGAAAATCTGTCGAGAGTATCCAAGTTTCATTAAAATCTGACAAGAATAACGGGTACTTTACATGAAGACCAATACATTTTTTATCATATCTCGCTCACCTCTTCTTAGAGTGAGAAATGTTTCAGACAGTAGTTGTAGAGGAAATCAAAACACACGTTTTATATTCAGTAACTTTTTTCCGAAACCCATGCTTTTTGTGGCATAATGTGGAAAAACACGGTAGAGCCCGACAGGCCTCAGGTGACATAATACGGCACATGTGCTTTGCATGTTGGATAACTAAGGCCACAAACACACACTCAGAATATGTAATATTACCTGCATTTCCACGGCAGCAATGGTTACGAGAATGTGCCTTAGTGTTAAGTTATGCGTTCGTGGCCTATCTGGTTTATCTTCTCTGCGTTCAATGGTAACACGATATGGGCGATTAGTGGGAATGGGGAACCACTTCCCACTAGATTAAATTCAATCTGAACAAGACATCAGTTACGCTCTTCTACATGCAATATCTAATGTTAGGTTCGCAAAAAAACTTAAGCTTTACATTGCACGAAATTATCCTGTAATGAATTTATGTTTTACAAAATGAGGTGTGGATCATATAAAACAACTTCTCAGAACGTACCACTTCAGTTACCAGGGTTCTAAACAAATGTCTGTAGTTGTAATAACATCATGTCAGACAGATCGTATTTTAGATGTTCTGTGCACATACGAATAGCGTGAAGAAATCGTTACAGTTTGGATTCTTAATGTTTCGGCTATGTCAGTGCTGTCTAGGGAAGCGATCGCTGTTTGTTGTCTAAGCCATACGAAATACACAATAAACACGCTGAGGATACAACGTGGAATCTCTTATCGTTAAAGCTTGTGGTACATATAGTAACCAATAGGTTGTGAAGGGTTAATGTTCATGTAAGAACACTGTACTGATGGTTTATTTGTTTTCCTCAGTGGATCCTTACCAGTATTTTGGAGAAATTTGCTTCCTCGTTCGATCTGAAGAAGGAGGAAGCGAGTTCTTCCGAAGCGTCCGTACTTTCAACTATGACACAGTGCCGTATCTGTATGACTGTAACCACTATGAATTGTCACGATAATCGCAAGTCTTGAGCACGTGATTCGGTGCAGAAAAATGTACGCACGCTTCCCTACCCTGGTCCTGGATTTGAACCCGCGACTGGCTGAGCTGAGACTCAAAGTACAATGCATTAACGGACTTTTCTAATTTCAGCATCAGTTAAGTAGGTAGAAACCCGGTTATAACGACATCGGTTTGCGTGACACCTCGTTTATAACGTTAGATATTTTGTGGTACCAATTAATTCCACACACTGTTAGCCGTAACATTATTCTCCCCGGCTATAACGACACAAAATATTCAGTCCCTTTCAAGGCGTTATAACCGAGTTCGACTCTGTTAATAAGTGCGTCCTATCCTAACGTTCACATTTCAAGTTAGCTACGTGCGTTACAGTATTGTATACCAAAGTCTTTGTTTTTGAGGTCTGAATTGGATCGTATTTCAGGGGAAGGACGAATAACGAAAAATGGCGACGTCGCCTTTTTGTCACTGAGATTGGGATTTTAATTTATAGCCGAGTTATTCCTTAGGGGGAAAAGGCAAATACCTACCTCATCTTTCTCTGCGGAACTATTTCTCAAAATGCGAAAGGCGCCTGATAAATGAAAGTCATATATCTGTGCCCAGAAGCTTTCAGACGGAGTGGAATCATTATAAAACTATAATAACCTACATCTTTATTTACAGATACTTGCGTCTTTTTTATTTTTTAACCCATAGATATAATTCGGTCATTCTCCACGTATTCGGGATGTAGCCCCTAGCAGTGTTTGTCAACCGGCTTCCGCTGGTTGGATGTATTCTGCTGAGTGGAACATGAAGTTTATTTTCCTTTAGCCCTCTCCTCATCTGATTGCGTCCAGAATTAATGATCGGTAAATTAGTGTTTTGTAATAAATTATTTACCTTTACATTATGGAGGTTATTACACTTGAAATCTATGTCGTTTATGTAATTATTACAAGTTTGAACGTTACCGCGAGTTGCGATAATTTTGGGGAGGAGGTTCACAGAAGTATTGAGATTTCGTAAGGGATCCGCAGTGAAACGAAAGCTGAGAAACTCCGACCTGCACTGTTTTGACTGCGCGCAGTTAAACTTTGTTTTGGTTTTTGTTTTTTGTTTTGCTTGTGTCGACATCTGGCATGGCACTTGCGTGACCTTGAATGTCACTATGTACCTCGCTTTTCATTCAGATCCGCAGAAATTAGCGCTTTCCAAGATAAACACTCGGCGATCAGAGTTCTTGTATTTCTTCAGGTGCTCAATGCATGTTAGCTCTTTGTAATTGAAATTCGATTAAATAATATGTACACTAATTCCTTATAGCAGAGAAAACAGACCGTTGCTATTACAAATACTACTAGTAATGCTGCTTTGGGGAAACAGTTGCCCTTTATTCTGGAGAATCATTCGAAAAATACTGCGTACACAGTGGACAAAATGTAGTTCTTTTAAACGTTACAGCAGATAATACCGTTAGAGATTTAAGGAGGTGTAACCCCTCAGTAAATACCATCGTAATTCAAGATAAAATTCTTTCGCGACTTGTTTGTAATGAGCGCGTAAAATAATTAAATATTCTACTTTTATTCGCGTCGGATCTTGTGTAAAGGTTTCCTCAAAAGGACCTGCAGTGCTGAATCACAAGAACGATGGTTGTGCTATGCTAGACATTTGTAGGAAATCCGTCAGAGCTTATTACTGATAGTACCTTGTTATTTCACCAACCCGAGCAGACACTCTTCCCTAACAATTTCCTTTTACATGAATCAATATGACAAGATTTATATCCAGAGTCTGACAGCCTCCACAGATGGTGAATCAGCTAGTTTCTTGCTAAAAGTTTATTGTAACATACACGCTGTAGTCTCTTGAATTTGTATCTCTCTATAGTGTAGTGGGTCGGCTGTTATCGATGATGCTGTGCAATAAATTATGAAATGGAAAGGCTTATGTCTTTGTTTTGCAATCGGTGTGCCGCGATGCGAATGTAGTTCTGCCGTCATATTCAGGGCGGCCTGAAGTTTTTTGCAGCCCAAGGTGCACTTCAAGCCCCTCGAAAAATCAACCGTCATCTCACGTTTACAAAGAAAGTTAGTAACTCCTTTCAGGCGCGCTCTTCATGGAACGCCTCGGCTCCTACGGGACGGGTTCTCATGAAATTTGAAATTTGCATATTTTTTTTCAAAAATCTCTCCAGAAAATCCAAGTTTCATTGAAATCAGTCAAGAATAACAGGTACTTTAGATGAATATCAACATACATTTTTTATCATATTTCTCTCAGTTCTTAGAATGAGAAATGTTTTAAAAAAAGTTTTAGAGAAGATCAGTACTGACATTTTATATTCGATAACTTTTTTTTTTAAATCGTGCCGCTTATGAGATAATGTGGAAAAATATTGTAGAGCCGTTCTGCCACAGATGACAATACGACGCATGCGCATTGCATGCTGGATACCTAAGGCTACGGACACACAGTCAGAATATGTAATACCTACTGCTTTCCTGTGCATCAGTGGTTGCACGAACGCGCCCCAGCGTTACGTTATGCGTCTTGTTTAACGTTGGGGTTGCCGTATTTTTTCCCCCATAAGAATTAATTGAGATTCCACTGGGGGAAAAAAATTGACCCAAGGTTGGGCGGCGTTAATCGAGTCTATGTTCGCCGAAATTTGTCCACGTTAAAGCGAAACAACGTTGCGAGTTTTTAGGTTTCCGCACTGGTGCAGTTGAGGTCCCTGTCCTTGTAGGGTGTTACGCCTTATCAGTGGGTGATCTGAAGGACGTTTCGAGACAGCGTTGTGCTCTCATCTTCAAGGGTCGTCGGTCACCAGTCACTCGGCCACTTGGCACCATATCCCACAAGAGCAGAGACCGAAACAGCGTTGTTTGAGGCAACGTTAAATGAGCACTGCTTGTACATTTTTCCTGAATTTTTCTCCATATTTTGCCGCCCTAGGCGACGGCCTGTTTAATCTAATCGGCTGAGCCAGCCTTAGCAACGTGTTTAATTGAAAGTATTTTCGACACATCTGACAGTAGCTGACACGGTCTGACAGTGTCAGTGAAATCTTGTTTAATCATGTTGTATTCTCTCTTCGGCTGCGGTCGTTAAATTGTTCCTGCCTTAAGAATTTTACGTGTTCAGTAAAAAGTAAAACAGCAACCCTATATGAAGATTACATCCGTCCTTCCGTGACCTGGCATCAGCGACTAAACCGTTTGTTGGATTTTCATGAAGTTCAATGTAGAAGTTATTTACAAAAAAGCCATCGAGCAAACGCGAGTTTCGTGAAAATCGGTTTTTTGACATACTTTACTTGGGGGGCGTAAATTAATTTGTACCGTACGTTTCATATATCTTGACCGATCTGGGAGAAAATCGACTTGGAGGTGTCCGAACACTTCTGAGTTTCGTGAAAAACGGAACAATGAAAGTCACAATTTACACTTTACCTGGGGATGTAAATAATATTCCATCCATGCCTCCCCCCCGCCCCA
>Ga0123352_10015866_pt1 | contig 11994 bp, 5 predicted proteins | sample TergutLab28metaG_FD_89700 | JGI IMG/M metagenome (GOLD analysis project Ga0123352, IMG submission 89700) | Labiotermes labralis P1 segment gut microbial communities from Petit-Saut dam, French Guiana - Lab288 P1 | ecosystem: Host-associated > Arthropoda: Insects > Digestive system > Gut ...
CTGCGGCCCAACGCGGGCCATGGCCTCCTCATTCTTGAGGTTTCTAGATCACACACAACGACGCATCACAGTCGGTAGAACTCCTCTGGACGAGTGATCAGCGCGTCGCAGAGACCTCTACCTGACAATATACAACACTCACAACAGACAGACACCCATGTCCCCAGTGGGGTTCGAACCCACAATCTCAGCAGGCGAGCGGCGAGAGACCTACACCTTAGACCGCGCGGCCACTGGGACCGGCCCATAACTCTGATTACAGACTTAAAATTCCGGTGATCGAACTGCGTATGTCACAGCCAGGTATGGCAAATCCTGTCTGGTTTTGTGTCGAGTGTGAGGACCCATACACATTGCATTACCTGACGCCAGAACGGCTGAACGGAAGACATGACCAGTTTTGAGGCTAAACGTTTCACTGAGATGCACACCTTTCTAATTTATTATTATTCCTTGTATTACTGATAATATAAATTTATTGCTATATAAGTTGACAACGATACCCAAGTGGCATACTGCAGAACGTATTGATAATTGTTGTACCAAGATGACTACGTAAGCGATGTAAGGCCATCTGTCAGGTCACAGTCCAAACCGCCTACCTGATGGCACTAGTATTATTATTCATCACCCCCAAAGCGACAGCCTCAGAATTACATTAGTGATGCCTTTGCCAAGTTGAACAGATGGTTTACAGAAAAGAAACACATTAAAATTTGACAAAACAAACTTAATGAAATTTACTACTATCGACAAGGCGTGCTACTTCAAATATAGTTATGATAAAAAAATTATCGATGAAGTAGTTAAGACTTGGCCTGAAAATTTATGACATAATGAACTACCCCTCTCATTACTGTTCTTCGTTTTAGGCGGCATGAGGAAAGATGCAAACAGTGTGCCTGTAAATTCTGTACAAACCAGGAATTTCATGAGATCTCCGCTCTTCTGGGGTATTACGCAGCGTGCAGTGGTAATTCCTTGTCGATGTTTCGGAACAACCCAAGATGCCTTGCCGACGTTCGGGACAACGTAAGATGTCGATAGGTTGTCCCGAAACGTCGGTAAGGAATTACCATTATACGCTGCATAATATCCCAGAAGATCGCAGGTCATATCTACTTCGCGGCGGAAGCCTGAAATCACGCAGGAATTTCATATTTGTATGGTAGTTTACTGCATTATGTTTGTACTGTGTCATGTTGTACATCATTGTATGTAAATGATCTTTGTAAGGTCAGTTAATTGTAATTCCTGTTCTAATTATAAATACAGTCCCAATACGGAATGACCTTAATACACAATTTTATTGTGCAACTGAAGTTTCCCATATGGGACAAGAAACATTCTGTAAGTTTGTTTAACAGTAAATGGGAGTGGGGGTGGGATGGGCAGGACATGTGTCACGCATGGGAGAGAAGATAACTTGAGGGTTGTTTCATCGTGAATCTTCCTCACGAAATAAAGTGAAATGCCCCTACTTGATGCAACTAGGTAATTTTATTGATGTATTCTTAGCTGGACATGTTTCGGGTACGTACGCCCATCATCAGGAGCATTAGATGTTGAGTTGCAGCATATGGTTTTCTGCACCGAGTTTTTGGATGGGTGGTGGTCTTGAGAGTCGCTGCGTAGGTCGTGTGTACGTTGCGGATTGTGCCGTGCGAGTCGCATGTATGTACCCGAAACATGTCGAGCTAAGAATACATGAATAAAATTACCTAGTTGCATCAAGCTGGTAATTCACTTTATTTCATTTTCGAGAGAAGATAAATTTGTATGAACTTTTGGTGAATGAAGGAAAGCTACGACTTGAAAGACCTGAGCGACGGTGTGAGGATAATATCCAACTTGATGTTAAATTGTATGGTGGAGTGTGTATTGTTGTTATGTGGCTTAAAGTTGGAACCAGTTGAGGGCTGATGTGAACACAGTAATGAATATTCGGGCTCCATAATATGGGGAATTTTTGACTAGCTGAGCATCTGTTAGCGAGGAAAATATTAAGAAAAATATTTTGGCCAACTAAGGAATCCAACGGTATATGGAGAGTTAAAACAAATAAGGAGTTGGATGAATTAATTAAACACCGGAACATAACAAATTATGTTAAAGCCCAACGATTGAGTTGGTTTGGACACATAAATAGAATGCCCGAAACTAGCAATGTAAAAAGCATACACAAATGGAAACCATTCACAGGAAGACCAGCTGGAAGGCCCAAGTCTCGATGGGAAGATGATGTCAGGAAGGATCTGAAGAAGATGAAGCTTATGAAGTGGGCAGAACAAGTACAGGACCGCCTTAAATGGAAGGATATTGTCGAGAAGGCCAAGATTATCAGAGTAGTAGCGCCATAGAAGAAGAAGAAGAGCATCTGTTAGCTTCTCAAGGGTAGACTGTACTCATTGGAGTCAGTTAATTGTTCAAATAGCGCGTTAGAACTCAACTTATTTACTCCAAACCTAACTGTATTTTCGGTTGTGGTATTTAGTTATATTATCTGTATTAGGTTACCAGAGCTTTACCATATTGTCCTATTTGAAAAAGGATATCCATATACCATATGAAGGCGAAAATGTGTGAATGAAGGAAGAGACTTGCACATTGCGCCTGCCGCTTGTGCTGTGCAGTACAAAAGTCTGGGTGCGGTAATTCAAAAGGTGTCTTACGTAAGAGGTGGAAAAATTTAATTTGCTTGTCCGTCAAAGGGGAAGCACGCGGTGGCCCAGTTGATTAAGGCACAACGCTAAAGCCGGAAGGTCGCGGGTTCGATTCCCTATGGAGTCATTGGAATTTTTCATTGGCATAATCCTTCCGGCCGCACTGTGTCACTGGGGTAGGTACAGCTTCTAACAGAAATTAGTACCGGGTATATTTTCTGTGGGGTAAAGGCGGCCGGTGCCAGTCGTTAAGAAATGTGGGAGCCTCAACTGCCTGGAACCCTCTGGGCCTGTCCAGGCCTCTACAGGGATTGTTTTACCTTTTATCCACCAAAGGGCTGTACAGTCCAATTACAGAATGTAGAGTGTCGTCAATTTGCGTTTCAAAGACACGCAAAACTTTCACTGTCGGCGAAGTTACCTCTGCAGTCTGCGGTATTAGCTGCCATGATAACAGAATGGGGTTGTCTCCAGTGGAACGACTTTTGAACTGAGCTGAATGACAGTCCCCGAGAGTCCTACAGATATGGACGTGATACAGCGTGTCTCATGTTAACTGTGATATACATGATTCGTTAGTAGCCAACCTTACAGCTCCTATCATTGTATCACCCACTGCCCTTTAAGCTGAAGTATCAACAGAGTAATCAGACATGTTTGATTTTAATAGCGTGTACGTTTTTAGCCACGCTTCTGAGCACATGCTTACGGTAAAGTCTCAGACTAAACTGATGAAAACAAAGGAAACGAATGGATTCATTCGACTGCAGTGTACGTATGTCGTACTCTTATTTGATTCCTTATTATTTTGTTTCTCTCACACGCAACAACAGTGCCACTTCTGAATGTTTATACCCCCATTCCCCTTCGCACACTCTCGCCCACGAGCTATTATTCCGTGTCATGTAAATATTAACACATCGCAACCAAGCTGGCCTGCTCTTCTCCCGATGAGTGGATTCTTGATGGGAACAGGAAGTCGGCCCTGTCTGTAACAATAAACAGTGTGGCCCCCACATTTCATGATGGGTATCGTATGCCTAACATGTTAGCTACTACAATGGTAAACTAACACAGAGATAGAGCTATGAGGTGATTATATGGATGTGAACAGTGTTTCAAAATCTGTTAATGTATTCCAGCTTTTGTAAATAACGTATGAACTGTGTTGTGTAGGGGAGTCCAAAGTATGTTGTTAAGGGTTAATCTTGCAATGTAACTTATTGGGCTGCAGTAGAAACCCGCTTGGGAAGTGACCAAAATAATCAAGTAACATCGAGCGAAATATGTTATACTGCTACATGTTGTAAGTCATGAAGTTCGGATTGAATTTAATGATCAGACTTTAGAAGCTGTCTTATCAGATGATTTTGAACACAGTGTTAGGCTACGTGAACTTATGCCCTATTCGTGGGGGTCAGTTTGATTTGGCGGTTTACATTTAAATTGAAGCAGGTGAAATTATCATAAATATTTGTTGCACGACAATTGTTATATGTGCATATGATCTGTATGGTCGAAGTAGTTTAAGTATAAAATTGTCGGAGGGTTTCGGATACTGCTGAGCACAACCCTCACGACTACGGAAAACCACCGATTCGGTAACAAATGGAACTAGAAAGTGTGTCGACTTCTAGGGCGTACAGTTGGAACTCTTGTTGTAGACTAAGCTGGAAATGTTTTGAAATGTGAAAAATCTTATACTGAAGGTAGACTGTGCAGCATAATTACAGTGGAACAATTTGCTGGCTTCATCATTTAGTGTAGATTTGACATTGGTTGTACATATACAAATTGCTACTCATCTATTTAGCCATAGCCCAAATATTCAAAACTCTAAACTCCACGGAATAGAGAACTTCTTCAGAATCTGATAGTTACTCAGCTATTAAAAAAATTCCCCAGTTTGGAGGGTTTTTAGGGGGTTGCCCAAAACTCTATTATCATGTCTGCAACAGCCCTCCACTAACCCTTGCCCTAAGGCGCGTGAATCCAGTGTAGACCCTCCCACTCTGATGTTTCGCTGACCATGCATCTCAGTATAATCTTGGTGATTAACCAACTTAATGCACAAATTCTTGTTTTATAATAAGTTTATTATATGACTTACATGTTTCGAGCACTATGCGCTCATCATCAGGAGGTCAAAATTGTATTATACAGCATCTGGTATCATCACACCTGTAGGTGGCCGTCCGGTGCGCACCAGACGGCCACCTACAGAGTGTGACGATACCAGATGCTGTATAATACAATTTTGACCTCCTGATGATGAGCACATAGTGCTCGAAACATGTAAGTCATATAATAAACTTATTATAAAACAAGAATTTGTGCATTAAGTTGGTTAGTTACTAAGAAGACCTCCCACTCTGCTTCTCTCTGTAACACGTTAATATTTGCCACCCATCGACACCTGACCTTTGAAGTGGTCTCTCATCCTTCTCGCGTTTCTACAAAACTTCTGTGCATTTTTCAGCTTTTGTGCGCGCATCCAGTGCTCCGAATTTAACTGTCCTCATAACACTTCATGAAGAGTACAGTTTATGAAGCTCCTCGATATGCAGCTTTCAATAACTCATTTCTCATGAATGCATTTGAGGCACCTAGTTCCGTTAGGGCTTGAGGGGCGAGAACTTGATCAGAGAAAGGTGGACTTTTGTGAAAACCAAGTTTTCTCAAATTTGTCATTTGGAATTTAAACAGCCGCGGCAGTTTCGCTTTAAGTCAGGAGTACACAGTGCTACAGAAATCACAGTTTGGCCACTTTGTGTTCCTTAGGTCCTTGTGGAAATTGGTGCGTGAGTTGTAATTTGCTGTCTTAGTTGACAGCTTTCTAACTTATCCACCTTTTCGGAGGATTTATTAGTCAACTTTTTCGTGATTTTATCCTGCATTCTGATGATGAAACGTGAACTTACTTTTAACTTCCCTGTGTTTACTTCCAGAAAACTGCCGTATCAGCGGCTTATGGTACTGCATTGTGGCATTTATCCTCTCATCCAGTAGATTAACGTGATCAGCGTTGACCAGAATTTGATATCTCCCGTTCAGTTTCAACCCTCCTGGTTTTCTTGGAATGGGTACCGGGGGCTTTTCCGTGGGGTAAAGGGGCCGGGGAATGGCACCGAGGTCAAGAATGAGGGGAGCTATACCTCTGCTCCCCTGCTGTCTCTTCGTGGCATGTTATAGGGAGGATTTCACTTGACATGATTTTGTTGGACCTTCCGAATCCCATATTATGGAAAGGTCAAGCTGTCCCTGAACAGGCCTGGGCAGGTTCTGGGAGGATGAGGCTCCCAGGATTTTGAGACAGTCGGCAAGGTTGTCAGCCTTACGCACCGGCCGCCTTTACCCCCCCAGGAGATATACCTAATTTTCATTTCTGTTAGAGGCCGAGTCGACCCCAGGATCATAGTGCAGCCGGAAGGATTAATTCAATGAAAATTCCCAATGACCCCACCGGAAACCGAACCCTTGACCTTCCGGCTTGTAGCACAGTGCCTTAACCAGCTGCTATAAGTGGTAAATGCGTCTGATAAATGTGTACCTGTACGGGTGTTAGTCTGGGTTTCATGTAAACACATTTTAGTTAACCTGACTGTTCATGAGTGTATCGAATTCACAGTATGTACTGTGTGTACTCTTTCCTAACCTAAGCACAGGATTTATTTAAATCTAAATAACTGATGCACTGTCTCATTTTACTCTTATTTTTCTCCGGTGTGTTCATAAGACGCTCTTGCGCATGTTCTGGTGCAAAAATGAGATCCGACATAGGATCTCCGTGTTGTTCGGATATCATTTGTTTATATTTAGGTGTGAATAACATAGTTATGATTTTCTACTTTCTGCTGCACGATTTACAGAGGTCTTGTCTGTTTCCATTTGAAAGTTAAAGAAGCTGCATAACTCGGTGTGTAATTGTGTACTTAAAAATACACTACCATGAGTTGTTCTAGTTTTAGCTTTATTTGCACGGGTCAATTAAAATTTTTACACCCAGTCCTTGTTTTACGTCCTACTTGCGTTCCTGAAAAAGCGGGTATGAATAAACAAGGGTAAATAAAAAATGATATTCCCATCATTGGTAAGGGATTAACATAACACACGCCGCAAACCAAAGGGCGCTAAACCAAAAATGAGAGCGCATAAATTAAGAACTGGTGTAAATTTCCAATGGACGTTAAAGCAAAACATGCGTAAATCAAATGGTCGTAAAACAAGGGCTGGGCGTAATTAAAAAGACAAAGATCCAAGGAATTGTTCCCGTACTTTGCGTTAAGTAGACCAGAACATCAAACGCAATACATGTTGCACGTACCTGAAACAGAGTGTTGGTGTTTGAGCAGTGCTGGCGGCCGATGGCGTGCACATGTCTGCATCAGATCGTGGCGGTGCCTCTGTGAGTGGCGGGGCAACCAATAAACGCAAACGATCTTGGTCACGAGCAGTTTTCTCCAATCTTCAGCGCAAAGGTCTAGAGAAGAGGTTCCAGCTTCAGAAGTATATAACCAAGCCCGACAGGCGACAGTTGGCAGCCACACTTGGACTGACGGATGCTCAGGTAAATATTTGCAACAAGCATAATTATTTACCAGTTACGTAGAGCTTTCTTGATAGTTGGTTTACCAACACTTTATCGACAGCATACGACAACTTCTGCTACTGGTGCCACAGTCCATCATGATGATGAAGGTTGGCATCTTCTACTGTCGCCCTTCATTGGTCCCGATCTCTTCCGTCTCCAGTTCCTAATGCACATTATCTTCAAATCTCTGAAACTAAATGCGGTCACCGAACAGCACGTCTGCATAGTCGTCTTATTCCCATCCGGTTTCTGGGACGTTACCTTCCTGTGAGGGACTTGCTGCTACATTCCGCAGGGGTATCCCAGCCTTCCTGCCTTGATCACCTTAGCTATTTCTTGTTCATTACATAGGTTAAACAGTTCATGACTGAACCTTGATATACAATTTTGTAATGATACAGTAACCAGCAAGATGAACAATATCGCAATAATTTTACAAGAAAAACTTTAAAACTCCAACATGTTCCGATTCTCTAAGAATCATCCTTAAGGAGAAAACGTGAAATATGTTTATACATAAGCGAAAGCGAAGTTTTGAGCCTATAATTCAGCGGTGAATCTGACCGCTGCCCTAGCCGAGTGAATGCAAAGCTAAGAAATCGTGTGTTACAAATTGTGTGCAGCTGATTTTATACAAAATGAGATTTTTTTTTTTGGAACGGAGAAGGAAATCTTTGTATCACTGTTAATATCCACCATATAAATAAGTGATCATGGTCTGTTTTGAAGTAACATCTTAGTAATTGCCTGGAGGGAGAGACGGAGGGGAGGGAAAGGAGTGTCATGATAACCACAGCAAAATAGCTGGCTTATAGTCTGAGAATTGAACCCGTGTCGTTCCAGATATGAGTTGGGGGTGATGACCAGTAGCCTGCAACATTGGTTACAGGTTTCTTGGCGTTTCAGATTTGTGAAACAATCAGAACATCACATGATAGGTCCAACACAAATACATATTTTTAGAAAAACACTACGTGTTTCACATTAAACAGGCCGTCTTCAAGGTAAATAAAGATTTTAATTGTAGGTAAAATGCAGCTCTTAATACTATAATTTTTGTTTACTTTTTCTGTGGGATCCCACATCATAATATTAGTATTGCAATAAAATTTCAATATTTCTTTTATTTACACCTTGATGTTTATTATAACCACGGCAAAGCAATATAAAAGAAAAACTATTCTGCTTATCTCCTGTAAAACCTACAGACTCTTAACACAAGTATTTTCAACTTTTAACAAAATAATCTTACTCCTTTGGCTTCTGAGACCTCCAAGACCCCTGACTAAAAAACACAAGTGAAATAGATACTTAAATAATTTTTAATGATCAATTTTAACTTAAACTTTACTTACTGTTGTCTAATTTTGCATATTACAATTTTTTTTCAGTACTTACATCGTGATATGGAATCCCACTAAAAACGTAAACAAAATCATTATGTGATGTTATGAGTTTCAGTTTACCCGCAGTTTGTCTGCATTTAGACTTTAATTCGAAACATGTAGCGTTCTTTCTAAGAATACATACATATTGGTGTTGGAGTGATGGTGTGATGTTGTTTTGATTATTCAAAGACACAACGGAATAAACTCTATTAAATTAGATTGACGAAGGCAACGTTTGGTCATAACTATATGCGTCTCTTTCATATGAATGATGATACTGAGGTGGGCGGGTCAGGAGTGGTAGCCAGAATCCCCATATAGCTAAAGACAGGCGAATATGTTGGATAATGTACTAATCAATGTGATATGGCCTGGTTCATGTGACAGCTGTGAAAATGTTGAACTAGCACGAATTTTAAACATTTCGTGACATATCAGGAAAGCACTTTAAAAGTAGGTGCTATACTATTGTGTATTGTTCATTCAGTATGTTATTGATAACAGATTAACGACACAAAACCAACAAAGTGCACAGACATGTACCTTGGGGTTTATGTTAATCATGCCTTGTTTTGTAATATGTATTATTGTGTTTGTAATCTGTTTTATTTTAGTTATATTCATTTTGCTGGTTTTTGAAAATATAGCATTGTTTCTTGGACATTTATTTTATAATATCACACTTTAAATTTCTGTATTTTTCGTTCCGCAAATTGCCGTAATCAGAGAATCAAATAAAGCAATGCAACATAAAACCAAATGTTTTTATGCTGCGTTACTTTGAAGCATGTAGAAATATTAAGTGTGATATCGTACTATAAATATCTAAGGAACAAGTCTGTGCGTTTTGTTGGTTTAGTTTTGTGAATACTGTACTGTGTTTAGCACGAAAGTACACATTGGCATCTGACATTCTCAGCATATAAATATTTTATCTTATTTATTACCATAATCTTATCTTCCTAGCTGGCCTGTTGTAGGCGCTGTATGACAGAATAGATTTTTTTAAATTTATTGAGATTTTACCAAGAGTCTTATTTTGCCCGTTATTATTTTGTATGTTGTATTTTTCTCGGGGAAATTGAATTCTTAAAATATTAAATCACGGATTACAGTCGGAGCTAGTTTAAGGAAGGTAGCTAGTTAGTACCCTTCTTTCGTATTATGGAGAGACCTGTGTCAAATACTAGCCTATGCATTCGTGTGCCTTAAATCTTTATGTGGTTGTCTTAAAAAACAGCATGACTATTTTTGTCCAGATCTCTCAAAACTTATCGTTCATAGTCCTGTAACTTTCCATTCCATGCGTTGGGAATTTATCATTAATGTATCAAGAACGAAACGAAGACGTCACTGTTATCGTGATCGAACAGCCTAAAAATGTGCGTGGTTTTTCGCTGTCTCGTTATTAACAGTCAGTGCAGTGCTATGTAAAGCTTGATTCTTTATCTCTAAATATCTTAATGTCTTTGATTGGCCCAATTTCCATTGTAGGTCCTATATAACCTGTTCGTGTCTGCTCCTTTGCTCTGAATCATTAGAATTTGAATTCAAGTTACATTTACGCTGTCCGTACGGAAAATCTTGCGGGTATTTTGTAGTTTTTTGTCTCCTAACAAGGGTGTTGTAATCGTGTGTTGGTATTCCCCGAAAAGTGGTGCCCCCCCCCCCCCCATCTCAAGGACCGGGGGGGTTTTTGTTGTTTTTTTTTTCCTAACAAGGGGGTTTGTATTGTTGGTTGGTATTCCCCGGAAAGGGGGGCCCCCCCCCCCCCCAATTCTAGGAACGGGTGTAGTTTGAGTTGTCAACAAGCGGTGCGGTTTCTCTGAGTGGTTGTGCCTCGTGTCCAGGTATCGGCACTAGTCTTGACTGCCCGAGCGATGGGCTGCTGCCTGAGTGCGGTTTCCCCTGTCGTAACAATGGTTGTAGTTTCGGCTGTTTCATGTGTCTCGTGGCAAGGAATGTAGTGGGTTTTCCTCGGTTCCTAGCAACAGCACTAGTTCGCGTTTTTCCCGAGCGTTGAATGATGATGGAGTTTCGTCTTTTTTGCAAGCAGTGCCTAATTTTCTAAACAGAAATAATGGGAATTACCCAGTTGTCTTTCCAAAACGAAAAACATGTGTGCTTAAGTTTTTTCGCTATTATTGTTAAGTTTCTGAGATACAGAGCTAGACGGAAGGACGGACGAAAATTGTGAATTGTCCGAATGCAAGTAACGGCACTATTGTCGGTTTTATCAGACCAACGATTTCGTATCGCAACTGTCTTTCCTATATAGTTGTCTTGGTGCAAGTTTGGTTTATCCCCAAACAATGATTTCACACCGTATCCTACAAAAAAAAAGACGGTTTCGCTGTGTACTAGGAACAGGGATGGTTTATTTTCCCCGAGCGGTGCTCGAATTTCCTTTTTCATTTACCCGGTGCATAATTTACAAAATAGAAAAGGAGTCGATGATTTTCTCAGGATTGTCCCTCCAAGAGAAACTTTGGTGTGGTGGGAGGAGTATTTACCATGTATTTTACGATGGATTATTTTGGAGGGGCATGATAGGACGGAAGGACAACGGACGGACAGGCGAACATTTAGCTAGTGTATGTATACAAATCCAGAAATCATAGAAAATAAAAGAAAGTCAGGTTATTTCGCTGATTATGTCATTATCATATGTTGATCCAGGTGAAAGTGTGGTTTCAGAATCGCCGTATGAAGTGGCGCCATAGCAAGGAGGCCAAACACCAACAAACTAGCACCAGCAGCAGTGAGAGCAGATGTGTAAGGGAAGAACAGGGTGGACCAGATTCAACACAGGAACCAGAAATAGACATCCAGACTGTGGACAGCTGAAAGTGGGAACGAATAATTACAGAAATGTTGGTTAAGTTATTGTGATTTGGAAACAAAAAGGAACAATTAATATAGATGTTAGGCAAGTGAAACTGTCCTTAATCTAGATAGTTAGTCCATCGGAGGGTGCACCCATGGGATACAGATCACATACCAACATCAGAACATAAAATTAGCCTATAAGCTGTGTGATGTGTGGCAGGAATACAACTTGTCTGTAAATGCATAGTGAAATATATGAAACTTGATATTAAAATAGTTAAAATCTCCGACATGTTTCGGTTTATATTTAAACCATCTTCAGGGAGCTATTAGTTCATGTTAAAGTTACTTAAATCACCTGTTGCTATGATGGCATTGTGGTAGCGTGTCATTCCTTGTTTGTGATGGGTTCAGATGTCTTTGTATTCTACATCCACATCCTGCACCTTATCCATTCTAAAAAACAACAAGGTTAATGGATTTAAGAATTATCACATGTTACTTTTTTTTTCAGTTTTTCACC
>Ga0123352_10015867_pt1 | contig 11994 bp, 6 predicted proteins | sample TergutLab28metaG_FD_89700 | JGI IMG/M metagenome (GOLD analysis project Ga0123352, IMG submission 89700) | Labiotermes labralis P1 segment gut microbial communities from Petit-Saut dam, French Guiana - Lab288 P1 | ecosystem: Host-associated > Arthropoda: Insects > Digestive system > Gut ...
GAAAACAAGGCTAAGGCAGACATACCAACACAGAGTCTTAACTATATATATATATATATATATATATATATATATGAAGCATATGTATAACACAACTGCAGCATACAAGAAAAGAATCATTTTTTTTCCTTGAATTTAGTAAACCAGAAAATTTAAAGTCATATCATAAGAACACTTCAGAAAACCTATTGCAACTGGTACTCTTATTAATACCTAATCAAGCCACCCTCTAGAACAAAAAACAGCAGCATACCAGTTCCTGTTATGCTCAGTACACAGTCTACCATCAAGGTAAAACTAAGGAAAAAATAATACCACACTTCACACATATCACTGAGAATAACTACTTCAAAAAATTTCGAACTATACAACTAATAGTAGTCAAATATACATCAAACATACACAAAATTAGCCAAATTAAGGAGTACACAAAATCCTATGTTTAATGCTCATGAATGTCATACTTCAAATTCTATGGTATTCTGAATTAACCAACTTCGAATTAACGAGGTTTTCCTGTACACCAGAACTGTTACATTATGCACTCATTTCCTGACTTAAATGAATATGCATAAACAACTTCAACCATAAAATTTTAATTAAAACTATTAACAATGACACTTTCAAACAGTTTGTACAGATTCATTGGTAATGGCAACATTAATCAATTCTCAGCCATCATCTGAGAGGTTCTGAAGTTTGTCCTTCAGCTGTGTTTGTAATTTGTTTTGTCATCAGCAAATGGCAACTTTACATTTTATAAGAGCTTATATGCATAATAACAAATAGCAAGCATTGGCCATTTATGTATAAGCATTCAATTTAAGTTCAAGATAAGAAGTTCACAGACACAAAGTTCATGAAGTCAAAGTGGTTTTCTAAGATGGGTCACGTAGAAGCAACTGGCTAACATGACAAAAAACATTTTAGGACAGACAATGATTTAATACAAAAATATTAGTGTGAATTTTCATCAGGATATTTCTTCTACTGCTCTGAAATTCAGTGACGTCTGTATCAGCATTTTTTATTTACTCCAGTAAGAAGCACAGCTGACTAGAAATGGGCAGTACTGAATGATTCATAGTGGTGAATTCTTATCCAACAGCAGAATGTGACTATCAAATACAACAATCCAATGTTCATTTCAATTTTCTTTCAAATAATGGTGAGAGAATTAAACTATTCAAACAGTGGCAACCTAACAAAAACATTCACACACTGGAAACTGGATGACAACCAAATTTTAGTATTCAAATAGTGGCACTTGAACCACTGCAACAAAATAAAGCTACTTGATTAATGTCAACAAAATAGTGACCAAAAATAAGTAATATGGTATATTATTAGATGATACAAAACACATGCATTTATCGGTCCTACATCACTTCTTTAACTTCAGTCAACAGAGCCCAAGCAGTATACAGCGACTTTATGGGTGTGTTTGATTACAAGGTGAGCCAGGACAGCTGTCACTGCAGTATCTCACTAAACTGGAAAATGAGAATATATTACTAGGTGCAAGTCAAAAGTTTCCAGACTGAGAGAATGTAACACTTTTAGGCTCACATCAGTTACAGTTAGGGATCCCCTTCTTGGTTTAAACACATTACCCAGTGTCTTTCCCACAACTGGAAACACCTCTGAAATTCCTGTTTTGTGATGCACTCCAGTGCTGCATGTGATTCAGCTTTGTCTTCAAGATATCCTTGAATCTTCATCCTTTTACATTTGTTTCTACCTCTGAAAACCAGAATAAGCAATGAAGACTAGGATGGAGAAGTACAGAGGCCAAATACTACCATCATCATTTTTTCCATAAAAACCCTTAGTACTCCTATGCAGAACTGCTGATTCACAGTCTGGCACTGAAGAAAGCACTCCAGAAGAACTGCCTCACTGTTCAAGAAAAAGGATATGCTCTTGAAGTCTGACTTCATCTGCTACAACTCTCTTGGATGGCAGAAGGATGACTCTTCCAGTGGGATGACTGTTGCTTTGTTCCTGGGTCAGAACCATAAACCCAGCTTTCATCTCCTGCTCTGAACTTAGAATTGAAGTCTCTTTCCTTTTTGGCCTGTTCTTGTAGGTCCTTGCACAAAGCAAGTTGGTTTGGTTTCTGGTCACCTTTCAGCAGATGAGGACAAATTTTGCAGCAGTCTGCCTCAAATCTTAGGTTCATATGTCATCATGTACTATACGATGTGCCTAGAATGTTGCGAACATCACGAAAATATGCACTCATCATAATCAACTTGAAGCGTACTTTCCAAATTTTCACCAGTCTGACTTCATGATGGAGGACCTGTACGTTTAAAACCCCTAGCCGAATTATGGTGTCTTGAAACATGAATACCATTCAACGTTTGTACCCTACTCATGATGTCACCATAAAAGGCTCTTTATAAGTGTTCTGTAAGTCTCAGAAGCTATTTACTTAAGGTTAAAACAAAACTTGTAGCAAATTCTCTGCTCTTTAAGGTCTACTGCTTCACTAAACTATAACAATCACAGGAAGCACTTAACATGAAAACACTTTTATGTCAACTGCAGAAAACACAACATTAAGTTACACTGACGTTCACACACAAATTAACAATAAAGTAATTCAGAGGTACCTGCTAAGACACAGCTGCCATATATCCAGTTAGCACTCCATGTGATCAGTCCAAAAACTTTTGGCTGGCACCTCATATAAGAAGTAATATAGGATAGCTGTTAAGCTGAATGTGGCCACCTACTGACAAGACTAGCACAGTTAGCACAGTGACTGACTAGAAGCAAACACAGAGTATTTAATTATAAAATGTGAGCCCAAACAGCCAACTTAATACAATGACTTGCTACAGACTGGATGAGTGGAGTATTATTATAAGAAGTCAGCTACATTAGCTCTGTACAATGACTGGCTACAGCACGCTCAAGCAGTATTCAATTACACAAAGCATGCCAGGGTATATGACTAGTGGCTGGGCACCTGTGCTTCAAGTATAAGAAATTATGCCTACTGGCTCAGTTAGTAGTGACCAGCAGGACTGGCTTGATGTGTGTGAACTGATAAGACATAATGCAGGATAGTGCAATCAGTATAGGACCTGGGTAGGGTAGTGAAATGAATATATGGCCTGGGGGCTCATAGGGTGACTGATATTCCATTCATAGCAGGAGTGGCAACTGTTATTTTCAATACTGCACCCAAAGACTGAGACTCATCCAACATCCACCATCCAGTTACAATTTATGACTCCATGGTGCTATACCTCCATTCCCTCATATGTTCCACAGTATGAAGTTTAATGAAGCATATTTACCTTTACTTCTTTTACAAACAGATGACATTAAATACCACACTTGACAGTAGAATGCAAGAAAAATGTCATAATCAATGAATCCATACAAACATGTGAAAAGGAAATAACATAATTTCCATGATTTGTTGTTCACATATTAAAACGTTCCCCCCATTAGACAACACAGAATCAAGAAGGCACAAATTATACCAGAAGGATCCAACACATCATCAAAATGACACAATCTCAAGAGTGCTCTTTGCTCAGGGTGGATCCACTTCATACATTCACCACAATATATCAACGAAAAGCATAAAACTTTTAGCGCTGGAGTAATTAAAAAAATAAAAAAAGAAAGAAATCAAAAGAAAACACCCTTCCTGCTTTTTGAGTAAATTATACTGTCTTATTCCTAATCCTTAACATTCTGAGGCTATCAGCTATGTCATAGATGGGTCACAAATCAAGGTTTTGGAGACCTGCTCTACTGCCATCATCAGGGTCAATGCAGTAAGAAATCCCAAGTCACTGATATATATACTGCCTAAAAATCAGTCTATTCATCACTGCCTAGTTCTCAACGGCTTACAGGTCAACAAGGAGGTAGGAAAGTGAGTCTAGATTGTGATCAGGTCTGTTCAACCTACAAGATTTCACATGATCTGAGTTCAAACCAGGACACACAAAGTCTTCAATCCTTGTGTATGCTCTATTGTAAATTAACCTGTACTGTGTTCTCTCATAATGGCCTTTGTCCTGCTGTCCATCTCCATCCTCCAAAAACCTGCCCTTCTTGTCCCAACATTGTATAAGTTTGATGATGGGGTTCCATGCATGGTATCCTAGATGAGAAATTTTTTTGTAATGGCCTTACTATTTGGCTATGGTTAAACATGACAGTGTGGACAAAGCACTATTAAATGATGAAGCTCTAAGCAGACAGCAAAAGCTCTATGGTAGGAGCAGCTTTACATCACAAAAAGGTGTACCTTTTATCATGTCCTTGAGCTCAGAAGTTGCCAGGTGATATCCTAGTGGATGCAGGCTTGTTATGCAATAATGCTGCTGTGGGTAATTGTTTACTATACACCTGTCACCTCTAACTGTTTTCATATTGAAATTTAACACACTTTATATGCCTTGCTGACAGATACTTCACCAGGCACAACACAATCAATGTCATCCTCATCAGGCAAACGGATTCCGATTCTGTGGGGACTTATATTTACATTTTCAACTGCATTATCAAGGATACGCTGGAGTGACTCTAGCTGATCGCGGCTAATACATTTGGTAAATTACAAAATACCGTGTGCTGCGAATGAACAAGGTATGCGAGGCTGACACCAATCACCGGCATACAAACCATCTTACCCTTTTAACTTTTGGACAAGAATGAGGTAAAGTAACCTGCACTAGTGAAAAATGAAAATATTAATGTCGAATATATGTGGTTTATGAAAAATATTATCTGACAATCTTGGAGTGAAAAGTGAATCACTCACGTGGCCATTACGTCGGACGATAGAAGCGTTTCAGGAACCTGATCAAGACATATTGTAGGTTGATGTCACATTAACTTCATAAAACCGAAAACGTATTCTGAAATTTTACCACCCAAAGCATACGACAATCTCCACCTCTGAGAGTTACTAAGAATTTTCAGATTATTACGACGCACGTGTGACACATTTCTTTACCATCTTATGTGGATTAAATGCGTATTTGTCTTCCGTAACATTTTTCACGTTCATTTAAATATAGTGATTTGCACTTCGAGAATCCTACGACAGCAAAAAACGAACATTTGAGCAAATATATTCCATATTCTATAAAACTAAAACACTCACCTCCATATGCAATACGGACTTTGTGCACTCTGCAACCACATGAATGATCTGTGACCACAGACATCCGAATCCACTGATCAAAAATGACAAGATTGAAACTCACTGATACAGAACGGCCAACAAAACTGTACGGAATAAAACAGTTTTATTCCGTCGAAACAAAACAACAGCATACAATCATCAGTACCCAAGTGTGGCTACATGTTTCGCTCTTTTCTAGACCATCATCTGGCAAATATTTTCCAGTAGAAGCTACAACCGGTGTGCACTATACATTATGGGGGAGACGCAGAAGGAAGGCTCTGGAGGCGGGTATATATCTCCATAGAAGCCCCGAAGCGTCTGTCTATAAGAGCTGCGTCAGTGTAACCTAGAGGGAAGGCTCTTGACTGGACGCCATGAAGAATGTATCAGGGAGAGCCAGGAGATGGGTATCTCTTTCCCTAAGGGCCCAAACTGTGGAATGTAGAGGGGAGATGGGTGTACCAGGGACTTCGCGAGACAGTAAAAGAGGGAGTATGAAACGGGGCGTTTCTCTGTATGGCGCAATTTTGAGGGTTACATAGAGAGAGGGTTCTCTTACTGGACATCCTGAAGAATACATTAAAGAAAGCGCTGAAGCCGGACTTCTCACTCCATAGGGGCCCCATCGGGGAACCTGGTGGGGTCTTGTTGATCGGGGACACTTAGTGACAGATGAAAGAGGGAGCTGGAAATGGAGCGTCTCACTGTATGGCAGCTGTGCCGGTGGAACCTGGAGCAAGGGTTTATTTACTGAAGATCCTGAAGGATTCATAAAGGAAGACTCTGGAGACGGGCATTTCTCTACACTGCAGTGCGGCCCGTCGATCAGGGCCTCTGAGAGACAGATGAAAGAGGGCTCTAGAAATGGAGCGTCTCTCTGTATGGCAGCTGTGCCAGTGGATCCTGGAGGGAGGGCTCCGTTCCTGGGGACCCTGAAGGATAAGTAAATGAATGCTCTGGGAACGGGAATGTTTCACCGTAAGGGCCCCTTTGGCGGACCAAGGTGGAGCGCTGATTTCCCGGGGTATTTGAAAGAAAGGTGTGATTTTTTCATCAGGAGACCTTGTTTGTTGCGGAATCCGAGAGATGTGCAAAAAAAGACTCTGGAAACGGGCAACTCCATAATGGCTCCGATGGGGAACCTGAAGGAGAATTCGTTTACCAGGGACTTTGAAAGACAGTAAAAGATTGTTCGGTAAACAGGGCGTCTCTCTCTCTCTCTCTCTCTCTCTATGGTAGCTCTGAGACGGGTACTTGGAGGAGTGGCTGCTTTGCTGAGAACTGTGAAAACAATGTCTTACCGGTACTCAGCGACAGGCTCGAAAACTGGTTTAGGGCCTTATTCCGACAGCAAAGACCAGACTATTGTCCTTTAACAGGAGACAAGCCAGGGTTGTTATTGGCCTCTTTATTTTACTTAACACCCTAAGAAAACATTTTTAATTAATGGGGCTGATCAATAGCCCGTATGTAGGAGGTTTGGGCAGAGGAAGAAACTCAGCCCACGTTTGATGTGAGTGCATAGCTTTGGCTTCACCCAGACTTGCATATCTGGGTTCCTTTTTCTTGGACCCAGAACATATTAACAGTTTAAGTCTGGGGAAAAAATGCAGCTTTAGTAAGGAACAGGGCTCCCACGACTTTACAGCCGATTATGGAGCACAAAACGTCCTTCTAATAGCCTAGGTGCATCGGGACCTAATGGGCTCGAACCCATTTATTATCTACAACTCAATCTACATTTACACACACACACACACACACACACACACACTCCCGTGCGCGGAGATGTCTAGGGGATCACGGTACTCGGAACTTCACTGACCCCTGTTGTTGCGTGCTCTGAATTCAGTCGTCGGTATGGTGGATCACAATTAGATGTCATTTTCACGTTGCCCACTCCGCCTATCCCCGTTCCATGGTGGATACTGAACGTAAAGTAGGACCGAGCAGAACAGGCAGTTTACAGCCCCCAACAAACACGATGTTTCACCACCAACTGTGACGGGCAGGCACAGTACATCACGACGCGTTCGAATTCGGAAGGTAGTTAGTTCCCTGGTGACAAGGAAGATGACCCTCTAAACCAGTGTTTCTCAACATTTGTGAGACCGCGGCCCGGTAAATTCTTTTTTCATAAGACGAGGGCCCTGTCCCAACATATTTACTCGTAAATAACTTTCCATTTTTTTAGTTCATATATTAAACTAACATAAATATTAATAATTAATTATGGCATAATCATAAAGAGTATTAGTACACTTATGTATATGTTGTTGCATGTTGACAAATATAAAATTACATTTAAATTAGTTATCAATCACTGGACTAACGAAATCTTGTAGCATATTTTAGTTTCATCAGGCCAACATCTGGGTCTGAGCTTTTCGACACATTCACGAGTATTATTCTCCTGAGAATATATCCACTATACAAAATTTATTCATGAAAAATTCTTAGAAAACTAAATGATAAATTCCAGGAGAATCTCTCGCGGCCCATTATAATTGATGCCAGGGCCCGGTACCGGGCCGCGACCCGGCGGTTGAGAAACACTGGTCTAAACGCTGGTTTTCTCGTCATTCAACCACCTTACGTAGCTGTTGGCCTGAGAACATTTTATTGAACTGCACATCGCATTATATATAAGGAATATTCCTTTTATGCATATCTCTGAAATCCATCTAAAACTAGATTATGACGAATTTTCTTCTTTCAGACATATGACCGTGACACTGGCAGCCACGTTGCGACCCTAAAGGCGTCTCCAGACGTGAGTACATTCGATAAAACCGAGAGATGGGGTCACTGATGTCGTAACATTGGCTTCATGACCTTCAGTTTCTTGGACTATTTTAAAATCCCGCGTCGGTCAAGCACAAAGCATTTACAAACATTTGTTTTCTGTGACCCATTTTGACTAAACTAAGAATAAATGAAAGCAAATTGCTTCCACCTGTGAAGCATAACTTACCCTACTGTGCACGTGCAGCCAAACAGTGCAAGAATCTGCAGACATGAACAATTCAGAAGGGGCGGACTGTTGAGTAACAAATACCGCGTGTAAGGTTTTACTTTGTGTGCCTTTGCGTAATTATAATTTATGCCACAAGGATTACACTGAACTGTGTTTAATCTCTGAACTTATTTATGACTTTGAAGTTGAAGATATCGGTCTCCTGGTATCTTGAGCTATGTAGATTGGCATACACTTAAAAATATTCCAGAAAAGCTTGCTGCCTTCATATCCAAGAGTCGCACACGTACTGCTCGAGTTACCATGAACATGGAAGCAGGCGGCTCTTCCTAACTTTGCCGTCTATTGTAGCCGGCTAGCTCCTCAGTAGCATGGCATTACTCAGGCGCCTTGTATTTTTGGCTGATATATTGATATCAGTTTTTTTTTAACAATCACACACCTCACGCTGCCTACTTGCTTCTCCGCTAAACACCACACAACTACACCCAAAATCGAACTCTGCACTTCTGCCCCTCACCCTCCAGGGCGACACCTCCAGCACCTTCCCTCAAGTGACTGGTCAGGCAACGAAAGGGTTTTACTTCCGTCGGCTACTAATGTTCAACTACAAAGTCCGTTGCCTCTGCCAAAGCGAGTTCTGCAAACAGTGCGACCCAGTGCTTCCTCTTTCAAGTTCCAGTAACTTTTCTTTTCCTGAAGATCATCCAGTAGCTTCTTACGTCTTCTTCCTAGTCTTTCCGTCATTTTTATCCTTCCCTCTATCTCTCCTTCAATAACGAGTCTTAGAATGGAGTTCCTGCGCAAGGTGTGACTACCACATTATTCATTTTCCTGGGCAGTCTCTTTCCAAAAACAGAAACAAATGCGAAATAATTCCTATGGAGACAAAATAACTCGGAGGTCAACCACTCCCCATTCAGGTCTGAGGGGGGGGGGGTGCTAGAGTAAATATTACGCGGTAGGACTGTTAATCATAAGCACAAGTACTGTGACCTTTAGGTTTGTCATCCCAGTTTTGTCTGTAAAATATGCAACAATATGGAAACAATCAGTCAGTACAAAACTCTTTATTACAGCAAATGTAAATAGCTACGTGGAAGCAAACTAAGACTCCCGATACGAAGGGCGATATCTCGGCCAAAGGGTTTTACTTTTGGATGTATAGCTACGGTTATATAATTTTTCTTTTTCTACATTTCTGAAAAATAGGTCTGATGATGGCTGCCTTGTATTGTAAGCCGAAACATGCGGCTATTTACGTTTGGTATAATACAGAGGTGTGTATTGACGGATTGTTTACTTATTAGTGTGTAAAAAACTGTGACGACTACGCATAGGCCTTAATTTCGGGGGTGGCAATAGGGGGCAAATTCCCCCGCCCCCGTTTTTTCTACGTAGGAATAGTTTTTTTGAAGAGGGGCAAATAAAAAGTTGGGGTAAGTGAGGAAAACGTGTGTGTGTGTGTGTGTGTGTGTATTAAGAACTGGTTCAAACCCATCGTCCCCCATTTTCTAACTTGACTCTTTGTAAATTAAAATTCCTAATACTCATGCCCCCCCCCCTCCCTTTCTTCAGTGGCATTGGTCACTTTGTGCCTATCAGACTATGTCTACAAAATTCCCTCCATTCTTCTGTAACTTCCCGTTTTCTACATCCAGACATTAATCTAAGGGTCTTGTCCCAAACGGACCAATTCCACACCTCATGGTATATATATATACCGTGTCGAATTCCTAAGCCTTGTAGTATAACATAGCTGCCCGCAACTGTTAATTCAGCTGGAACCTAAACACGCATAACGTCACCTTGTGTTCTTGTTAGAACAGTAATTAACATGTACTGTACCAGTCTGTGGTACTCTTGAACAAACACAAATATATTCAGTACCGTACAGTTCAGAACAATACAGGAACGGGGTGGATTACAAAAATCACTGCCAGGGGTGCAGCTACCATATAGCAACAGTATGCAAAGCACGGGGGCCCACAGACAGAAAAGGGCCCGTGTGCCCTTAAAAAATATTTTACACTGAATGAGGCCACCCACTATTCGGGCGAATTTTGGCGCATTCGCGAGAACTCAAACAAGAAACAAGATTATTTATACTTTTAACGCGCGTTCGAAAAAATTGCGAAAAGCGACTATTGGCTTTGTCATGCTTATCCGTCTGTCGGTCCGTATGGAACAACTCGGCTCCCAGTGAATTTCATGACGTTTGATATTCGAGTATTTTTCGAAAATCTGTCGAGAACAGTCACGTTTGATTAAAATGCGACAATAATAACGGATACATTAGGTGAAGACGAATGTACTGTACATATATGATAATATCTGGCTGAATTTTTTTTAAATCAGAAATATTTCAGACAAAAATATGAGAAAAGAAAAACACAGGTCTCTATAATAGGCCCTAACTTATTCCGCAAGTCGTTCCATTTATGGGGTAATGGGGGAAAATACGGTAGAGGCAGACAGGCCACAGATGACAATATAATACAGCACGTGAGCTTTGCATGCTGGGTAATTAAGGCTGCAGAGACACACTCAGAATATGTAATACATATTGATTTTCTGCGGCAATAATTCTTGCGCGAACGCTCCCGAACGTTACGTTTATACGTACATTGCTTCTATTGTTCAACGCTAAGTATAATTACGAGAATTTTATAAAATGTGGCCGTGTACCTCATGCGTCCGACGGGGCCCGTCGATAAGGTTTGTAGAGCGGGCCAACAACCCTAGTTGCACTACTAAACATTTCGTCTGATAGCTGTTTAGCTACTATTAACAAATGTTTGCCTTAAAGTGAGTTCCAGTAGACCGACTAACCTGTATTTTTCAGGGCGCACAAATCCCTGATGGAGGTTAGGAAACGACACTGCACTGCTGCACGTAAGGCCCGCAAAGCGGGCTTTGGGCCCATATCTCAGCTGGATATGGTATTGACACAGTTTGCGTTCATGGGTTTCGGGCTGCTGGTGCCTGAGAAGCTAGGCCTCAGTGGATCTCCTGAGGAGCAGGAAGGCTTCATCCACTTCTGGAGAACTGTGGGACACCTTCTGGGAATTGAGGACAGGTCTGGAATTAGTGTTAGAGCTCGTAATTTGTCTACAACATGGGTCTTCAGCCTTCTGATGGCAAAGGGTTATTGTGGGCTCGTTCGCGGGCCGCACGTGGAAATAGGACAATAAGTGGTATTGGCCCTACCTAACTGCCTAAATGTTGTGAAATTTTTGTATTTTATACATAACTTGCTAGTGAGGCCGCAGGCTGGAGACCCATTGTCTACGAAGCCCCCAAAACAACGAACAATTTCGATTAATCTTCTGAAGACAGAACAACGTGGCAGCATTTCTCCCGCCAAAACCCCCCGATATCAGGAACAGCACTGTTTTGTTTGAGGGTTTACAGGCTTTGCCCGCTCGTATTTCTGATAAGAATATTATAAAATTGAAAATGACTTTGGAGAATTGTTTGAAAGATGTTGACAGCCTGGCACAGCAGCATTGTTTGAAAGATACTGACAACCTGGCACAGTAGCACTATTTGAAAGATACTGACAGCCTGGCACAGTAGCATTGTTTGAAAGATACTGACAGCCTGGCACAGTAGCATTGTTTGGAAGATACTGACAACCTGGAACAGTAGCAATGTATGGAAGATATTGAAAACCTATCACAATAGCATTGTTTGAGAGATACTGACAGCCTGGCATAGTAGCATTGTTTGAAAGATACTGACAGTCTGGCACATTAGCACTGTTTGAAAGATACTGACAACCTGACAGAGTAACATTGTTTGTATTACACTGACAACCTGGCACAGTAGCATTGTTTGAAAGATACTGACA
>Ga0123352_10015868_pt1 | contig 11994 bp, 6 predicted proteins | sample TergutLab28metaG_FD_89700 | JGI IMG/M metagenome (GOLD analysis project Ga0123352, IMG submission 89700) | Labiotermes labralis P1 segment gut microbial communities from Petit-Saut dam, French Guiana - Lab288 P1 | ecosystem: Host-associated > Arthropoda: Insects > Digestive system > Gut ...
GATCCCAGCTGGTGTCAGTGGATTTTTCATTGACATAAAATCTTTCCGATCGCACTATGGCCCTGGGGTCGACTCAGCCTCTAACAGAAATGAGTACCAGGAGTATTTCCTGGGGGTAAAGGCAGCTGGTGCTTAAGGCTGACAATCTACCACCATCCTGTGCCTTTGTCACGAAATCTGGGAACCTTAACTTCTTGGAATCCTCTGGGCCTGTCCAGGCCTGTAATGGGACTGCTTTACCTGCTTTACTGTACGTATTCAAATTCATTCATGAAAATATGCGTGTAAGCAGTCAAAAGAGTCTACTGTAATTAATTCAATCAGCATTCCTCCCATCTTTCATTTGCACATATTCTTCACATTCACTCCTACAGAACATAGTTCAAAACTATTTCTCAAAATAGTTTTAATAATTTTCTGTGACGTTAACAAGAACCTTCTGATGTTCTACTGATCGCGCATCTCAGTACAGTCTTAGTAACTAAGCAACTTAATGCACAAAATCTTTTTTTATAATAAGTTTATTATATTCCTGTACATGTTTCGAGCACTATTGTGCTCAACATCAGGAGGTCAAAATCGTATTATACAGCATATGGTATCGTCACACTCTGTAGGTGGCCGTCCGGTGCACAGGTGCACGGGACGGCCACCTACAGGTGTGATGATACCAGATGCTGTATAATACAGTTTTGACCTCCTGATAATGAGCACATAGTGCTCGAAACATGTAGAGGCATATAATAAACTTTTTATAAAACAAGATTTTGTGCATTAAGTTGGTTAATTACTAAGAAAGGTTAACAAGAACTATTACGCTGAGCTCACCGAGTCCTATAAGCCACTTTTGTGCTGAATATACCCTTTTACCAAAATGGTTGTTTGTTTCTTGCATGAAATATGCATACAGACAAAGATTTGATGGATACGCAAAAACTTACCTTTCTAAGCCCTTTCCTGGCCATGATACCTTTTGTCCAGTAGTTTTGAATTATATTGGAAAAAGGGACAAGTGGAAGCTGATATCTCGGAGAGAAGAAAAGATAGCAGCACCGGAAATGTCGATAACAGGCCCAACTCCGAAATTTAAGTAGCGGAAGACATAGGTTTTAGATTTTTGAATATTTTATTTACTCCTTTTCTTAACTTGAATCAAGTATTTATTCTTGTGTATATTGGACAGTGCATTATTTTGATATTTGAAGAATAAGGCTGAAGCCTGCTACACGGATACCACCCCAACCCAGCCACACCGAAACTCCAACACACATCGAAAAAAGAACACAGGACCAATGTGGTGATACAATAGAAAAGTCGCAAGCTCCTGTTGATGGATGTATTAATGTCCGAAACATGTTGAGCATAGAAGAAGTTAAATAAAACTTAATAACTAGTGACACCAAGTTGGTATTTTATTCTTCAAGTATTTATTCAATTATTAGAACATAAAGCATAAGCATTCTTAAGCAACAGCTGCCGAATTTCCCGATAAATCCAGCGCGAGTTATAAAAACCAATGTCCATTTGGTATTCACAAATGCAGGCAATTCAATTATGTTCTGTGGTGATTGAATTTGTTCTACTTATATTCTTTCAACATCAATTTTAATATTACACTTCCATCTATAGCCAGCTCTCACTATTCGTAACTTGCCTTCAGTTTTTTTAACAGTTACATGTAATTCTCAACTTCCCCACGTGCTACAAGACCAGCCCGGCTTCTATTCTTTTGAGTGTATTCTGGTATCTACATGTATTATGGCCAAAACAATACATAGGGCTACTATTCACCGAAATGGACAGTCGAAATTACAAAATAATTTAACACGAGAACCGTTGATATGAACTTCCACAAAAGACGAACTAATACGCTAACACTGTAGGTCAGTTACCCTCCGTAGATATGACAGAACTGATAAAACTGATTTCTTTCACACATGAAGTAAAAGTAAAAAAAAAAAGAGGTAAATTATGCCTTCTAACGGGCCATGTGGCCCAGAAGGGGAGTACAGGCATAGCTCTACTCTTTCTTTAACTTCGGTGCTAGACGGGCTATGTTGTTAACGCCACTATCCACATAGATGAAATAGTACTCTGAGGATAAAACGCATTAGTTACTATATGCGAATAATTAATGATTAATGGCGGGAATAGCAGTTAACTTGAAAATTGTTACTTGTCAGGTTTTATCGCCGTGTAGTCTGGTACATTCGTGCCATCAAATCCTGCTACCTGTATCACCACCCACCCTGATAATAAGTCGGTAAAATCTTCTAACAGTTTTGGACACTTCCCTGGGGTTACACGTCGCCATATCCCAGAAGGCAGTAATCTACATCGTTACCACTCTGAAAAAAAAACATTCACAAGTTAATCTTTAGGCTTCAATGAAATGTTCTCGAGCACACAGCCGCTTCAAGACGTGAAGATTCTTCGACGTTTCAGGAACTTACTCCTTTCCTGAAACGTCGGAGAACCTTCACATTTCGAAGCGGCTGTTTGCCCGAGAACATTTCCTTTAATTCTGTCTCCGGGAAAGCTTCAAGACTTTACCTTTAGGCTTGTTAATTCGAGAAGGTGTTGTCTAATGATGTAAATTACAGTTTGTGGGAGAATTCTCGCCATAGTATTGTACCTGTATTTGCAACAACGATGGCCACTTGCGGTGAGTTACCGTCGTCATCGCTCGAGGCCAATAGGTGCCGAACTCCCGGGTCATCTGAAATATGCCGCCTTGGGATCCGTCACCCAGGCAACGAAGGGCAACAATCCGGTGTGACCACACGGTGACCCCTACAGCCCGGTCAAACATCTTGTGATGCGTGAGTGAGTACATGTGCGTGCGTGCAGCGGAAGGCATGAATTGTTTGAGATGTTTTAGTACCGTCCATATTTTTAATTAGTCAGTGAGCTTGAATGGCTAATTCGAGTTGCTTTCTTCGTCGGGGAATCTGCCCGACTGGTATTCATTGAAGAGCAAAAAGTTACATTTCACAGTCCACATTTCAGTTACATTATTGATGGTGAACTGACACAAATTGTCCTACAACGTACATGTAACGTAGCCCATAATAAGGATTCCTGTCCGTATCAGGTACCTTTCCTTTCGTTTCGTACTTATTTGCTTACGAAATTGAGATTCTGTGTTTGCACTGGAACGTGGAATTTAACAATTGTGGATTAAAGACGTCTGTACTGATGACACGGAAAACACTGCCTGGAATAGCGGGAATAAAAAGACATCAAGTTTTCCTCTCCCTGCATAGTGACATATTTCCCTCCAGCTTCCTTCACCGTACACCACCTAATCCAAAAGTGCTTGTTACGAATGACGTGATCATCAAATCACCATCCATGTAAGGACACTTTCCAACGACTGGTGTATTTGATAGACATATGTTCGAGTAATTTTATAATTACCATCAACACGACTGATTCAGTTTCGTAGGTTCGATTCTTATGTTTTGCACTGATAGATATGTAGTCTAGTTTATTAGCAAGTAAAATTTTTATTTTGAACATCCAATTGAAATACATGTTATAGGATATTTAATAATAACTACCAACGCAACATTTATTACTTGTGCATACTTGTCCCGTCGTCGGGACGGTGCAATTTTACATACATTGGCCACTTGTCCGTTTCTCACCTTATGGCATTTTTTGTTGCACAAGTCAAAGGAATCCCTGTGATTTAGTCTAGACTGTAAGTTTGCTAGACTTGCTGAGTTACCACCACTCGTTTATACCGGGTCCTTATCTCACGCATATTGTCCGTTAATCCTGTCGGCTCGCTTATTACGTAGACGTTAGCTGACCCTCTGAGCCTATTAACGCGCCTCTACAGGAAGAGTGTGTAGTTGCCATCATGTTCCTTACACAACGCATGATTATTTGCACATTTGTGGGAACCGGGCTCAAGCAGGATAACTAAACTGTAGAAAATGCAGCAAAGTTTGCTACAGGCCGAAAAGCAACAACTCGAGGGAAATTAAGAGGTTGTCAATGCGTGGAACTTCGGTCTGTGGCCTCACTGTCAGTCGATCCACCTGCACTGCCTGTTCACGGCTGTTCTGACCGCAACAAATCCGAAACAAAACTCTCTTACTTTGGTGTTTTCGCCTTTTGTACATGTTGTATTCTAATTTGTCTCGTGTATATTGTCGCTAGTTTTAAGTTGTCTTGTGTGTAATTTTTGTTGGTTGGCCGTGTGTATTGTTGTAGTTGTCTTGTGTGTATTGTTGTCATCTTACGTGTATTTGTTGTACTGTGTGCATTGTTGTTTTTTACTTTTGATGCCGGACTGCTGGCTAGAAGTCAGTATTCGGAAGGTCCTGCGACCGGCCACCTCGACACAGGTTTTTCTTGGTTTCCGTGTGCCTATAAGCAAATGCTGAGACGGTTCCCAAGATTCCAAGTTGCCACTACATGCTTCTCATGTAGCCCTCCCGACTTAAATATAGTAGTAACCAATTTCATATTTTGTGTACATGTAAAATAAACACTGCTATCGGGTGACAACCCAATTGCTGTTAATAAATATTATTATTATATTTAGGGCCGCACTAACCTACATTTTTAAGTGTCATTGCTTCTAGGACACAGAATCTTAACATACCATGACCCAAGACAGTTACAAGTACTAGCACTTCCTGTGCATCAGATGTAGTTTACAGGGCGTCACGACGCTGTTTCTTGAGTCTCACTTTTAGCAGGACACACACACACACATGAAAATAATTAGTCTAAGAATGATGTGGCAGGGGAAAAGAAAACATCTGACACTAGCATGATTAAAACCCGGTAGCCTTGCCAATACACCGACTGACCTATCCCAGCCTATCGTCCAAAAAAGGCCTCTGAAGTAATGGCGTCTGTCTTCAGTAAACCTTTGTGTCTGTTAGAAGAAGTGCCTTTGGGGTATATGAAATAAGAGTTAATCCAGATCAGCACACTAACAACATCAACCAGGGTAAGTTCATAATTCAATGTATTCAGTATGTCCACGATATAGTATCTATACATCCATACAATAAAGTCCACATTTATTGCAGACTGTATATGCAGCCACAAATAGACAATGCTTGCACAAAAGACTATAACGTCGAAGAGATTTTATTGTAAACACGATTAAATAATATTTTAATAATTTTATGAAATTCTAATTTTAACAGCTGCAATTTAAGAATTTATGTAACTTAGCAAGGCGCAGATGTGGCACTCCCTGATGATGACATGAAAATGTCGAAACATGTACGAGTACAGATTATATAGAGACACTGTTGTGATATACACATTTGTGATACAAATTGTACATTTGTTGGTTACAATAAAAATAAAAAATATATTATCGTAATATTTCGCACCTTCGTTATATTTGTCATAATGTGATAAACCTATAAGTATATGTGTGTATGTGCTATATGTGTATGTACTATATGTGTACACATGCATGATAAACGTGCATCTCTAAGATACAATGCCTTCGTAGTCAATGCTATGAAACGAATATCTATCAAATAATTACTTAAGTTTACGACATCCGTTAAGTTCGACAACACAAGAACAAAAAGATATGGCCTTAACAGGTTTTGTGTGCTGCTTCACTATCTTGTACCGCACAATATTTCAGGTCTATACATCAAGCGGCTCTGCCTCGAACTTTCGCACGGACGCTATCTTCGTAGGACTGACACCCATAATAATAGAGACAGGCTTAGGCCCTACGTGGATTTGGTAAACTAAATGTTGCCCTAAGAATCTTTAGAAATATCCAAAGAATTATTCAGATTCGGACAGAGAAATACACGCAAAATGCGTATAATTTTAACATTTATAAATTACGAGAAGAAAAAAAACACATGAAAGTATAAGATTAAAGAAAAACGTTGTTATCAGATCTAATCACATAATCGCACATTAGTTGGATGTGTGTTCTTCTTCTGCTTAAACGCCTTGTTTAGTCTGAAGTTTCAAATTAGGCTGCATCACAATTTGTATGAGTCCTGAAGTCATTAGCTTCCCGCTTTCTTCGGCTGTTAACTTTCAGGTAGGTGTGTTAACCTTTTGACGCCTAATGTCAACTATAGTGGTCGTACCGCACCGCTAACCTCTAAACTTGCATTTTATATATTTATTCAACAAATATAAGTACTGAATATTTTAAACATGGTAAATACTCTCTGTTTTTTTCTCTTCAAAATGCCGTTTGTTTCATAATTCTAACGTATTTGATTCCTGTATTATTCACATTTTATATACAGGGTGTGCTAAAATTAAAAAAATAATTCCGGCGCCAAAAGGTTAATAATACTTTTTCTCTATCTTTCAGTCACATGCAACACAGACAATATTTCGTTATTGTTCTTTCGCAGTATAAAATCCATAATATTTTCGGCCCTACTATAGTATCTACCATCCCCGGGTAAATGCTTGTAAAATACTATCACGGACGAAACGGCAATACGAAGGAATACTCACGAGATACGGCGGTGTTGTTTAACAAACGTATTATAATAATAACAAACAGCACACCGTCACGTAAAAGTAACACTACGCATGTACCAAATTTTCTGCTATCCCAATTACGTTTATTCACTTAACTCTCGGTTTAAACACATAATGCAACCGAAACGAGGATTATGGACACTACTCGTGTACCCTCGTTCGAACCTTTCCGCCTATTCATAAACATTCTTAGGATCCAGACTGTCATTAATACTTTTAATGGTAATTTTTCCATAAATTTTGCTGGTTTCCACATGCTTCGGTGACAAGAACGGGATCACAGAACGTAGCGCTTTGTTACAAATTGAGCTACAGCTGAAGATAAACTGAAGCCTGTAAGGACCGTCATCAGACTGGAAGGCAGATATAAAATTCACTTGTTCCGGGCACTGTTAGTTTATAACGCTTTGAAAAGTACCTTAAAATTCTGCATATTTTTTGCAGGTTTAAGGGCACAAAAACACTCAGGCGCAAGCTATAAACAATACTATTTTGTTAATATCATAAATCGAAGTAATGTTTTTTCTGGTATCAATTGTGGTATAAAAAACTGAAGACTTGGGAAGTCGAACAGCATGTCAGGGACGTATGTGCGAGAAAAGAGACAATATGGCACCACACGCTATCGAGCCCGTTTCGAATTTCGAGAGGGAAACCGGCTACTTTGCCTGAAATTCCTTTTCAAGTTCCTGGACCCATCCGAGGAAATTTCGAGATATTCCTAACAAAACTATTCCAGTCCGCTCTTTACCGGTCGTCTCGTGACTTCAAGTTTTACTGCCTTCAGCGCTGTAAAAAAAAACGTACAGGAATACAGTTTCAAAGTAATCAGCCTTGTAAAACAAGAAGATTAGCATGAAAATTACAGGAACCAATATGGTTGCCAGAAAACCTAGGAGCTGAAAGAGGCTACGAGGTTCCAGTAGCTCTGTTTGTCAAGTTCCACTTGTGACAAACATCGAAACTTGTGTCTGGTGGCTACGTTTATAATGATGGGACTTCAGACGGCTGGCCTGCAAGTGGCGGGCGGATCCCATGTACTTATTGCGATGCAGACCACAGATTAACCAGCAGATTATATTCCTCTCAACCTCACCTAATAAGAAACCTCAGTTATTATACCTCAAGGCTGAATTCATTTCAGTTTGTTAGCAGACCCATTTGATGAGTTCAGTCCCACAATCAGCAACGCTGATCTCTTCCTTTTTATGTTCTTTTCCATAATTTTATATACCACATAACTTCCCGAGGCAATTAGCACTTGTTATATTACATAGTACAGGGAGGAATTTGCAAAACCTTTATGGCAATGTCTTCGTAGCATAGACACAAACAAAACGCACATAGACATATATGTAGGCTTACAGATTCGATGTAATTGTCTGCCTGTTCGTAACTTTATATCGGAATACAATATATGTTATTCTTTAGTTGAAACACAGGCCTACCGTTTTGACATATATTTATAGAATACATAAATCGTCGACGGCGACATATTTATTTTTATATCGCTTTCTTAATATATGTTATTCAACAACACTGTCAATTTGTTTGTTTTGTTTGTTTTTGGCGCAGCAGCCCCCAGTGGGCCAGGGTCTCCTCATTCACGATGTTTCTAGATCACACACAACAACGCACCACAGTCGGTAAGACTCCTTTGAATGAGTGATCGGCCCGTCGCAGAGACCTCTACCCAACAACACACACTATTCTCAACAGACAGAAATCCATGCCCCCGGTGGGATTCGAACACACAATATCAGCAGACGAGCGGCCGCAGACCTAAGCCTCAGACCGCGCGGCCACTGTGACCGCCAACACTGTCAATTACTGAGATAGTGAGGTGGCATTAGATTAGTTAATATGTAGCCTTCGTGGAAAGACATGAACTGGATACACCAAAGTACTCGAAGAAACGTCTGTCCCTGTGTCACCTTGTTCATCACAAATCCCGCATGGATTGGCCTGAAATCGAACCCAGACCTTTGCGGAGAAAAATCAGCGACCAACCACCTGAGCACTGGAATGGCCTCGAAGATTACTAACAGTAGTGGAAAGCGTAAGAATAATTCTTTTTTTCATGAAGAAAATCTAGACATTTGATAATTTTACTACACATGCGTATGTCGGAGATTAAACAAGCCATTTCGTCCTTTTTTTTTCGCTACGTAGCCTATGACAATTCTTGACACAGTCACAAAGTAGCGCAGTTACTGCCAGTACAAACTGGGACCCGTTACGGCACAACGACTGGGAGGCCATGGACGACCCTCCAGACAATTCCGACATCACGCCCAGATTTTATGTGTATTGGACCGTGCATCATCTTGAAAAATGAAGAATAAAATCCAACTAGATGCCACTTATTACTTTATTATGCATATGTTCGAACCGAAGGCTGTAACACTACTCGTGTTACAGCCTTCGGTCCGGTCCGGTCACTCATCCATCCTGCCTGCACTTAATCTCCAACCAGCAGCAACTCGAGAACCAGACGGCCTATGCGGTAACCAACTTTATCGTCGTGAGCTCCTGATGATGGGCATAATGGTGCCCGAAACATGTTGAGCCTAACATAAGCATAATAAATCAATAAGCTGTATCTAGTTGGATTTTATTCTTCATTTATCACGCCCAGATAAATGATTATTTGAGCCCCGTAACAGAAACCTGGCTGGCAACAGATTCGCAAAAGACGCCGACATGTAGCAAGACTTTACCTCATTGCCGCCGCACTAAAGATCGGAAATGGTCGCTGTGCAAGAGTCACTGCAGTGACCGCCTTCCTCTTCTATACCACCTTCCTACCGACATTTAACCCCTGTTTCTTCTACCCTACGATAGAAACCTTTGTGGAACAGTGAAACAAACGCCTATAAGCCATATATCAGTGGTAAATACGTGAAGTTCTGGGATTTACCAACTGCTGTCCACGTGTTATACATTCATCGAAGTCACAATAAAGTTCTCGGGGTCAGAGGACTTGTTATTTTATTTTTTTAATATTATCATTTGTAAATTCTACGAAAGAAAGAAACGAAAGAAAAAGAGAAAATAAAAAAGAAAAAGAAAGAAAGAAAACTGTAAAAGAAGCTTCAAATACGTCGACCATGTCTTGCATTATTTCAAGACACATATTAAGTGACGCTGGTGTAGCATCTCCCTCACAAGTTTGTGCGCCTGCCATGTTGATATCGCTGTCTGAAAGGACATTAAGTTTAGAAGGAAAATCATAGTGTAAGCATTTTGACAACACAATTAGTTGACGCGCGATCAGTGCGTCGCAGAGACCTCTACCTGACAACACGCATCACTCACAACAAACATCCATGCCCCCGGTGGGATTGGAACCCACGATCTCAGTAGGCGAGCGGCCGCAGACCTACGTCTTAGACCGCGCAACCACTGGGACCGGCATGTTTACGATTTAATTACCTCAAAAACCTTAGACTTAAGGAACAAACACTTTGTCTATAAACAGCGTCACACGATTGTCTCGACAGCCGTTGCTGGAAACGTCTGGAGAATTACTTGAGAACCGCGCACGAATTTGAGCAGCTCTTCATGTACTGTCCGCCATTTTTCTCTGAGGTTCAATAAAGGTGACACGTGCGTAAGTTTTTAAAGAAGCTTCCCCAAAATAAAATCCTAATGGACATTCTTTCCTTGATTTTAAAATCATTACATACAGGTAGAGAGACGAGGTTATAGCCAAGTTAATACGTAAAACTTTGAAGAAAATTTGCTGGAAAGTAAAACTTTTGAATGGCCTCAGTTGACATACTGTAAATAAATGGAATAAAATTGATATGTAAGAAAGTTAAGTAAATTATAAGTAAAGGTAAAGTTTACGCTAGAATAGGCCACGAAGGTCCTGTGGGTGAGTACATGTTTTAGCTCTACTTTTTCTTTAATCTCGGCGCTAGATGGGGTGGGTGGTCAACGCCACGCCCCGGCCGCTTCACCCCCGGGTAAGACCCGGTACCCATTGTGTAGGGGGCTGGGTGGGCCTCAGAGAAGTTAAGTAAGTTACAAGCCAAAAAATAAAATCCTTAAAACATGTGTAAGGAATGTCTAAAAAAAATCCACATTCTGAACCTGCTGTATTGATATAAACCGAAGGGTAGAAGGTGCCACGGTTATCCGACAGAAAACGGAATGCTTGTAACCAAATTATACCAAGGCCTTATGGTGATAGTGATGATGAATAATTCATATATCCCCGTACTATGAAATGGTTAAGCATATGAAAGAAAATAGGTGCCCTTTCCAGACAGCCTAATCTTTTTTATCACATATTTATAAATTTAAGTAAATTCTAAGAAGTTCTGACGACATTTTCAGCGTCTGACAATAGGTCTTTCTGTTGGACAAATCTGAATAGGAACCGCAACACCTTTTCATTTGAGGACCGAAAAGAATCCACTTGTATAAATGTTGCAACTTGTTTTGGAATACCAGCAGATGGACAGTCCAGAAATTAAGTAACCCCGAGTTTACTCTCATGTTTACGTCTATTAAAGGAGCTGACAGCCATTTGTGTACTGAGTGCATGGGAATGGCGTTGACAAACTTTAGGAAACAGGTGGATCAGTTCATTATTGAGGTTAACGAGATTTACAAATACTCACTACCTATAGATGCGAACACAGAAAAGATGAGACGTCCATGTTACGCTCCTGCAGTGACAACACTGCTTCCAAATCGGCGGAGACATTGTGGTTGAAAACATGACAAGAGAACATAACTCACTGGACGCGCGGTCTAAGGCGTGGGTCTGCGGCCGCTCGCTTCCTGGGATTGGGAGTTCGAATTCCGCCGGGGCATGGATGTCTCTCTGTTGTGAGTGTAGTGAATTGTCACGTAGAGATCTCTGCGTCGGTCTGATCACTCGTCCAGAGTCGTCCTACCAAGTATGGAGTGTCTGAGTGTGATCGTGAAGCCTCTATAGTGAAAAGGTCTTGGCCCACTAGGGGCTGCTGCGCCATAAAAATGAGAATAAAAAACAGAAGAGATTATAAACTACCTATTTTCCATATTATAAAAACCATTTTATTTTTCTCAAAAATCAAATAATCCTTGGGTCTTAGCACCGAATCGAGAATTGTTACGTAAGCAGGCAATTAAAACCCGCAGCAACACCCCACTAATTGAACGGTCGCTTGCCTCATGAGGCAGAATAAAGAAGTGTCTAAAGAAAAGATGAAATGTGAAATCGGAAAGGAGAAGGGGTAGGAGCCCAATCGAAGGATAAACACTGAAATATTGAAAGTTAATTTTTTTTTACGTTTTTCTGACCGTGCATCTCTCTGTCTCTCTCTCTCTTTATATATATATATATATATATATCAGTATTTAACCAACTTGATGCACAAAATTTGTTTCACAATAAGTTTTATTTCATGCCTCTACATGTTTCGAGCACATGTGATCGAAACATGTAGAGGCATGAAATAAAACTTATTGTGAAACAAATTTTGTGCATCA
>Ga0123352_10015869_pt1:2500-11994 | contig 11994 bp, 9 predicted proteins | sample TergutLab28metaG_FD_89700 | JGI IMG/M metagenome (GOLD analysis project Ga0123352, IMG submission 89700) | Labiotermes labralis P1 segment gut microbial communities from Petit-Saut dam, French Guiana - Lab288 P1 | ecosystem: Host-associated > Arthropoda: Insects > Digestive system >...
ACTAATGCAGGCCTAACTCTAACGTGGTGAAGCCTGTAAGACCTTCTGGTGGAAATTTACCATATATTCGGAGGAACCTACTTTCTTCATATTCAGACGTTCCTTAAAATGTCATACTACAAATTGTCGCGTCACAGAATACATTCTTCTTTATTAAAGTTATTGTAATACACCAATAAAAGAATTCAGTGACTGTTATGAACTCAAACACGATATCTGAGAGAATTCAAATATTTTAAGGACAACATAAAAGCCAGACTTCAAACTTCTACCTTGGTGCTGATGGAAAATCACATCTTACAGGATGTGACGGTGCTTTGCTGAATTAGCGTTTCCTGACGAAGACTGAATTCTCAAAATAAAATAAGTTTGATGTTTCCATGTGTAAACACAGATCGAATGCTTAGTTTACAACACAAGAGACGAAATTCGTTTCAAAAAGGATATTTCATCGTAAAATTTTCAGTGAAAATCACTGTCACATTTACTAGTATCCTTGTGTTAGACCAGTCTTCATATCCCAGGTCCAGTGAATCCGCAGTTATAGGAAAGCGTCGTCTTTGGTTATTTAAACGGTGGCCTGCATATTCGAATCTCGTTCACATCACTGATTTTTCTGCTATTCCCTGCGATGATAGAAACTCTACAATCCTACGATCCACTTGGTAATGAGTCCTAAAACTTCCCTTGACAGGGATTTACAATTTGAGATTTCAGGATTTTACAACAATGTTAACTAAATTTATAGTCTTGTGTTATGTTATTTCATATCCATCTGTAAACAGTTATCGACATTTCGAGCGTGTGTAATGCCTTCTTCTACAGGGTCGATGTTACTTTATATTCCTTGCTGGAAGTCAGTATCACTTAGCTTTCCTGCAAATACCACCAAGGACCCGCCCAATACATAACACTATCCCTCTCATCTGCTCACACACCAGTCGTCCTCACACATGCACAACAGTCAATCGCCGGTACAGCAGTCCGCTGTACAGCGCCGCCTTCACTTCACGACCATTAACGTCTGTGAATAGAATCGGGGCACCCTTGGCCGCCATTAGCCAGACACTTCGATCGCAACATATATTGCAATGAGCATTAAAGGATGTCCGAATAGCGCCTTCATGTTGCATATAAAAATTTTAAGGAATCATAAATAACATTAAATACAGCTTAAATGGACTATACATTTTTAGAAAGCACAGTACATAATAGAACTGTATTCTATACCTTTCACTAATAATCTTTCACCTTTGACTCCAAGAGCTGGAAATTACAAAGTTCTGATGAGAGTCAAAATTCTTTCAAAAATTTCAGTAAACAGCTGTCTTTTTAAATTCTGCAATATATCAGAACTCTGTGATTATACAGACAAATTTCCTATAGTCTTTCAGCATACTCTATAAAAAAACTGTTACTTCTAAGGAAAAAGCCCATCAACCGAAACTGTATTAGTAAAAGTGATGAATGGGAACATTTAGGAAGAGGTGACTCAAAAAATGAAAGGGGCAAAACATGAAAAACTCGAGGAAGAATTACGCATGTAGTTAGGGCTGTTAACTATCTTATTGATTTCACAAGGTCGGAGCCAAGAGAAATCGTAATAGAGATGGGCGTTACAGACCGACATACAGCACTGAATTGCAACACGACTTGAAATAGCGTTACGGATTATCACGACACGTAAAACAACGAGAAACGGCAGAGACAGGCGCAAGAAGTCTGTAAAAAAATACTAACACGAAGTCTTCAATATGTGTTGAAAACATCTGTCAGTATTCTAACCAGGACACTGATGACATGAACGTAATGGAACTAGTTGTGGCTCTGGAGTCTGTTAAAATTAGCAAGAAAAAAGTCAAAACAAAACTTGAAAAATACTTAATATGAATTTAAGGCCACAAGCACATACTGTACACTACCACCGTATTAAATGTTTTTTCTCATGTGTCCTTAATTTTTAAAGAATATCTTTCTATCGCTTGAGTTAAAATTTATGAGCGTAAACATGTCTGCCTTCCGATGTACCGCCATCAGTAGACCGCCAATGCCAATATGTCGTCACAAATTGCGTCCAGCAGAGTGGCGGTATATCGGAGTTTGATTTATACCGGTATTTGGCACGGTTACTCTTCTTGAACGCGGCCGGGATAGCGAATCCCTGTAGACCGGAAGGTCCGCGGATCGAATCCCCCTTGGAACAGGATTTTCCCTGCCCCTCCACAATGGCCCCTAAGATCACCCAACCCCCTGTGTAATGTTCGGGACGTGGAGCTGACGACACACCGAGTCTGGGGCTATACTCTCGCCTCCCCTCTTCGACAGCTTAGGCATATCACATTCATCCTTCCCTAACTTGAAGAGCTTGACCCCAAGTTTGAAGCAGCTATTTTACCCGACACGTCGGTAAGTATTTACTAGTCGAAATTGCGCAACATCTCGGCAGGCTTGAAATTTCACCCTATATTATTTATTTATACAGGGCACATAATATGAAATTAAGTGAGGACAATTCAGCAGCATAATATTAAGATCGCGAAGATGTTTTATGCAGTAATGTTATTACGTCAAGACCCACAAATCCGCATCGAATTCATGCATTCAGGATTCCACATAACAGACAGTAACATCACCTTCATGAACACAATCACAATGGCCGGTACACTTACATAAAGGACACAGTTCACAACACTTACAGCAACGTCAAAAGGCTTGTAGCGATCTGACGTGAGTTAATAATGCTTGGAACCCTAATTTCATGCTTTCATACACCCGCATGGTATGATGATTACACTACTAACATTATCATTACCACTTGTCCAATTAACTAACTATATCCCGTCCACAGCAAATGGTTATGTGGCAAGAAACGGAACCACTCATTCAACAGATCACGTTGTTATACGACTTCGTCGCTCTCTTTATTGGACGGCGTTTTTAGAGGCTAGCTAACCAGGTTCTTCGGTCAAAATATGTTTGTGTGGTAAGACTGGTGGTGGTAGCAGTGTGTGTGCGCTAGTAGAACAAACGTATGACGTTTGTATTTCCTAATGAAAAGGGAAAAGATTAGGAGAATGTCCTACAGTGCGCTTACAATGCAGAATCCTATTGCATTTTGTTATTCCTTTTTTTTCATGACACAACCGCCCGAAGTGGGCCAGGACCTCCTCATCATCGAGGCTCTATCATCACAATCAGACACTCCGCACTCAGTAGGATTCTACTGGACGAAAGATTAGACAGAAACCTCTAACGGACAACCACGACACGTACAAGAGAGACATCTATGACCCTCCCTCTGAGAGGAGAGGGGCTTTCAAGCCCACAATCCCAGTAAACGAGCTGCCGCATTCCCTCGCCTTTTAGACCTTACGGTCATTAGGATCAGCGTGTCCTATTGTATTAATGCATAAAATTCAGTAAATTAAACAAAAAATAATGTAGCATTCCAATAGTATTTCCTTATGAGTTTCGTGTCTCCTCTACTCTACTTACATTTCCGACTATTATAAGTTTCCTGAACAAAGATCAAGAGAGACTTTCGAAGAAGTAGAAGATTGTGAAGTGTCGAAATATATCAGTGTTATGAACTGCGGAGGGGACAAACCAGGTAGCAAATTTTGATATTTTTTTTTGACCGTGCATCTCGGTATAATCTTAGTAATTAGCCAACTTAATGCACAAATTTTTGTTTTATAATGAGTTTATTACATGCCTCTAAATGTTTCGAGCACTGTGTGCTCGAAACATGTAGAGGAATATAATAAACTTATTGTAAAACAAGAAATTGTGTATTAAGTTGGTTAACCCTTATCCTGCTAAAGTGGAGAATATGGCGAGCTCCGAATAATGACAGCAAATGGCAGATGGGATTTAATTCGGCATTTAAAGTGTTAATTACTAAGATCAGTTAGCAAATGTTAACTTTTATCATGGAGAAGAGAAAGAGAGGAGAGCAGAATGAGTTCCAGGAAAAAGGGTTTAAGGAGGAATAAGAGTATTATTAGTTCAAGATATTGTAAACTTCAGGCTCAAGTGAGACAATAATTTGCAAAACATGTCAATTTCACACGCACAACCCCACAATTATAACATAACTCCACTTATAGCCACACACCTCCAACCTTCCGAACGTACTTCCCAAACATCTAACTGAATGGTATCTCCCCCTTTCTCGGTCTTCCAATTAAACTTTTCCCAAGAGGCTTCGTCACCAAGTTTTAAATACGTTCCACATCACTCACTCCAGTTACATTCCCAGTTCTTCTAAGCTTCCTACTTTTCACTGCTTCTCTAAACACGTATTGCAAATGCCTTCAGAGAAGACACTGACGAAGTGTGTGATTTACTTCAAATGCTTATATTATAGCAGGTAATGACATCTTAAATAAGAATGCTGAATTGTAATGAAAGTGAAAAAATATATTTTCAGCTTATTTTGTCCTACTATTCCAGTATTGATGGAGAAACTGAATAAAACTCCGAGAAACGTTGGTCTATATAAGACGGTCCTCGCAGCAACAGCGAAACCCGGAACACTGAAACATGGCTCTAGATTACAAGCCATAAACCGGCGAAGTTCCACTGACAGATACTTAACTACAGCTTCACTAAAGAAATAACTAAGAAGTCGTTCGGTCTCAAATACAACAATATATTCAATAATGTAATACATTATTGAATATATTGTTGTGTTTTAGACTGAACGGCTTCTTAATTAGTACTACAACACAACGGGATGGCTCCTACAAAGAGTTCAAGGAAGAAGTTTTTACAATACTGCAAAAATAAGATAGGAGTCATTTCGCGTTAAATGCCTTGTTCTGATACGGATTCATTAATTTTAAGAGTTTTCCCAGGACGAGCAAGCTCTTCTGGGAGCAATGCTTAATGTCTAAATTCAATATGTATTTGCCGTATCAACACCACGCAATGAAAAACAGGCACAAACTAAAAACAGGCAGTTTGTGTCAGGTGGCAAGACTTGTGACAAAACTTCGGGAGGTGCCCATTTTGAATCCAGACCGGGACACAGACTTTCTGAGACAGGATTTAGTTGTTTTACTCAGTCCTTGCATGTAAATTCCAGTACAGTACCTTTAAATAGGCTGAGCATTTCTTCGTTATTCTTTCAAATTAATTACTCATAAATCATCATAACATTACAAAGTGCAGATGAAATGTTCGTACAATCTGAAATAAAAATGGTGTTATTCAATAAATTAAGAAGTAACCACACATTGGTGGTGTATGTGGAGAGTGGAGGTAAGAGATCCACACATTCTTAAGTTTGGCAACAGATGAATGTAAGAAATAAATTTCATGGTGCGGCAGCTGTGCTATCAGACAGAGAGTACCCAGTAGTCATTTTCAGAAGGTTGGGTGGGCCTCCAAACCGGTCTGCACATAATGATTACAAAGAAAAATCCTGCATCTTTATTATTTCAAATGAATCTCGCGGTGTAGAAGCATGTAGCAGTGCGAAGCTGCAGCTCACATTAAAACAACGTGATGAATGCTGTTAATGGGGGATTCACGAGATGGGTCATAACCGAGAGAATAAAAAATTGTTATGAAGGCAAGGAAGCATAGCAACACGCCAAGTAAATTAAGTTCCGCACCGGCCAGTTCCACCACCACCACCCCCCCCTCCTCCTCCTCTCTGCTGATGGGTAAGGACAGTAATTAGTGGAGATTACAGGATGCAGATTGCAGAAAACTTGCGCATCCTCCTCTAGAAAACCCAGGCGCTGGTTACGGCGCGTGCCATCAGCAAATCCTCTGCATTCATGGTATTTCCTCAAAGGAATCAGGAGAGTCTCCATTGAATAAACGACCAACCACAGCCTTATTGACTGAATGACTAGCAAATGAACAGTTTAGTAATTAACAAGACAGGCAATGTAAGTACAACGTAACACTGAGTCGCGTTCGTACAACGACTCTTGCAGTAGAAAAGCGATAATTATTGTATATTCTTAGTGTGCGTTTTTTTTTTTCCTTAGACATCCAGCATGCAATGCGTATTGGCCATATTGCCATCTGTGACCTGCACGGCTGTACAATATTTTTTCAACCTTATCTCTCACACGTCACGATTTTCGAAAAGAAAAAATATTGAACACGAAACACGTTTTGATTTTTCCTATAAATTTCTTCTGAAATACTTCTCTTTCTGTGAAGAACTGAGCGAGACAAGATCAAAACTGTACATCAGTCTGCGTGTAAAGTAACCGCATTTCTTGTAAGATTTTAATGAAACTTGAATTTTTTTCGACAGATTTTTCGAAAAATCCTAAAATATCAAAGTTTATGAAAAATCGTCCGATGGGAGCGGGATTTTTACGTATGGACGGACGGAGAGCAGACGGATAAACAGAAGGACGGAGAGACGGATAGAGAGAGAGTCGATTTTTCAATTCTGGGAAAGCGCCTAAAACCTTATTACCTATGGCCTTGTTGGCGGTGATGCAAGGAGTAAATATTTTATTTAACGACGCTCTCAGCTACTAATATAAAGTATCGTCAGTGGTAAATAAGAGAGTTATGTATCTGGAGAGACGGTGGAATGACAGTGGCAGTGGAACACGGAATTTCTCGAAGGAACAGCTGTTCCTGGCTACTTTATTCACCAAAATTCCCACACAGAGTGACGTGAATTATAATCCGTACCTTCGGTGACACGCCGGCTTCCAACTTCCTGAGATATCATCGTCATCATCATCATCATCATCGTCCGGCTAAACGTGCAGTTGGGCCACTTCTTGACGCATTTCGTTCTCACGCGTCTAGAAGTCTCTTGAATGTTCTTCACTGGTTTCATCTGCCTGTCGGTCTGTAGCTATTAGTATTCTCGGTAATCTGTTAGGGGCATTCTGTTCATACGGTACAATCAGTTTCTTCTATATTGCTATATTTTGTCCAAAACTGGGGTTATATTTATTTCCAAGACAAATAAACCAATGTGATCTTAGAATGAGTCTCCCTGGACATTCGACATTTAATTTGGGGTCATTACGCCGTCCTGAAGTATGAGAAACCATTCGCCAGCACAAGGACCGTCATGCTGTCAACAGCGATATATGTACGCCTACATGATGACAGAAGTGCAGAACACGTCGGTTATATCGCAGCTTCTTCATAGTGCCTCTCAAACAGAACTGATTTTTCATGAGTGTTCGTGAGTGTTCAAGGGCCACACAAAGTCAAACTGCAGGCAAGCAGTCTTACAAATGGAGCGCTTTGATATAAAATAGAAGAAAATTGCTCAGCTAAAGATCGTGGTGTGTTAATTGTAGAAACTCCTTTAAAGTATCATGCAGCTTAACTTTGTCTTATGTATATTCACATGTGGTTACGTGTCTTTACAGCTTCTCATGATATGATGTCTTCAAACGAGACGCCAGCAGTAACAAAGAGGCTAACGAGAAACAAATCATCTTCACTAATAACAGATTGGGCCCAATTGTGTTTGTATGTCTTTATACAAGGGGACAAAGAAACGTTAACATGGCTTCACGTTTCACAATGCATGCTGTAGAATTGGTGAGCTTTCACTATTCCGTAAAGACTGACGACCTGAAAACTTGACTCTCTGTCATTTGTTACTATAGCCTCTCGCTTAACTGACCGCCATGTTTTGAAATCATCTTTCTGGAAGCAGTATTGTTCGAGTTCACGATTCATTGCAACAGACACACAAAACACTTCTTTAATTTAATTCATTCTTTTGATGTGACTAAAGGCAGAAGAGTTAATGTAACTATACAATTACCTCTTTAAGGCCTGTAATTTTTAAGCGAAAACATAAAAGGAAAATGTGTCCCTAAATGTGCCATAAAGGTATAGAATTGGAGTGGAGCTACAAATCCACTTATTCTTAATCTAGGCACTAATAGAAGGCTAGTGATCAACCTTATACCCCGCAAGCTTAATTCCCGAGAAAAGCTCCTGGATTGCACTGAATAGCAGGCTCCGTAGCCCTCAAAGTCGGTCTGCACTTTCAGGAAAAGACAGAAAGCCATTGCTTCTGCCAGGATCCGAAACCCCAATCGTCTAGTCCGTAGCTTAGTCACTATACTAAGATACGCTGCCTTAATAACTTATCCAGCAGAACCCCAAAGCGTCAATTTCCATCACACAGTCAACGCAAGGCTGCTCCATTTGTAAAATAAATCACTTCATTGAAGTTTTCGAGGGAAATAATTGTTATTTATCCAGCGAATCACACGAAATGCTGAGGTGTGCTCACAGTTTAAGCGCAAATACAGAGTATTTTTACAGTTCGACCAGGTGTGAAGAATTAAAAGAGTCAAACTCATTCCTCTGCCTCTCTCACAGATCGTTAGTCAGATTGTCCATATTCAAATGAGTCTTCGCAGGCACATATTACTAATCCTGCAAGTGAATATAACAGTAAACCTCATCTATATCATTCATTTTAACATATCCTAACTTCCTTAAAATCCATATTAATATCATCCCGCAAATACTTTTGTCAATTAAGTTTCCGTGTCCAATTTCTAAAAGCATTTCTTTTCTATTCCAGTTCATCTACAATGTCCCCATTTGCTCACCCCCGCTTTTTTATTACCCCAAGGACTGTAAGTGATGATGACGTCACAAAGTTAGTCCTTACGTAATGTCCTCTTTTGCACATAAATTCTCTTCCAACAGAAAATATTCCGTAGCTTAGGAAACGCAGTAGAGAATATAAAGAAATATGAGGTGACAACGGACAACGCACTTGAAAGGGAAAGAAGAAAACAGACTGCGAAAACGGTGAACATTGCAGACTGGAGCACGGCCACTGCAGAACTGCTCAACTAATGTTCGCTACAATACGTCATCAAACATCCGTCGCTATTTGCAGCTGACGTCAATAGCACAGTGGAGTCAGATTACGTGTGTTGGAGAGATTAGGATGTTTGTCAAAAAAAGCTTTTAATTATTTGTTTTTAGTGAACAAGTCAATAATAATAATAATAATAATAATATCACAAACCGGAATGTTTATCAGCACAGAAATCTGCTTCAGGCTGGTCCCCGTGACGGGATATGTTGCTTATCCCAAGCTTCTCTCCATTGGGTCCGGTTTTGTGCAGTCAGATTAAAAAGCTCGGACAAAGTGTGGAACTAACAACTTCCCTCCGTTTGATACAAATTTAGGAACGGGTGCATTTTATCTATGTGCAATGATGTGCCTTCACAATACAGACAATACTACCTTTATTCTACACACACCCCCATGCGACTATTACGATGCACTGAACACTGTTTAGTGTCTAATTTATGAGCTTCGACTCTATCGTGCGTCATCATTAGTGTTTACTGGTGTTCCTGTCCAAACACATATGTAAGACACAAGGGAGTGCATGAGCAAGGCAGTGGAGTGGCACAGCAGCTTACAACGTTACCTCTTTCACCAGTTTCCATTGATTAACAGTCAACAATTGGGACCAGTGAATGTTCTTTTACCCAGATATGTGAATAGA
>Ga0123352_10015871_pt1 | contig 11993 bp, 9 predicted proteins | sample TergutLab28metaG_FD_89700 | JGI IMG/M metagenome (GOLD analysis project Ga0123352, IMG submission 89700) | Labiotermes labralis P1 segment gut microbial communities from Petit-Saut dam, French Guiana - Lab288 P1 | ecosystem: Host-associated > Arthropoda: Insects > Digestive system > Gut ...
ACCAGAAGCTGTAATTACAGTTGTACGAGCTCCTGATGATGGGTGTCAACACCCGAAACATGTAGAGCTGCCTACAGAAATGTAATAAACTGAATAAGTCGCATCTTGTTGGACAATTATTAAGTTAAATTAAATCTCAGTGGTAGTTATACCTACTCATGGCAAAACGAAATGTTTCTCAGTGCGGTCGTGTTTCGTGAATTACGTAAGGATTGAAACCTTCTACGGTCTTCGTGTGTGTAGGGCGCACAGGCTGATACCTGTACACTGATACCTGTACACTGATATTTCGAACAAAACGGTTACCCCATACGTCGGGATCTTCACTAGGACTGGCACCGCAGGTTCTATTGAAACGTTGGTACGTATCTGCTAGACTGTACGGAGTCACATCCTTGAAGACAGTATCATATTCGTAATTACAGCTGTGACGAGCACGAGACTCACACACGTACCGCTGAGTCTGAGGACAACTTTAAGTTGCATGAAAAATAAGTATTTGGGTTGTCTGGTTCTGAAAATTGCCGTTTGGTGCTATACAGTACGTTTTGTCTGGTGGCGACTGGTTTAGCGTGTCGGAGGAACACATTGCCATTGTTTTCGTGAATACTCGTATGTATGGTCATGAACTTAGGAACTTCAAATTTTGCTGTCCGTCTGTGCGATATCATATGTGAAAGAGGCAGATTGTCACATAGAGTGTAGTCCAATAATAATAACAATAATAATATTAATAATAAATGGAAAAACAAAGTAAAGCATGGGCAGAACATCAGAAATATAGACAGACAGTTTATTAGTGAAGAAGACACGTTCCTCTGGCTATCGAAGGGAGACCTAAAAGCAGAAACTGAAAGTGAATTAGTGGCAGCACAAGACCAGGCGCTACAAACAAAATGTTTTGCGACAAAAATATTGAACAAAGAGATAGCAAGTGCAGACTTTGCCAACAATTTGACGAGACAATAGACCACATAATATCACCATGCCCAATACTGTCAAAAGAACAGTACATCGTAAAAAGACATGATAGTGTGTGTGCACAACTACACATCAACATATGCAAGGAAAGTGGGGTACAATTGGACAAAATACACTGGTATGAACATGTGCCAAAATCAGTATAAACAAGTCAAGGAGGCAAGGTAACCGTATTGTGGAATCAACAAATACAATCTGACAGAAATATCCCTAACAACAAACCGGATGTTATAATTCGTGATATTGAAAAAGGAATATGTATGTTACTAACCGTTGCAATCTCAGGAGACAGAAATGTGATCAAAAAAGAAGCCGACAAGATTCTAATATAAAAAAGACCTTACAATAGACATACAGCGCATGTGGAATGTAAAAACAAAGGTGATACCAGTAATAATAGGGGCGACAGGGACTATTTCAAAGTAATTCAGAAAATACGTGAGCAACAAACCAGGAAAACATGAAGTCAAGGAACTACAGAAAACAGTCATATTGGGCACTGCACAGTACTTCGGAAAGTACTAATGTAAAAATACAATAGATTCAACACTGAAACTAACGATATAAGCACCAAGAACAGTAGCAACAGAATAGCTGCAACACTGTGTTCCCTAGGGACATAGCTTGTCTCAGGAATACAAGTAAAAACACTCTGCATAAAGGATATGATGATAATGATGATGATGATTATGATAATAATAATAATAATACATATATACAAATGCAGAAGTCTGTAATTCTTGGCACATGTTCAATTGTAAGAAACTTTTTAAACTACAAATAAGACCACCGAGCCTAATACTGTTGATTACTACATCCCAGGATAGGTGAATTTTTTTCCAGCCAAAGCTGAGAAGTGAGAAATTCGGAAATAATAATAATAATAATTTCAAAATCACTCAGACATTACCTGAGCAACGTAACGGGAAAGCAGGAAATTAAGGAACTGCAAAAAAAAACAGCAGTACTGGGCACTGCACACACACTACGGAAAGTGCGAATGTGGAATCACAAAACATATTTGACGGGCGAAATAACATGACATGTAGCACAAACTGTAAATACAGGACAGCTGCAACACTATGTACTATAGAAACACGGGTTTTTCAGGTATACAATTGTAAATACCTACACAAAGGTGATAACACGATTGATGATGATGATTATGATAATAATAATAATTTTGTTTTTAGACTAATTTTTATAAAATTTTTTAGCACTTCGCGGAGTGGGGTTTCTGTTTCCTCATGTTTGTGTATCTGTTTCACATGCAGTTCCTAACTTACTGATAACTGATACGTCGGCAGCAGAGCGTCTGCCGTGGTTGGTGTTATTGCTTTATGTGGCTTCAATGCGTTTATTTGGTTACCAACTTGCCATATATCTCATGGAGTTTACAAGTACGATGTACGATTTGCACTTTAAAGGAATATTGATAACATTTTTCGTTATATTTTGGAAAGCTGGTGTGAATTTGAAGAACGTGAGCTCACAACGTTAGTGACTGGAAAGGAAAAGTTGAAAGTGCTCCTTCTGTCGTTGTTAATTGTTGGTCTGTTTATTTCCTGGAGAAGGGTTAGGTGGTTTACCGTGGCATATCTGAGATATTTGCTGTGCGCTGGATATTCTCCGAAGTTGCGCCGTCATTTACGGATTTCATAAGTGCGTGTATGTCGCCTGTTCTCTCTGTCATATGCTGTGACAATCGGTCAGAAAATAAGTTGACGTTGCTTATATTGTGCTTTCTTTACCTGCAACTGTTATAATGCCGTTCTGATTTAATTGTGCTACCCTCCCACCGATTGTGCGCATAGTTCCAGCCAAACGTCAGACGTTTTTTCTCTTCTACCCCTCTTCACAGAGGGGACCGCGGTAACACAGTGGTTAAGGTGCTATGCTACAAATCGGAAGGTCCCTGCTTGGATCCCAGTTGGTGTCATTGGAATTTTTCATTGACCTAAAACCCTTCCGATCGCACTATGGCCCTGGGGTCGACCCAGCCTCTTAACAGAAATGAGTACTAGGAGCATTTCCTGGGGGTAAAGGCGGCCGGTGCATAAGGCTGACAACCTTACCACCATCCTGTGCCGTTGTCATGTAATCTAGGAACCTTAACTTCCTGGAACCCTCTGGGCCACTCCAGACCTGTATTGGGATTGCTTTACCTTACCCCTGTTCACAGAAGCTCGCCACGTTCTGTATCAGCCGTGATGTCACAGCTGTTCCCATATGGCGATCATATTTAAATTTGAGAATGCCAGATTTTTTTCTTCAGCGCTGAAACATTATATTCGACGGGCGATAAATTTCCTAGATATAACCTTAGTCGTTGCAGGTTTAGTTATCTCGTACGAAAGGGCGTGCTGTGCAAATTTATCGTCTGACCGATTCTCTCAATGTATCTGTCTTGAATGTTACATAAAGAACGCGAGTTTTTTAGGTCGTCTCTCTTCAGAGTCGTACGCAGCATGTGTTGGTAGTTGTATACAGGCGTTTCGTTACAGATAAGCTGTTCCGAAACTTCGGTAAAGAACTGCCAACATTTGCTGCGTAACGACTCTGAAGAGCCGAGACATCACCCGCACCGCGGCGAAATCTTAAACCTCGCAAGCATTTAGAGGTGTGGGCTAATTTTTGACATTCGAGGTAAAAAAGGGTAAAAAGGTAAAGCAGTCCCATTACAGGCCTGAACAGGCCAAAAGGGTTCCAGGAAGTTAAGGTTCCCAGACTTCGTGACAACGGCACAGGAAATGCACCTGGTACTCATTTATTTAGAGGCTGAGTCGACCGCAGGGCCATACTGCTATCGGAAGAATTTTATGTCAATGAAAAATACACTGACACCAGCTGGGATCGAATCTGCGACCTTCCGATTTGTAGCACAGCACCTTAGCCACTGTGCCACCACGGTCCCCGATAAAAAGGTTAGGGACTGAAAATGTTGTGCATTGTGAGACGTGAGACCGTGTAGTTTGGCTGACTGATGCGTTTTAGAGGAACTTATTTATTACACTGTACGATATCGTATCCTAAAACGTAACATTTTATAAATCGATCTGTAGGCGGTTGTGACTTGTATAAACCACATAGCGTTTCACGTTACCATTTATGCTTTGCATTGTACAAACTCACAGTGTACGTTATATTGCAGTGAAATTAGTACAAATTTTACGATCATCATTATTGTCGCTGTTGTGTGATTACTGACAAACGCTAAAATATTTGCTTGTAAACGCGACTTCCTGTTAGCTGCTGTAAGCGAACTACCGTACATGTTCAGTATCCTTGTAGAAATCAATTCAATACACAAGATAAGTGTCTTAAATCGAAGCTCTTTATGTCTGTCTTTGTTACACACTATTATTTTGCATGCTCTGTATTTTGGTTCCTATATGTCGTAAACCATATATTCAGAGAATGCATTGCGAATTGACGTATGCTTGCATGAAGACGTCGCAGTATATTTGACGGTAATTATTGCTGTTCTGTGTACTTTACTTCACGTACAACTCCAGCGACCCCTCAATCATTGAGACAGAAAGACGTTTTCCGTAATTATTTTCATGCCCCTCTGCGCTGATATTGTCATGTCGTGCAGAACAGCTTCCCCTTTTCACACAAACTGCAATAATTAAATTTCTCCTAAGTTGGTATGCACTACCTAACGGCGTTTTTCAATAACATTTGTAGTGTGTCGCGGTGGCGGAACATGGCGTGTGTATGCGCAATGCCATTAATTTCAGCGCGCAACCTTACAACACGTAAGTGACGTGTATCCTGTGTGGTCTGTCCTAATAATGCGGGGGTTCCTATTGAGCTCTGGCCTGCATGTATTTGTACTGTAGACAAGGCTGCAATAATATTAGGTCGCTCGCGCCATTTGTGTTAAGGGATTTCAATGCCACATTCTGAAACCAGGTTTCAGTATGAATGGAACCTGGTAACTGGAAGGAAGTGAAGTGAAACAGAGGTTGCAGCCAGAAATTACAAGGCACAGGAATGTGGAAGACCAAATTAGTATTAGTAGCGGATCGCAGAAAAGGCTCATAATTCTGTGTGGTTTGGTTTAAGCAAAATGAAGAAAAAGAAGAAGAAGAAAAAGAAGGAGGAGGAGGAGGAGGGGATTTGGACGATTATTAGAACGAAGTTTTCTTCTAGGCTTTCATTCTTCTGGGATGTTGCGCGACTCAGATTGACAACTGATTACCGACGTTTCAGGACACCTATTGTTCCACTTTAAAGATTTGACCGATGGGCTGTCTCGAAACTTCAGTAAACAGCTGCCAATCTACGCAGCGCATCGTCCGAGAAGAACAGTGGCGTCAACTGCACCAAGGCGGAATCCTTTAATTTCTCAATCTTGCTTTGAATTAAGTTTCAGCTGCTTACGTAGACTTGGTTTCCCGAATTTGATTAGGCAGGCGGAGCTGTCCTTGCTTAGAGACTGAACCCGCCTCTGAGGAAAAGAATCGCTGACAGATCGGAAAAAAATAAACACATATATAAGCTGTGTACAGGATGGAACGTATTGCGTCTGTAGGCCAAGTTTTGTTTTAGAGTTTTGGGTTATGTACATTACGTCATAAATAGTAAGTAGAATCCAGTGAGATATCTTGAGGGAATTCTGCAAACAGAGAGGGCTCGAGTGAAGAACCCAATGTGGAAGGTTTGGCTGTAGGCGCGAATGACACCACGGATAGCAGTCGAACATGAATTTACCTAAATAATATTTAAATATCTAATTTGTGCATGACAGGAAACACATTTTGTCTCCAGTAGAACGGCACATCGGTTAATCCCCTGTCCCAAAATAATCGCTGTTTAAACGCAAGATTGCACGAGACCCACAAGCATCACTGTAACTTGCGGAAAACATTCAGCGCTGTTGAAGAATAAAAGACCAACTTGATGTCACTTGCTATTTTATTTCACTTCTTATGTACTCAACATGTTTCGGACATTAATATATTCATCATCAGGAGCTTGCGACTGTGCTGTTGAATTACCACATTGGTCGTTTTGTTCTCGGTTCGTTGTGTGTTGGAGATTAATGTCCGAAACATGTTGAGTACATAAGAAGTGAAATAAAATAGCAAGAGACATCAAGTTGGTCTTTTATTCTTAAACTATTACAATGATGCGCGGTCCAATAAACATTACATTCAGCGCTGTCTAACCCACGCAAGTGTCACGCATACTGTAATTTACAAGAGTTAACATTTGCCCGTCAAATACATTGATGCATATACTAGACGATCCAAGGTGAGATTTCCAGGAAGGACAAGTTTTTCTTCTTCAAAACACCCACACTGGTTCTGGGTCGCATTCTGCTGCCTGTAATGTGGACACCGGCAATAAAGCGGTCGGGGACATGAATTTGACCTCTTACCTCCATCTAGTGCCGAAGTTAAAAATGAATGGAGCCGCGCCGCTGCTGTCTCCACACGCTTTTTTTTTTGGCGTTTGCCCTGTTACTGCTGTATAAACAGTCATGGGCCTGTTGTTATATACAGATGCTTTCCTTATCACACCAGTTTCACATAATGCTGTATGGAAGTTTTCGAGGGCTTGTTTTGCTACTACTACTACTTCCGTTGTGTCGATGTCTCGTACAGGGTTATTCGAAACGATTGTCGGGGTTTTAACAACTTGTCATACACAGTACACTTGAGATAGCAGTATATGTATTTTTTTATTTAATAGACCAATACTCCAAGTTTTTGTTACATACCTTACAGGTGCTCTGTATGTGCACGCTTTGTGATTCTACAAACATCAACACGATAATCGAGTTCGTTCCAAACTGTTTGTAGCATGTCAGCGGTGATGGTTTCAATGGCGGTTCTGATTCCTACCTTCAGTTCCGGGATACTTGCGGGAAGAGGAGGAACATAAACCTGATCCTTGACGTAACTTCATGGAAAGAAATAACATGGGGTTGCATCTGGAGAACGAGGTTGTTAAAACCCCGACAATCATTTCGAATAACCCCGTACAGAGGCGTGGAAGGAAAGTTCATCGTACAGAAAATTTAGCAGCGTATGTGATCGATTTGTGAAACCTTCGTGCTAATTTAAGAAGGGTCAAAATACTACTGATGTTTCATCGTTACGGGGTGTGTTGATTGTGCGTCCAAGTCGAGCGTTTGGAGGAGAGCGCTGGAAGGGGCAGTCAGTTCGCAGCTTCGCCGCACCGTGCTATTGTGGTGGAGTGAATCGTTTCGCTATAAAATCACTGCTTAACACGCGATGCTGTAAGGTTCGTTATATTTACAACTCCCTTCCAGTTAATTGGCTTGTAAAGAGTTTGTATCGTGTACAGTCAGTGGCACGCGCAGTATGAAAGACCGCAGGTTTGGGACGAGTCAAAACTGCTGCGATGTTTGACCATGTTCATTGTTAAATGTTTAAATACGCGACACAACGTAATATTCCTGAAGGTTTTATTCTTCAGAAGCACCGTTGGGAGAATCTCCAAATCCCGCACAGTCCATGATTTATCCTACTCTTAATATATCTGATTCATTATGGTACATTATTTATAGATTTTCGTAACTTTGTGTAATGAGGCTGTAATGTGTAAAATCGAAAGGTTTCTTTCTTCTCATATTAAATTCTCGATATAGTCGACACAGTTATACGGGTCGTTGAAAGAGAGTGGCTTCACAACAGGGTGGTGGAAAGAGTGCGCTATAATTTATGTAAAGAATGGTAAAGTGCATCCTTGTACAGGCACTGAGGATCTGTACGGGCCATACGGCCCATAGGGGGTGTAGAGGTATAGCCCTACTCCTTCTTGACCACGGCACTAAAAGGGGGTGAGAGGTCATCATCAAGCCCCGGCCGCTCTTTGCCCCAGGGAAAGACCCGGTACCCCTTTTATAGGAGGCTGGCTGGACCCCAGGGCCTGCCTGGACTTATGCGGAAAATCTTGCCCCCACCGGGATTCTATCCCCGGACCGTCCAGCCCGTAGCCATTCGCTGCCCGGCCCACTACTATTTATGTACGAGAGGATGAAAGAAAGGAAATAAATGAAGCAGGAAGAAGTTGCGTATGACGTGTCCAACTTCCGCTCCCTACAGTACGCAGTTAGTGATAAAATAAGGGATGTAAGAGGTGAGGCAAGTGACGCGCAGGACAGAAGTGATAACTGCGTACAGAAGTTTAGTCTGAGAGCTTGAAGGGCTGACACTGCTTGGGAGATACAAGCGTGGGTAGGATTATTTGACATTGGCGATATTACAGAAAGGGTTATATGAGAGGTTTTGCCACATATGAATGGCTCAGGGAAGCCAGTAGCGGCAGGCCTTTTACGAACGCTCTTAAAAACAGGAAGGTTACGTGTTACTAGGCGAATTGTTTGACTAACAGAGCGACCATTATCATCTGAAGAAATTGTACACCCCTTTTAGTTTCAGTGACATTCGCATTTAGGTTAGCGACTTGTGAATGTCGTTAATGTTTCAGGATCCCTTAGATCAGTGTTTCTCAACCGCCGGGCCGCGGCCCGGTACCGGGCCCCGGCATCAATTATACTGGGCCGCGAAAGTTTCTCCTGGACTTGATAACTAATTTAAATGTAATTTTATATTGTCAACATGCCACACCGTTCACATAATTGTACTAACACTCTTTATGATTATGCCGTAATTAATTATTAATACTTGTGTTAGTTTAATGTATGAACTTAAAAAATTTGGAAAGTTACTGACGAGTAAATCTGTTGGGACCGGGCCCTCGTCTTATGAGAATTTACCGTGTCGTGGTCTCACAAAGGTTGAGTAACACTGCCTTAGACAGTACTGTCTAGCCAGTCAAATACACTGGAGAATTACCGGGTACACCTGCAACAACCGGGTGTGTCCAGCAGCTCCTTGGTCATTTCTGCGCCACTTCAATCAAAATATTATAATTTCTTATGCAAGACGTTAGAGAGTTGTCTCTGTCATAGGCCATTATCAGCTGGCGCATTTTTTCTCAAAGTGTGCTACACTAACGATAATGGTACTGGGACGCTGACGTTTTTACTTACGCGTAGCCTTAATGATATGAGCAAATATGCGTCGTTACTGGAAACATATACGACTTTCTCCCGCCCTGCTGTCAGGGTATTAAACCGAAAATAATTTAATGGTAGTTGTGCCGGATTGCCGGATTAGAAGGTAACCGAAACAGTCGTTAATTTCTTGGCTCTTCTGTGTCGAATATGAAGATGTTCAGTCCGCTCTGAAACAAAATATTAAAATTGGAAGTATAAAATATTCACTCCAATCACAACTGTTTATTTCTCAAGGAAATCAACTGCGTGTTTCGGCTAATATATAGAGCCATCATCAGGCCGATTAGGAAAATCAGAAGGAAAAAAATTCAGAACTGTATAACTTATGTTTATTGGACTGTGCATCATCTTGATAGTTGAATAAAGAGAGATGCAGGCTTCAGCTTGCATCCGGATACCACATCACCCCAGCCAAACCACAACGTAACACCAACGCGCATCGAACCAGAGCAATACAACCCATGAAATAACTCAACAAATAAGTCGCAAGCTCCTGAGGATGGATGTATTAACATCCGAAACATGTTGAGCAGTAAATAATGCAATAAAAAAACAAGTGACATCAAGTTGGTCTCTCTTTATTCAACTGTATAACTGTTAAAGTTAGTATGCACCAGAGGATAGCTGTAGGAGGAAATCTTGTGTATTTGTACAGCACTGCAATTTGAATCAGATATTTGTGTTGTCTCCTTGACCGCCAGCTAATTTTTGTTTCTATAAATATCGGTTTATTTTAAGCGTGTACTTAAACACTCAGTACAAATGATACTGGTCCAATGGTCTGGTCCGTTTCGGGTTTGAATCTCGTCTGCGGCAAAGGACTTTTATCTGTTCCGGTTCCTCCAGATCGGTTCTGGGGCCCACCCAGTCCCATGTGCAATGGAAAGTTCAGATTCTTTCTCCTGGGGTAAAGCGCCCATTCACCTGGAGCTAGTACCGAGGTTAGAATTCACGGAGCCATAGATTTACTCCCGATATGTGTATTTAGGGGTTGGACACAAACAGCTGTACTTACTCATACGTGTAGCATTAGACTAGACGTCTTCCACTGTTTTCATACCTAATGCGGTTCCATTCTAATAATCATAGAGGTTTAACTTCTTGAAATAATAAATTTTTTATTAAGACAGGAAAAGGAAATTCCAACTTACAGAGTCTGTCAGTCCGTAGCCTGTGTCTGTGTTTGTAAGGCTTTGAATAATGTAGTCATGTTGTTTCCGTCCCTTTGTTCCTTTACAAATGCTGTCTCTCGAGTATAAAATACTTTCCCTTTCATTTGATACTGTATTCCACATCCCTGAACTGCACTTAGTTTTCAACGTAAGACGGCGTAACGTGTTTCATAGGCCTATTGGTGTCACATTTATCATGTAGGGAAATGACGTCACAAACCTATAAATGTAAACACTAATCATGTCATATGTAGGGAACTTGGCGGACTCCATCACGGAATATTTCTCACGAAATAGTGGAGTTCATGCGAACTTTATTGGTATTCTTATAATTAAACTAGCGAGATACACTAATTTCTCAAATTTATTTTTGGAATGGAACTCTACATGTTTCAGACAATTTCTCTGTCCATCATCAGGAATCTATAACTGTACACACAGGAACAGTTATATGTCAAACAGGTTTTGGTGACTGCTTGCTAGCAAGCAGTCACCAAAACCGAAACATGTAGAATTCCATTCCAAAAGTAAATTTGAGAAATTAGTGTATCTCGCTGGTTTTATTATAAGAATATATCACGATGCACGGTCCTCTCTGAATGTCAGATTTATTAGAATTTTCTGGAGTCTGGTGTTTAATATATGTCTAATGCCGTCCTACCTAAATGATGGCTTGACATCCATCAAGTTTCCTCGGGGAAAGACACTTGAACTATATGGTAGAATTTCGCTTCCACCAGCCAAACAGATTTGGCAAATCTGATTTCAACAAGGACTCAAGGATTTATAAACGATCGCTTGATTCAATCCCAATTTGGACAAAAGTGAAATATATATTCTGTTCTGTAAAACTAAATATCATGTAACAATAATTAACAAAATAATAAACACAGAACTAAATCAGTCAAGCCTTGTCGAAGTGTCATACACGTTATTTAAATAATTAAATTACTCTTTCTGTCTCTATAAATCAAAACGCGTAAATTTGGAATAATATCTAATGTAATTACCAAACTGCTCAACTCGAAATGAAGTGAATTTAGAATACCAGTCAATATGCCTTAACTTGAATAAACAGTAGACGGTACAGCATCGTAGTATCGTTACAACAAACTTTGTAATAATTGTATTCAATCACTTATTCCTTCAACTGTAGATACGTGACGCCGACAACAAATTTGTAGCGAGTGAGGCCGTTTACCGGGTTGCTCTAAGCTTTGTAGAGTGGAGCTGACAGGTCATGCATTGCTAAAAGTATAATGATCTGATCAAGTCACTGCCGGGTTCAGGCTGGTTGGTATTGCTGGCTTCAGCGGTTGTGACTGATCGATCTCTTCCTGGATTCAAGTATTAAAATTTCAAATTTACTATCTAATACAAATACATCGGTAAATCTAACATGAATTACGTATGTATGGTTAGGTGTAACTTCTGTTAATGCAAATGCTACATTTCGTACCGAATTATTACTATGTTTAAGGTACAACGACTTAAGTACCTGGCTTAAATTCTTAAAAATGAGCATAAACGTAAGGGAACATGACATTTGAAACTTGAGGATTGTTTGAGAGTGCATCTTCCTCATGAAATAATGTAAAATGCAAACTTGATGCAACTAGGTAATTTTATTGATGTATTCTTAGCTAGATATATTTCGGGTACATACGCCCATCATCAGGAGCACTGGATGTGCAGTTGCAGCAGATGGTTTTCTGCACCGAGTTTTTGGATGGGTGGTGGTCTTGAGAGCCGCTGTGTGGGTTGTGTGTACGGTGCGGATG
>Ga0123352_10015873_pt1 | contig 11990 bp, 8 predicted proteins | sample TergutLab28metaG_FD_89700 | JGI IMG/M metagenome (GOLD analysis project Ga0123352, IMG submission 89700) | Labiotermes labralis P1 segment gut microbial communities from Petit-Saut dam, French Guiana - Lab288 P1 | ecosystem: Host-associated > Arthropoda: Insects > Digestive system > Gut ...
GTAGTAGTAGTAGTAGTAGTAGTAGTAGTAGTGCGGTGGTGGTGGTAGTAATAGTAGTAGGAGTAGGAATAGTAATAGTGGTGGTGGTGGTAGTAGTAGTGGTGGTGGTGGTAGTAATAGTAGTAGGAGTAGGATAGTAATAGTGGTGGTGGTGGTTGTGGTAGTAGTAGTAGTAGTAGTAGTAGTAGTATTAGTAGTGGTGGTGGTGGTGGTGGTAGTAGTAGTAGTAGTAGTAGTGCGGTGGTGGTGGTAGTAATAGTAGTAGGAGTAGGAATAGTAATATTGGTGGTGGTGGTAGTAGTAGTGGTGGTGGTTGTGGTAGTAGTAGTAGTAGTGGTAGTAGTTATGTGCTTAAATCGTGGCTAGAAATGGAAATATTGTTTATATGAAAGAGCGTGAATATTATGTTACCTCGTCGTATGAAGTTTATATTTACATTTCTCGGATAAATGTATGGAGTTCAAAACTTTATTACCTCTCGAAGTGTCATTTGTCATACATTTTGTTATGAATAGAATTAATGGATCATTTCTAGTGCTTTCATATTCGCGATAACACCTACTCGGTTTACTTCCATGTAACTTGATACTGTAGCTATACGTTAAAAATTTGTACCACTAGTGTCGGAATACGTCACAGTAGCAACATCTTCGTGTTCCGTTGCTAGGTATTTCAGCATCTATATGAAACATACCTTCCTGAGGTGACGAGATATTTTGTCACCATGTTCCCAGGGTGTTACCCAGCCTTGACTGGTGTTGCAGTCCAGTCCTCTGCTACCGTTGTTGAATATCTGACCTCGCCGGAAATTTGTTCGAAAAGTGTCGGGCTTCTTTTTCAGAATCTTATTGAATGCCTCGACCAACACAAACACAGCATCATACATGAGTGCCGCCTGTGCCTAAAAAAACAAATTAGACAACTCTGTACAGTCAGTTCACAAATATCTCATTTGTATGGTGGAGATTGGAGAAAGTATATCACATTCTTAGTCAGGGTTCATTTTAGAAACCTAGATTCTATACATCTGTAAACAGTTTACGTTTATCTAAAGGAAATCATCCCGTTGTGTTATAAAGAATGAAACTTATTTATTGTAAACTTACAATACGTGTTCAGTCAGCACAACAAACATTAGAAAATTAATGTGTTACCGCAACATGTTTCGACTCCAGGGAGTCATCATCAGGCTGAATATTTAAGAACCATTAAATACATATCCTTTATGTACAGCACTATAAAGGATATGTATTAATGGTTCTTAAATATTCAGCCTGATGATGACTCCCTGGAGTCGAAACATATTGCGGTAACACATTAATTTTCTAATGTTTGCTTTGTTGACTGAACACATATTGTAAGTTTACAATAAATAAGTTAAATAGTTTACGTTTAGTTGGGTAGTTTGATGGGAACAAAAAGCTTTGGAAACTCTATTCACCGATAGTTGAAATTAAAGAAAACGTAAAGCAACAAGGGGTATAAGATTGGGCTGGGTCTTAAGCACGCAGAAGAATTATTGAGAAACCAGGAGTAATTAAGCGAGTCTAGAAATTTCGCGACTAGTGTGAAACCCCATGAATCTTCAATTTTTTCACAAGAACATGCCACCGATACTCTGTCCAATCCAGAAGATATTAAGCCGAATCCTTACAACTTCCTTAACTGTGATGTATTTGAATTTTGCACTTTCTATGTTTAGGTTCCCAAAGAAGTCTTTAACTTCATTTCTTCCATTTTTAAGTTTCGTATGCATTTGTGATGTCTCCCATGCATGCTACACGCCCATGATATGTCACTTTATTTTTGTGACTGTAATATTATTTAGTGCATAGTAAAAATTATGCCCACAGTTTAAAAAGAAAGGAACAGGAAGTGCCGAGAAGAACGTGTACATGTTGGCCGTGAATCCTATTTTGTAATTTCCGAAAGGCTGTGTGGTCGAAGTGTGTCATCATAGTTGCCATTGACATAGGTCCAACAAACATACCGAGATAGAATCCCGACCCGCTCCCTGAGATGTGATGGGGTCAAGTTTCTTCCATCCTTCCAGGAAGTCCTTTACGTAGCGTCTTGATGAGTCGACGATCCTGAAGCCTGTAATGTTGATGGCTCCATATTCAATAACTTCAGTCTCCCATCGGTCGTCCATAATCTGCACAAAATAGGATATTCGGATCAAAAAGAATAGTAAAATGTGGTTTGAGACTCGATGCACCATTTTCGATTCATTTGAGATACAAACGTAATGTAACGTAATGGACCCGATACCCAAAGTTGTACTAAATTTCCTATCTTTGCCCATGGGTCCGAACTTACGTTTTGCCATACTCGTTCTCCTCCCAGTCTCTGAATTTTATAGTGTTCTCATTCATATTTTAAGAGTGGGACGGCTGACGAAGTCCAAATGGCAGATTATTCCAAGTGTGATATACCGTCATAAAAATTCCATAGGACTGTTAAAACCCATGCAGTATTTTAGAAAAGAAATGGAGCCCATTCCATCTCAACATGCCGCATAATTATGGTGCCGACAGAAAAGACGACCTCCACACTGGGAGCATAGTTGCAAACATAAATGAAGATTCTCGGACGGCCGACTGAAGGTATTCCTCCGTGTTGGATTCTGTGCGGAGGGTTAACAAACCGTCACTGTAAGAGCAACTATTGTGCTATGAAAAGTCTAAAATCTTTTAATTAATCGTTTTGAAAATTATCAATTACGCGCCAAATGTTTATAATAGCATAATTTATTTTTTATATCAGTTACTTCAGTGGCATGCCGGAATAGTTGGTTGCTGTCTCATCTACGTGCGGTACAAGGTCCCTGAACTTTCAGTACTCCATTTAGGAGTGCGCAACGTGTACAGTTCGGAGAACTTAGAATAAAAATGTAGTGACAATAGACTTGACACAATTTGGCTGTTACATGTGTCTGAGTATGTCAATACATTTATTATTATTATTATTATTATTATTATTATTTCCTGCAATTTAGTTTTCACTCGGTGGCAGTAGTCTTTACACTAGTACAGACAAAACAAATAAGAATATGTATACATAAATGAAAAAATAAAAAACACAGTACAAACAAATCAAAACACAGTAAATACAAGTATACATAATCCACACAATTGTCAAAACACCCACACATTACAAAACCCACACATACACACACCCACACACTTTAAAGCTTACAATAATTAAATAAACACAAAGATATGTAATCCCTAACTAAGCTGCGTACAGAGCGAGGTGTGAAAAGGTAGAACAAAAATATCATAACAGGATTCTTGATGACGGTGTATCTATCTGCATTAGGTATAGTTGCTTTACGAGTACAAAGAGGAGTTTGTAATTTAAATGCAGTAATATGGAGGAATTCGACTTCAATAGAAGCAAGAATGATGTCATTAACGAACACATTGATTTTTCTTAAGAAGGCAACTCAGAGAATTACGTCAAAGCACTTTTCATGGAATTGAATGTCTTATAACTTCCACGTCGACTCCTCACCAACCTTTAGAAACCATTTACTGCAGACCTTTCGACATCATGGATTATATCTTCAGCTTTCTTTCTTTCTTTCTTTCTTTCTTTCTTTCTTCCATGTGAAACACAGGTATGTTTTATGACTACAGAATATAATTTTTAATCAATCAACCACTTCATCGTATTAACCTCAAATTACATGGCTTCGCTTCCACGTAACAGCGAACAGCGCCACTGAGATACTCCACCGTCTTCTCTGCGCTTATATTTAGTCTTCAAAAATACTCCCTTACAATGACGTTACACATATTTGCATTTACATATTCGTCTTTTGTAAATTCTAATCCGTACTATTTCTTATTCCCTTCTCCTTTATACATTTTTAACCTTAAACCTTTTGCCCTATCCCTAAGATTATTCCTGTTCATACTTACGATTCTAAATTCTCTTATAAGCTGATTTCTCGTTTTCTATTAGCTACTTCTTCCCTAGTAAATCTTCCCTCCAACTGTTTGCTTCCGAGTACCGTGACGTAACACACTGTGCACAGCAACTCTTTTTCCAGGAATAAGAGGCACCTACACCTTCCTTCTCTCTTGTACCCTCTTCCCATCACCACTATGCTGTAACGTTTAACTCTTTCTTTTTAAACTGTGCTACTTCCGCAATATTCTCTTCGTATCCCGGTAAAACGTAGGTGTTATTTCATCTACTAAATTCTTGTTATGCAATTGTTTTGAACCTTTAAGGTACTTGTGTGCCTACTTGGAATAACACATGAAAACAGGACTTATGTAATTGTATTTGATGACTGGAGACTTAATTAACCTGACTTAGCAGAGGCTCGGTCGAAGGGACAGTATTGAATGTGCGGGATCTGTAAAATTCGAAAATCTTCTTCACAAGCTGAGCGATTATCGGCGTTCCAAGACGGACCTTAATCCTCTCAGTTAAAATCTGGAATGGGTTTAATCCGACGTTGTTCTCAATTACGTGCAAATATACGAGTTTCTGTGTTTACCGTAAATCCCAGTAATTACTGTCGCCTTAAAATTAAAATCTCTGCATTTTTCATTACTTGAATTATGTGTTTGTTGTGAGTATTGCCATAAACAGTGATTATATCCCTACCTTAGCCGGTCTGTCCTTGTAATTGAGAAGCATTGTGTTTACTGTTAACTATACATTGAATTTTAATACTGTATGTAGGAATTGGAAGTTTATGGTACGTACATTGATGTCGTTCTTCAGAAGTTTAAAATATATGATTATTAATTATGAAATATGATCAGGTTATTAGAATATGACATATTTCAGCGGTACGCCATATAGGCAACTGGTGTTTAGGCTTGTGGCTTGCCGTTATTCTACTTAGGCAGTGTAAACTGAATGGTTAGCACAGATGTTTAGTCAGTTATACAAAGCAAGCTTGTTGTTGATTTTCCATTGTCAACGTGGCATGATATAGGATAACAACGCTCAGTCAGCCAGGCACACGGACGGTTCTGTTTGCCTACGAAACACAAACGGTTTGGTGTTCAACACCTGGAGCTGATGATCTTGATTGTGTACGATATTAACACACAAATGTGTATACAGCCGGCTATCCAGTCAGTGGTCATTGTGGCCTTCGTCAGTCGTTGCTGCTTAGCTTTACGTAACTAAACCATTCCTTAAGCTCCGGATCATAACGCCGTTGCGATCTTCGTTTTTTTATGGTCTTTAAAGTTTTTGAATCAATGGACTGGAACTAACAAGGAAATAAATTTTTTACTAGTAAAAACATAAATTATGAGATTAAATACAGGAGAATTGGGTTTTTTCAACATACGTTAATAAAACATAAGGGGAGAAGGGACTGTGAAAAGAAGAAGTATAAAATACTTAGTGAAAACATTCTGAATTACTGTGATTAAAGTTAAAGGAAACTGGCACTGCAATACAAGTCCAACAAAGTGTAGGTGAAATAATGTGGAATGCCAAGTTGATAAAACAAGGTAATTTTATTAATATATTCTTAGCTCGACATGTTTCGGGTACATCTCCCATCATCTGGAGCATTAGATGTTGAGTTGCAGCATATGGTTTTCTGCACCGAGGTTTTTGGATGGGTGGTGGTCTTGAGAGCTGCTGCGTAGGTCGTGTGTACGGTGCGGATGGTGAACGGCACCATCCGCACCGTACACACGACTTACGCAGCGGCTCTCAAGACCACCACCCATCCAAAAACTCGGTGCACAAAACCATATGCTGCAACTCAATATCTAATGCTCCTGATGATAGGCGTATGTACCCGAAACATGTCGAGCTAAGAATACATCAATAAAATTACCTTGTTGCATCAAGTTCGCATTCCACATTATTTCATGATGAAGATGCACGGTCAAACAACCGTCAAAGTTTAGGTGTTTCTTATATAAGAGTACGGTTTAACATGCGATAAGCACAAGTTTTGTCGTTTGAGAACTGCGCTCTTCTGGGATGTTACGTAGCGAGTAGTGGTAATTTCTTATCCACGTTTCGGGACAACCTATCGATCCTATCTTCAGGGGTTAAGAATAAAAAAAAATTCCACTACTCGCTGCGTAATAACGCAGAAGAGTGCAGTTCGCATCTACTGTGCGGCGGAAGCCTGCAATCACGAAAGTTTGTTATTTCATTGTTTTGATATTGTTACTTTATATAAATGTCATCGCTGATGGGAAATAAATTCTGACATTATCTTAGCAACGCGTCCGTCATCATTAATTTGAAATTAAGAGGATAAGCAGTTTCATTTTTTCTCACGTAAGAAACAATACAATAACTTAGTAGATTACAGGAGCGGCAGTGAAACACGTATTATCGTAAGTTCAACTTAGTAAATGTCAATTTTTTTGTGTGTTTTCTGGCATGTTTCTCCATACCACGGTGTCCTTATCTGTGCAAACCCGGGTTATCGAAATCGTGCAAATACCAAGAGAGAATTCTCCAAGTTGTGCGCAGAAATTGAAATGAAAATTCCCGTACGAAGCAAGCATGTTACCAACCGCTACTGAAGTACACAAATGTAACTACAGTGCATGGTCAGATTGTAACCAGTGCGGGAAATTTAATGAGATATGTTAGAAGTTTATGAACGTAATGAACGTAAGATCAAAAACCCGATATTGGTATTCTTTGGTCGTGCAGTCTACACTTACGAGTTGTGACAGAAGAAAATTGTTTTGTAGAAATGGGCCGGTGGCTTGTAAATAACGTTGATACTAAAATGAAATGTGTTTTTTTTTACTCAAATATGTAATGGGCTAATTTCTCAGATATAACTGACGTTATACTAGGGACTACCATACGCAACTCTGTAAGGCATGTTTCGTTAGTGAGATTATTATCGACGTAAAATTTTGCAATAAATTTCTACGTAATCTCTTATTAAAACGCTACTTGAATTTTCTTTCTACTTATAGGTTATGTGCAATGAAATAATGTCACGACAGACCTAAATAAATGGTGGGAGCGGGATGTGTGATTATGCCGCCAAGTTATGTTGCTAGGGCGTGCAGCTCTGCCTAGCCTGTGTTTTGTTCTCGTAAGACAGAACTGAATGTCGTCCCATGTCAGATTTTTTTTTGCTGTTGTATTAGTGCATTCAGAAAACTGCTGGCACAAAATAGACCACTTTAATCTATTTGCGCAACTTTTTCACCATTCACAAACACCTTAGACCTGGAAGAATGTGAATTATTTTTTAAAAACGTCGTGAAATAAGAGAGTAATGGATCGTTAACTGCAACTGAAAGTAATAAGACGCAATTTGGTTCATTACAGTAATCTGAATATACAGGGTTATTCAAAATGATTGTCGGGGTTTTTACAAATTGTCATACACAATACACTTAAGATAGGGGTATATGTACTTTTTATTTAATAGAACAACACTCCAAGTTTATGTTACATACCGTACAGGTGCTCTATATGTGCACTCTTTGTGATTCTACAAACATCAGCACGATAATCGAGTTCGTTCCAAACTGTTTGTAGCATGTCAGCGGTGATGGTTTCAGTGGCGGTTCTGATTCGTACCTTCAGTTCCGGGATACACACGCACCCTGTCTGTTGAAACTGTGCATACCACCTTCGAATGGAATTGTCAGATGGGGGCTGTTTCCCGAATTTGGTGAGGAATTGCCGCTAGACAGTTGTACCCCGACATTCATTTTGAATAACCCTGTATATCTTGCTGTGATTTTTGACAAAGGCACGATTTTTTTTTGATGTGTTAATAATTTGCATATTTGCCCATGTAACCATCGATGCTGATGCCTCTCTAAACGAGCGCGCGCGCGCGCGCACACACACACACACACACACACACCTAAAAGAAAATATGTTAGTTAACAAAATATCGATCGAAACTTCGTATAATATTACTTTTGAGTCTGATATGTGAATTACATTACAAACAGCTACTTATATGTTAAGTTAATAAAATTCCACGAAAATGATTGTGTGCCTGCTGCAGTCTTCATTTTGTACTTTCGGAAGAAGAACAGATCTACTTTTACAGTTAGTTTCAAGCGAGTGTCAAACAGCAAGGGTTACAGACATTTTTGTACTGTAACCAGTATCGCTATAATTCGCTTTAGCAAACTACATAGATCTTATCGCCAATTAAGATAAATCAGTAGAAAGTTACTTTCATAGAAGTTTCACTCAGTCAGCTGGAACTTAAATTGTTTTGCAAATATTTTTCTTCGTCATACGTTTTGTAAAGATCAGGGAGCAGCGCTTACCAATCCGCTCAGCAGGTAGTGATATGTGCGTTTTCCTAGGGCGACGTCACGAACATGGCTCACTACAATCTCCTTCGCCATCTCCGTAGGGCAATCAAGTACCACGTACTTGTGGCTCCATCTGATGGCGATAAAATATTGCATCAACACAAAGTTTCTAAGAACTTTCATTGCTTTCGACATGATTGCCTTGTTACAAATGTTTATACCGTTGGTCTTCATTGTGTCGGAGAAAGATTATACTTTTATTTAACATGAGATATCCAGTGAGTTCATGTGCTCCTAGTTCTTATTCACAGACATATTACAGTGAAGGCGATTTAATGATGATGTGATCATTGACACTGGTAATAACAGCAGCTCTAATAACTGCCTTAATAATGAGAATATTAATAGGTTTATTTTTCGTGATTTTTTCCAGGTCATAAAGGTTTCTGTTTACGTCTATAATAAACTATTTAAATGTAGCATACAATTCTACATTATTTCCTGCTGTTGTACTTTGTTTTCAAAGCCAGTTTATTGCCATAAATGAAAAACAGAGATGAAATGTGTATGAAAGTGAAATGCGGAGTGAGGGAAATTTTGAGTTACCAGCTATGAAGTGAAAACTGTCTAATTAGGAGCATCATAAATTTTTTTCTCCACCCGACATTATTAAGGTGATGAAATTAAAGGAGAGACATAAGCATTTCTTACAATTTACGTATAAAGTACGAAAGGACAAGGAAACATAAGCGTTAATTAGAGGATAATATTACATTGGATCTTTATGGAATTTGAGAGAAAAATGAGACGAGTTGTTATCAGTTTCTGAAGAAGGGCCCTGCTCATTATCATGGTCATAGTCATCGTCGCCGTTATTGTCATCATCAGTATCATTTTTAATATCATTTTCATCGCGTGGGTTTAGTTTTACAGCCAATCTGAGAGCACTGCAGGAAGGCAGGCTGAGCAAGCAATGGAAATTTTATTTAATTATGCCAGTCAAATTATGCCGTAAATTTTGCCCATTTGTTAAAGGAATAGCCAAATTACGACGTCAGTGTCCCATGAATAGCTTTGTTCGGCGTGCAGGGTAAATACAATGTAGACAAGTTTCATTAACCACCAATATAGAATTAAGTTTACCCAGTTATATGCTACTATTATTAAAGTCAGAAATATATTCACAGGTAACTTTGATTTAACTATAAAGAACCATTATAGTACATGTGGCAAAGGTCACCTAAACCGACAGACAAATTGCGTAATAAGGAAACACTAAGTATCCTGTAAACCTAAAAGCATTTACAAATTTCTCACCTACCATTATGGTCAGCCTCAACATTGAAGGACGAAGGTACCAGACCAAAGGCTTTGTACGTCTATTTCTTGCTAGGTTAATGTTCAGGGCATCAGAAATGCCTACTGTTGGGTGTTTAGGGAAATCAAGTTTTATATGAAGATTTGTGAGCTATTTAAGGGTGAAAAGTGAAACAGAATAATACAAGAGGAAAAGAGAGGGTACAGTCAGACGGGAAGTAACAATTTATTTAGTAGGAGAAAGTGCATTACTTTTGACAGTGACTTACTTACAAAAATATAACAGTTCCCCTCCTTGATGTCGACCAAAGAGGAAACATCCAAAGATAATGGAATTCGCCAATACTCTTAACACTATAGTCTGAAGTCACCTTTGTTAAAGTGTTGGTCATGTACTGGAGTAGCGTTATCGGGTGGAGATTTACCCCTCATTAAAATTACACGAGTATATTCTTTCTCATTTTGATTCTTACTATTATCATGTGTTTAATTTTTAACTCCTGTGCATTGTGACGTTTAGGATATTTACCGCGTATTAAATAACATTACTTCACTTTGTTATGCATAAAGATCTGAAATATTGTCTTATTGAACTAAGATATTTACCATATAGATAAATATTTAAAACGCAAATAATATGAGAGTAAAATACAATAGCATTTTTAGAATTTCGTACTCATACATAATCATGGTTTTAAAATCGTTAGTGATATAGTGACGTATTTATGTTATTTTATACATGTAATATTATTTATATTTTCGACGACTTTAACATATTTATGAGAGCGCTGATGTGTTGGTTGAGTGAAGACAGAAATATAATAATCTAGTTGATAAAATTATGTAATTCCTACTGAATAATATCTATGTTATATCTGATAGCAATGCAATAATATAGGACTGAACTATGAAGGATTAGGGCACTAAACTACCCATACTTGCCAGTTCATGGCATCGCGACACTCACCTGCTGAGCTCCTCGAGGCTGTGCAGATAGTCAATAGCTTCTGATATATTTTGAATCCTTTTGACAGACTCCACCTGGAAGGATTCCTTGCCAGGCCGCAGGCTCTGATAGATCTGTTGCAACCTCAGCAGACCTGCGTCACAGTGGAAACAGTAGTGGGTCAGTCGTCACCATTCTAAGTGTACTAAAATCATACCTTCAGTCATAAATATTCAGTCCAGACATCCTCATTATAATGTAACGCCATGCAGCATTTATAATTAAGAAGAGTATCTTCGTTCAAATTTGTATAATGTATTATATTCCGTCAATACACAACAATATATCAGTAGAGTGATATTATATATACATTCAGGTCACATTATGGCAACATGTTTCGCCCGTAAACGGTCATCTTCAGGCCAATAGAGAACGTTTTTAAGGTACAATAAAGTGAGCACTCAATGGGATCCAATTGAGTGTTCAATTTATTGTAACTTAAAAATATTCTGTATTGTCCTGAAGATGACCGTTTACGGTCGAAACATTTTACCATAATGTGACCTGAGTGTATATATATATATATATAATGTCACTGTACTGAGATATATAGTTGTATATTAACGGAATATAACATTATACAAATTTGTTGTTACACAAGGGCATGGCCTCTGTTAAATATCTTCGTTCAGTTTACCAAGAAATTATCTATATCTTATGACATTACGAATGTTTTCCTGAGAGCTAGCCACTGACTCCTTTCTGTAGACAGGTGACTTTAGTCCACATTCCCTCTCTACCGTACTATGTAACAAGAGTTCCGCTCTTATGGTTTACTTAATTAGTTATTTAATGAGACAAGTATATAAGTGGATGGGTGATTGTGGGAATGGTTAGGTAGTTACATGATACCTGACGATCAATTATGTGTTTAATTTTGAAAATTTGTGGAAGTACATATTACAAAGCACGGTTCGGGATCGAAACCCGGTGCGGACGAGATTTTCCGCCCGTCCAGACCGACCCTGGAGCCCATCCAGCCTCCTGTAAAATGGGTACCGGGTCGTTCCCGGGGACAAAGTGCGGCCGGGGTGTGCTGCTGACCACTCATCCCCTTCTAGTGCCGCGGTCATGGAAGAGTATAGCTATACCTCTACCCACCCTCTGGGCCACACTGGGCCTGTAACGGGAACACTTTACCTTTTTTACCTTTACATATTAAAAAACCAAGCAACTAGTGATGTGGTTTTAGAGACTCAACATACAATCATTCCGGACCCTAAAATAGTCTACGCCATTTGTTAATCAGTTCAGTACCTGATGAAATAGGAATATGTATGACGGACATCATATTTATGTAATATATAAAACAACTACTCAATTATTATACCAACTACTGCACATATATAAAATTTATAAAATTTACACATTAAAACATTAAAACGCTCCGACATGTTTCGGTCCTAGGACCATCA
>Ga0123352_10015875_pt1 | contig 11990 bp, 9 predicted proteins | sample TergutLab28metaG_FD_89700 | JGI IMG/M metagenome (GOLD analysis project Ga0123352, IMG submission 89700) | Labiotermes labralis P1 segment gut microbial communities from Petit-Saut dam, French Guiana - Lab288 P1 | ecosystem: Host-associated > Arthropoda: Insects > Digestive system > Gut ...
CAGGAGGTGGGATGTGGGTATGTGGACTGGATTGGGTTGGCCCAGGATAGGGACAGCTGGCGGACGCTTGTGAGTACGGTAATGAACCTTCGGGTTCCATGAAATGCGGGGAATTTCTTGACTAGCTGCAAACCAGTTAGCTTTTCAAGAAGGACTCTGCACCATGGAGTAAATAAGTAAGTAAGTAAGTAATATGCAAGTGGGAAAACTGGATGAAGCCAGTATCGCAGAGTTAAGCAGACCTTCGAGAAATACTGTAATAAGAGCTGAGAGATTGGTTCATTGTAAATGTATGAAGACTGAATGTAAGGGATACATACTGCAGAAAGCCTTATGTTAGCTGTCACAACATTCGTGGGATTTGCATATACTTAGACTCAACAAACAGATGTATTTATATATATTATTCATTTTATAAGCATTGTATATTTAACGCTTGCGTGTCGGATGTTGGGATACGTCTCATGCAGTGTGGTGGTCAGAAATGCTGAATGTCAGATGTAGCTGACCGCAGCGAATGGCTTCCCTTTTGCATCTGTCATTTAAATTACAGTGTCGTGCACATCACAATCCGGCATTGCATTGCATTACGTTGTAGCACCAAAGGGTTAGAGTATTGACACTGTGTTATGGTATCATATGAACACTTTTCTTATATATCAAGTAAGTACTTTCTGATGGGTGGTACTACAGGTCATTTAGGATTTATCTTATTTTGTTCAGTAAATTTGTACCAGATGTCACAAATATATTGATTACTGTTAGTAGTAGTAGTCCATAGGTACCCTAGATTGCAAAATATTGAACATTTAATACATAAAAACCTCTGTCAGAGAAATTCAGAATTGAGATGTGCTTATGAAGGAAAACCATTTGAAGACTTAGACTCAGCTCAGTTCATTTAAAGGTTCAGTTTGTGCCACACAGTGAACTGCAGCAAGGTTGTAAAAACCGGTTAGTTATTGTTGTACAGGGACATAATGATTGATTGTTTTTGACATTTGTTACTTCACAGAGATACAGAATGATGCAACGGTAAACATGGTGGTGCATTTAGTAACCACCAGACTTTAATGTCTTTATCGTGTTTTCACCCGATACTTGCATTTTTTTTTTTGTTCATGTGTGCTGATATAGTTGTGTAATGTCATTGTTATTGCCATGTATTGGGTAGGTAGTACTGCTGTTGAACTGGGGCATTTAAAGTGAGGTAATTTCTCATTACAGGTGGTTATGACAGAAGAGGAACCACTCGACGGGATTTTGGGAGTGGCGGGTTTCGGGATTCTGAACGTTTCAGAGACAGTTACGGTGATAAGGATCGTGGATGTGACAATCGTGATAGCTATGGTGATCGTGGAAGATTTGGAGGAGATAAGGATGGCTATGGAGAGAGAGATAGGTTTCCCAGTCGACGAGGTGGTGATCGAGATAGGGATTTTGGTAGTAGAAGTGGTTTTGGTCCACGTAGGACATACGGTCCTGGGTCAGATTACGAGAAAGAAGGTGGTGGTGGTGCATTTAGAGGAAGAGATGATCGACCTCCAGAAAAAGGTAATGATTATGACACTTTTGATTTTGTATGTGTGTTGGTAGCATTGCATTCATCTAATTTGAGAAGTATGAAAGTTGGGAAAAGATACATATGGCCAGTGGTAATTTTTATAATAATGTCTTGAGACTGACTCTTCACAGGATGGATAGCTGTAATGACATTCCACTAACAGTTGGACTGCCAGCAACTTGCTGTGTCACTCTCAGTGCACATTATGCACTGTTCAAATGTTGTGACGCTCCGCAGGACAGGCAGGAATGACTTTCTGTTTGGTCTTGAGCCAATCCTGACTCCCATTTCCCCAGTTCTCATGCTTGACACTGCTTTCTCAAATGGTGTAGGCTGAAGTCATGGCTTGGATGTGTTGTCAGATCTCACACTTATTCCAGAACAGAACTGTGGTGTTTGAAATACATAGAAACCCTTTTTTAAGATATACATGGAAAAACGCAACAAATTAGGCTTAGTTAACCCCTCAGTGTATCTCTATTCAGCATGAGTTGGGGTTTTATTGGGTTCCCTGGACATGCTGGGGTACGAGGTAATGAGATCGCCCATGAGTTCACAAGGGACGGCTCTGTTCTAAAGTTTGTCGGACCTGACCCGGCCTTGGGAGCCTCTAGGCAGGATATATGAAGGATTAGACACTGGTTGGTTGCCCAGCATTGGATATTGTGGTGAGGTCTGGGTGACACCCAAAGACAGGCTGGAGAGTTAATTTCAGGTCCCTGTCTGGGTACCAAGGCTAGGTTTCTGTCATTTAACAGGACACAATCAGGGCTGTTACTGGTCTTCTCACTGAGGAAACATCTTCACCTAATGGGGCCGTCAGTCCATTGTGTAGGAGGTGTGGAGCAGAGGATGAAACCTCAGCCCACATTCTTTGTGAGTGTGAAGCTTTGGCATCACTAAGATGTGCGTATCTGGGCTCCTCCTTCTTGGAGCCAGAGGACATTAAGATTATAAGTCTGGGGGCCATCTGGAACTTAAGTAAAGCAACAGGGCTCCCATATGGGGCACAAAGGGCCTGTCAATTAAGGCCTAGTTGCATCGGGACCATAAGATCTCGAACCCAATTGCAAATGAATGAATGAATCAATCAATCCAAACCCTTCAGTACCCAGCACTGAGCTACAGAGCATCTCATTCAAAGTGCATATATCATAATGCCATTGCTACACCTGTACAGATGAAAGCCTGCATATGCTTTATATTTCAAATTTTAATGTGTTTGAGGCTAATAAACTCTGAATCATTTTGCAAAATATATATAGAACTTGGTCTGCTTTGTGCTGCAGCATTGTGTCTTTTCTGTATTTTATCATAGGATGAGTCACTTGCTTATGCTGTTTTGTTGCTGTATGTTTTGGTCACTGTTACAATTTGTATATCAGTGACGTCTGTCATGAAGTATTCATTTGTGTAATGAGAAACGGTATTGCTCCATTTGTTTCAGCCCTTCTTGTGTACTGTTGGCAACTGTTGTTCCTATATGAACCTGCTTAAAATTTGTATGTGGAATCTTTCTAGTATCAAACTCTACACATTGCTGAATAGAAAATCAGTATTTTTGCTTTTAAATTTTGCGGTTCTTCACATGTAGAACATTTTTTTCATAAAGTGTTTCATCATTTGGGAAAATATTTAAATGTCGTATGTCTGTCTGTAGAGGGAGGGTCCTTTTTAAGTACTCTCCATTGCCAAAGGGTTAAGCAGGAAAATTTCTTCAGTGGGTAAGCCTGAAAACATTATTTTGAAATTCGGTAATGCATTTGACATTTTTTTTACCAGTATACTGTGCCATATAAGTCCTGCATTAAATAATGCATTTTCAGTGTCATAACACCTTCCTAATTCTTGCCTTTTGTAGTGATTTTAACGCATTCATTATAGGAAGACAGCATGTGTATAAGCACACGTATGTGGTAGATCAGCAGCCCATGTGTGCTGTGACTGTTCCTTGCGTACCAGCACTACCTTACTGTGTTCTCTATTTCTACCTTTTCCAGCTCAGCTGTTCACTTACAGACAGTTGTATTTCAAGATGTCCTTGACAGGCGAAATACTGGAGTGATATTTTTTGGTTGGGCTGGGGGCTAGCAGTTTAAGTAGCAACCACCTTGTTTATATTGTGCAGCTTTTCTTGAATTGAAAGCAGTCCTGTTATATAAACCAGTCTGTTGATGCTGTATAGGGAAATAATCAGTTTGTTCTGAGATCTATAAAAAACACGTAAAAATACACTGTGTGGGCACAACTTTGGAGTGTCAAAAACCTTGAGGTTCCTAAAACATCCACTGGATATTTTAAAGGACTAGTGGAATTAGGTAAAATGTTTTATGATGTAGGGTTGCTGCTTTATGTGATTGTGTATTGATTTTTCATTATTTTAGCATGTTTGTTTCCTTGCTCTTATGTGTGTGTTTTGAGTTTTTTAATTCTGTGTAGACTTAAATATTACTTCAGAATTCTGTCTTGGTGTGGCATTCCATTGTGGGCATAATAACACTGTTTATAGGAAGGTGTATGTGGGTTTTAATTGCTGTTGTTTGCCTGCAGCAGAACCAAGAAGTCGGCCGCGACTCATTCTACAGCCTCGCAGCAAACCCGAGGAACCGGCAGCCCCACAGGCATCCATATTTGGTGGTGCAAAACCTGTTGATACAGCTGCTCGGGAAAAAGAGATAGAAGAGAGACTGGAGAAGGAGAAAGGGGAAGTCTCACGGCTAACTACCAGAGATACAAGAAGTGATGACAACAGGTATGGGGCTGGGTATCTTAACAGCATGTCCATCTGTGTGATGGGTTTACTGTGAATGATTATAGGGTTTTTAATATTCCAAAATGCACACCAAAGGTGGACTTCGCTGCGTTGTGTTAAAAGATGATAATAATAAGTAATTTAAAGTTATAAAAGTCGTTTAACAGGTAGGATTTGTTGCCTGTCAGGTGCAAAACGTAAGGTTCAAACTGCCCTGTGAGGCCCACAAGAGTTGGCTGCACTGAAACGTGGTGACTGTCCTGATTTAAGGTTGCTATAGTCAAGGACACAGTTGAATATAGCATTCAGAGTAGCCACATTGGTGGCCATATATGTTTAACGTCAGGGTGCTGAAGTCCACATAAATGTGTGCTGATATTTCTTGACAAATTTTCATGCAATTATGACATATTAAATTCCAAGATCAATAGAATTAGCACACTGTATTCTGAAGTCCCGTATTAAAATAGCAACAATACATTCTGCTGTTGTGTCCCCAAAAGCAGGCGGGAAGAGCGTGTCCTCAGACCGAACTGTCAGTTGCGTGGCCCGCAGTCACATGAGAGGTGCGTTGTTGGCCAGTATGATTCTTGCAGATTAATTTCTGTTAATAGCTGTTGACTGTGTTTGTGTTGCATCCAGAGTGTTTGTGGCAGTACAACAATTCTTGCATTTGGAGCCATATGTATTGGCTCTGGTGTATTGTATGTTTATCCTTCATCATTATTTGTCTTACCTGGCTTCTTTCATTTTTCCTGGCTTCAGCTTGAGAAGTACAAAATCCAGAGTGTCTTTGACTTTTGATGCAAATCTTTTGGTGTGTTTTCATGCTGTGTTGTTGGGTGTGTAATTCCTGAAGAAGCATTTTGTGTTCAGAGTCAAGGACTCTGTTGGACAGCTTGCTTCTGGAGATAGACACTGTGCTCTCTCAAAACGTTGGGATCTACACACACAACAGAACAGCATGATAAAACAGAAGACTTCTGTCTTTGACAGCACTACCATGAGGACATGAAATATAGCTTGTCTTAGATGTATTGTTTATAAGTGGATTTTACTTCTGTTGTAAAAATCTGTTGCATGCAGTTTCTTGTATCTGCCATTCCATGTGCAGCCTTTCACATCTTACATTAAATGCTTGCCATGCTTTGTTGTGAACTGTTCGTGTTCTGCATGTATGCTGCAAGAGGTGTGACATGTTACATTTGCATTTGAGATGAGGTAAAATCATGCATATGCTTAAGCTCTGTTGTGTCATGAAGATGCAGGGGGAGTGGTGGTAAGGTTCAACACATTCTTATTCTGCACATAAATTGCACATGAGTGGCCATGTTCATTCTGTAACAGCTCTTCCCCATGGAGAAAGATCAAGTTGAGGAAGATGCTGGGTGGGTACGTTGGTTCCAGAGCCTCTTTAGACACAGTAGTGAAAAGAAACAACTTTGTGCTTCAGTAGGCAATTGAACTGTGGTTGTCTAGCCCATGTCCACTCATGTTGCTGACGATTCTGTGTTGTTGGGCAAGTTGATTCTGATGTTTTGAAGGACCACAGTTACTTCATCTTGAGAGTCAAGCAGTCCAGAAATAACTTCAGATCTCATATGTTCTGTACTGGCTCAATACATTCAAGGGAATTTCATATTTCAGGTAATGGGTGAAAGCTTAATGCATTTTCAAACATGTTTATGGTTATGTACAGTAAAGTCCCAGAACTACAGGAGTGTTGAATGCATACAAAGTATTACAGTCAACACAAATTTGTCATCATTGCTACATGTTTCAGTTCAACAAACTGTCATCAGGCATTACTATACAAAAATGTTAGGAAACATAAGTACATTTGCAGTATGCTTTGGTGGTTAGTGAGATCTCACAAGTTTGCAATTAAATAATAAATGTATTGTGTGTTTGTATTGTAATGTATAAACCTTGCATGTCTGGCACTAATGACCACAGGAGGCAAAGTGCCTGCCTTATTGTGTCAATAAACAATTATATGTCTGTGTACTTGTACACCCCTGTAACTCAGATCCATGTAAGTCAGGAACTTAGTGCAGTTCCTTGCTTTCCAGGTCAAAGAGTGGAAGTGATTATGGGGACCGGGATGAAGATGGTCCAGCTGAGAAACCCTCCACACCTCGGAGAATGGAGCCTGCCCCACCACCTAAGGAGAATGCTTGGTTGCGGCGCTCACAACAAAATCAGAGCCATCATAATGATGAACCTCCTGTAAGTATCAGTCAGTTGTACATGTGACATGCTGCAAGTCTTTAATTGAATACTTCCCCACAAACAGTGAGTAGTGGAAGAAGAAGAGTCCATGACGCTGTGTGCTAGGACTGTCAAGAAATGCTTCAAACTCAGGATTTCTTCTGAGTAATCAGAGATGATGTGATGTGGTTTGACAGGTGGGGCCCAGAAACCAAACAACAGGCATATCCATGGAAGACCCCATCATATGAATGCCCCCCACCCACCTAAAAAAAAAAGGCAAGACACTTTGGCTTAAATGTGAAGGGCATGCTCATTGTTTCTTACTACACTGATGGAGTTGTGCGTGATGCTCTTGTTCCGTGAGGAAAGACAGCAAACCAGCAAATTGTATCATCTTATAGCATCTAAGGAAAGTGCGAAGCAAAAATGACCTGTTAGGTGAAATTGTTGAGGGTTGTTTGGTGGCTGGTTTCTTCATGATGACAGTGCATGTGCCACTTCATTTTTCTGTGCATGAATGTCTGGCTAAAAAAAAATCACCTGTTCACAGCTTCGCCCCTCACCAGGTTAAGTGCTTTGCAACTTGCTTTCTATTTCCAGAGCTGAAGATTGCATTTAGTGGTGTCAACCATGATTCATGCAATTGCAAAATGCACTTTGCTAAGTTTCAGACAGTGTATATCATGCAATGCCTTGAACAGGAGCATTATCACCAGGCTTGCTGTATGCAGTCCACAGCAGACTGACTGCCTTATGAAGGTTACAGCAGTAGTAAGAAATTAATTGTAGGTGTTGTTGGAAATAAATGTAGTGTGCGAACTCTCTGATCACACACACCATGTATATAAGCAACAGCTAATCCTTTTACTGCTGCCTCTGTAAATGCACTGACGGCATGACAAGCACTGTGTTTTTAAGGGATTGTTTCATATTTGCAAATTTAACGTTCACTAAGGAATGCGATGAACTTGGTGTGAAATTACAAGTCAGCAGCCCATTTTTAAGATGATGAATTGGCATAAATATTTGGATCTATTTGTTCAGTGCTGTTATGATTTGTGTACATTGTTTTGTGGCATTATTGCATAATGAATGGCATGAAATGGCTAAATAAGGTCCGTTTAATCATTCTGTTGTAACTTCTCTGAAATGAAAATCCCACTGGTGGCACAAAAGTGTCTCACCTGTTGTACGCAGCCTGTAGTGTATTTCCCATTGACTAAAAAATTGTTCGGGACTGGATTTAAGGATAGTTTTGTAGCCAGAATGTAGGCGGTGAAGTCATAAAATGTAAACCAATATAGTGAATACATTTTCCTAAGCAGTGAATAATTATTTCAAATGCAAAAACAAGATTTTTCATTAACTACAATTGTAAACTGGCACAGCAAGTATATTGTGATATTGTGATTTTATGGTTTTATCGACAAGGATCTTCAGACTGCAGTGGGTTGGAACATCTCAGGGATTCAGTTATGAATGGGGATATGCATTGCAGGTCAAAATGATGAGTACAGTAATCCCTCGGTGTACAAGTGATCAGTTTATGAGCTTATGGTTATACCGGAATCACAAATTAATACCTATTTTTCAATTTGCTAGCCAGTTTTGCTTATGGGCTTATTCTCAACAAACCAGTGCTTGTACCTGGTTCCTCTTTCTGGCTGTCCTTGGTTCGTGAGAAAGTCTCAGTGACCCTGCCAGGTCTGCCCAGAAGTAGTGGTGTGACTAAGATGTCATTTTATTACAGTAATCTCTCATCAGTCTTTTTTGTTCTTCTTAGTTGTGTTTCTGCATCGTATTAAAATGAATACTGTAAGGTTGGGGAGAGATTTTTGACCTCTGGAACCAATCAAAATGAATAACATGGAAAATAATGGGACGTAGACTTTTGGCTTAATGAGCAGTTTTTGAGAGAACAAAGCTTGAAAACTGGGGCATTACTGTGCCACAGAATGTTCAACTCTACCAAAAGAGTTTTGTTCAGGTTGTTTCTCTTACGACATTGCACTATTTTGTACTAACCTTGAAGCAGCCAAATCAATGATATTATAGGCACATGGAGCAGGGCAGTGATCCAGTTTTGTTGTCACTGACCAAGGCTTTCATTTGTGTGCGATAGGGATTCTTCCATCAGACACCACTTTCTAGACAAATACAGGAAGTGGTCGTGATGTGAAGTACATGGCATGTCATCACAAAAATTTGAAATCCTGAAATTGGACACTAGTGTAATTTGTAGTTTACTGTAGTATGAGCCATTTGTAATGGACCCAGGTAAATCAAATGTGGCCCATTATCCCTGTTTCTGCACTGCAGCCCATTTAGTGCAGGTAGGTTATGACAACAGTTTGATACATGGAGCTGAGACAGGTACATGATAACTGTACTTCCTGATATCTCAAACATATTTGTGGATTTAACTGTTTAATGTGATTGTTATTTCCTCAGGAAGGAAATGGCCATGTGAGCCCACACAGTGATCGTTCAGACCATGAACAGGAGTATCGAGGAAATCGACGCAATTCACCACGGAGACACCAGATACAAGGATCTGAATCCCCTAATAATAAACACCGTGAAGCTGAGAGAAGGACGCAGAACACTCGTGGCACTCCACGCAAGCAGTGTATGTTTTTCTGAGCAACTGGATCATGTACTGCTATTCATATGGTCATACATATACATGATTTTCAGGAAGTTGGTAAAGGATTTAGTTCTTCTGGGCATGATATTGTGTCACTGGGGGAATATTTCCCAACATTTCAGGAACGTAGTACCTTTATCTTCAGGGTCAAGCAGTCCATGAAGAATAGCAATGTGGCAAGAAAAGGTTATTATATAGGTATGGGTAGGGCAAGGACAGTGACTGGTGAGCCGAAGGGGCGGTAGGGCAAGGACCATGGCTGGTGAGCAGAAAGGGTGGTAGGGCAAGGACAGTGGCTGGTGAGCCTAAAGGGTGGTAGGGCAAGGACAGTGGCTGATGGGCCTAAAGGGTGGTGGGCAAGGACAGTGGCTGGTGAACCTAAAGGGTGGTAGGGCAAGGACAGTGGCTGGTGAGCCTAAAGGGCGGTAGGGCAAGGACAGTGGCTGGTGAGCCTAAAGGGTGGTAGGGCAAGGACGGTGGCTGGTGAGCCTAAATGGCGGTAGGGCAAGGACAGTGGCTGGTGAGCCTAAAGTGCGGTAAGTATTATTTTGAGGAACATTTACTCCCGGAGGCAAGTAGCTTTAATACTGAGGAATAATTCTACTCAACGAACTAAACTGGTTAGATCATGTCAATTACACCGTATGAAAACATGGAAGGCTCTTCATTTCATAATACGTGTACTCAAAAAAGGGAAATAATAGTGCAAAACCTTTAGCTTATACGGCACTAGTGGCACCAGTACTTGAGTATCGAGTGGTGTGTTGGGACCGATACAGAGAAGGTCAGGTAAGTGCTTTAAATTGGGTGCAAAAGAGAGTGGCTGAATTTGCATATGATATAAATGAGTCAGGTTGGAAAACTTTGGCACAGTGAAGACTGATAGCCTGAATATGTGCCCTTTTCAAGGCATACACCGGGAGATGGGCTTGGTAAGCGACAGCGAATAGACTTCTAAAATCATGCTATCTGAGTAGGGATGATCATAATCTGAAAATTAGGTCTAGGAAACAAAGAACAGATGTTGGTAAATTTTCCTTTGTAAATAGGGCCATTAAAAGTTGGAACCAATTACCTGCAAGCTTACTAGCACAGCCCACGCTCTTCCAAATTAGTTGTATTTTGTGTTGTTGTGTTATTTGTGTTCTATGGATTGTCTGTGTGTAAACGTTTACTGTAATACTGCCACTGGGTGACAGCCCAATTGCAGTTATCAAATATATCAATATCAACTAGGGCAAGGACAGTGGCGGGTGAGCCTAAGGGACAGTAGTCTGTGTGTGTATAAAAATTTTTTATATTATACATGAATTGTATGTGCATATTTTATCTTTGACTTGTTTAAGGTACAGAACAGTGTAAGCCTTGGCTGTGCCACTTGTTGCTACATTAACACTTCCGTCATATTCATTGATGTATGTTGCAGATACAGTGAATGATATCTAAAACTAATGTGTATAGTGTGATGGTATTTGTGTATATGTAAGAGGTCTTTGATCTTTTTGATTCATGGTTATACATGATTATTTCAGCATTAGATCATTTCAGTATTGTTGCAGTATTAGATCACATCAGTAATGCCCTACATAGTTTCACTGAGTGACAGTTCTTGTGTTCTGTACATGCAGATGACAGAGATGAGAGAGGAGGGCGAGGAAATTCATCAAGAGGAGGAGGAGGAGGGTCTGTCCGAGGTGGGGAGAAGCAGAAGGGTGGACGAGGGGAAGGCAGGCCACCTGCTGACAGGTATGAGCTGAATTTGCTAGTATATGTATGTCACACATATTGACTGGGAGCCTGGCCCCAAGAGATTAAGAAAGTTCCTGATGCTAGAGTGCCAAAGTAGAGACTGCTGGAAATCTAGGAATAAGAACATCAGAAGTAGTGTGTGGGTCATGCACAACCATAACTGTTGTCTGCAGCATGCGTGCTGTGCAGAACTGATGTAGTGGCTCAATGTTTCTTTGTACCTCCCTCACACCCTTGCTGTTTGATTATGTAATGTACCATTTTATTGACAATTACAACACTTGCAAAGACCATATAATGTCTGTAAATTAAAGAAATGTACGTAGCATTGGTGGGATGATACCGACAGGGGAAAGTAGAAGCACATGGAGAAGACTTTGTCCCATTGTCACTTGATAGACCACAAATCCCACATAGACTACCCTGGGATTGAACCTGGTTTGTGTGTCCCTGTGCTGCATATTTAATTGACTTGTTGCAGAGAACACAAGCGTGATGCTGCCCCACAGGATGAAGTGGGTCGCATGCCGAAGTACCGTGAGCAGGAGACCCCTGTAAGTAGTTTGTATTTTTGTTTTCCTTTGTAACAGGACTTCTTACTTGTGGTGTTAGGAACTGACGGCATATCATGTCACCCAGGTCCACTTTTTTATTGTCTCCACACACTCAGTTCCAATGAGAAGGCCTAGTTGTAGATGGGAGGACAGTATTACAATGGATCTTAAAAAGTGTGGGATAGCATGAACTAGATTCATCTGGCTGAGGAGAGGGCCATGTGGCAGCCTGGTCTGAATGTGGTAATGACCGTTGTGTTCTGTGAAATGCAGGTACTTTTCTTGACCTCAAGGTGCTATTGCCCCTGTAAATGCCAGGCTCTACAGATTTGTTGTGCTGGGAATGTCGTACAGTCTGTGTAGAAATTACAAGAATTTTGGGAGGGGGGGGGGGGGATTTACCCCCCACATTTTGGGTCAAAAAGGTCTGGGGGGGGGGGGGAACGGTCTTCGCCGCAGGAAATGGTGGTGGGGGGTCGGGCGAAAAACCTAGTTGGAAGTGGGGGGGAA
>Ga0123352_10015880_pt1 | contig 11988 bp, 10 predicted proteins | sample TergutLab28metaG_FD_89700 | JGI IMG/M metagenome (GOLD analysis project Ga0123352, IMG submission 89700) | Labiotermes labralis P1 segment gut microbial communities from Petit-Saut dam, French Guiana - Lab288 P1 | ecosystem: Host-associated > Arthropoda: Insects > Digestive system > Gut ...
TCATTTTTTTCTGCTTTGCGGAAGGCTGATAGATTGCTGCGGTATAACTCTGACCTTATATCTAGAATCCATTCTATTGGAATACATCTCATATATGACTCATGTGGTAGATTTAACGTCCCTGGTCTATCCCTTTCCTCACGAAATGAATATAATACGTAGAGAGAATTTCAAATGTGTAGTCTATAATTGAGGATTCATCTGTAAACTTTTGATATTGTTTTTCAATTTAATAACAAACACTTTTTTCCCTTGAATTAAAAGGCTCTCATACTCCAAATAAGGTTCATCAGATAGTAACTTCACAGCCGTCTCAATTGGCTCCTTTGCTTGACTGACTGTAAGACTTACGCCCGTAATCTTATAACTCTCTATAAGCTTTTCAACACCCATGACAATATATCCACACTCTTCATTACTATCAAGTACTTTTAACATCTTAGATTCAAGCAGCCTTAACGTATAAATGTGTATATAAATATTGCTAAAAACATTCTTCATCATGAATTCTCAGAAATATGATATGCTTGATATATTATAGTAGCAAAGTTAGAAGTCGGTGTCCTGATTGCGTTTTTGTTTCATTTCATCTATACCCTTAGAACTAAAACTGATCAAAATGTATGGACCTGCATAAGGGAACGTATTATCCCAGAAAAATGACATAATACAACTATTGTGTGGTACAAGCAGATACTGAAGTATATCTCGTGCAAGGAAAGGTGCTACTGAAATGAACAGAAACAGATTCAAAAAACGACCAATAAATGATTTGGTTGATGACTTCAACAAAAACTGCGTAGATATAATCATAAGAACTAGAAAACTTGTATTAGAAATAAAATAAAATATAGGCATAGGAAACTCCTTTCATAGGTATCAGGTAATAAGGTTTTTCACAGTCAAAATCGGAGGAAATATATGCTAGACAGACTAGAAAGATGGCTATACAACTTCACAACTGAATGTAGGGATGTTGGGAAGTTCGTAGTATTTAAAATAATAGAACATAGGGAACTTATTCTACCTACATTCAAGGTTATGAGTTGGATAGGTTTAATAGGATTCTTTCATGTTCTATTCAACACTGCAACAGAGACCAAAGAACAAATGCATCGCCTTGAAGTTCTCTTGGACTCGCTGATATCAGGTAATCTGGATTATATAGAATTGACTGAATTCCTTGATATTCATCAAAATCTAGTATGTGTAACTGTTGAATATCTATATGAAATTACCTGGTTTTTAGCAACTTTACCACTTGATTCTCCATTAGGAGAAATACTAAGTGCCTTCTTAAGGGAGCCAGTAATTTGTTTGTGATATATTACATGCTCTTTCTTTTGGGTAACTCACTTATATTTTTCAATAAGTAGAACCAGGCAAGAGCAAGCACAGTATAGGGTGCGGTATCGAACATGAATAGTACAAGGTGTACAGGTGGTAAAAAGATAGTCATATGTAATGAAAGAATAGCTTGTGTTACCATATACAATGCACATAACTTCCGTGCAAGCTTCACATAAAATGAATTCGTAGGTGTTCTGTAGATGACCATGACAAACAAATGGAAATTATCCAGGGTGTTGTTGATCAAATAACTCGTTATGTCATTCCTAAACGTACAGCTCGAAGTTCTCCCAGAAATCCTCATCCTAGGCAGGTTAAATAATCATCATAATCGTAAATTTAATGGCTAATCCTTAACCTGTTGACATTGGAAAAAGAACCAGATAATATATGATCCAAAATAAGGAGTAATATAAAGATTGAATGATAAAAATTCTTCGGCAGAGGAGAAAGCAAACAGATATAAAGAGTGTGCCAACCAAATCACCAAAACTAATTTGCAGAGTATCTTTTTAACTTTCACATAAATCGAATTCGTAGGTGTTCTATAAACTATTACGAATAGCATAACTAGAGCAAGCATAATATGTACACCAAACAAGATGTCTCTAAATAACATGTGATCCTCCCAAATTATATATTATTTGACAACGCGTACAAGTTGAGGTATAATAAGTGAAGTGAAATTTTAGATTAGAATAAAGAGGATATTCAATGAAAAGGCTAATAATTTATATGTACATAGCACTAACACTTATTGGTTTGAGCGGATGCACGTGTCAAATAGAAGAGCAAGGTTGCCCTGAAATCGTAGCCCCATGGCTTTACGTTAGCCTTCTATCAGAATCTGCACCTATACAGAGTGTCCGTACAATTCAAGGTGTCACTAACTGGTACGTACACGATGAAGATGGAAACTTCTGCGGCGGTTTCTTATCCGACTCCCCACACTCGCTTCAGCTTTCACAAGCAGATTTAGACAGGGTTACGTTGTTCCTAGAAAACGGGAGTAACGAAATTGAACTCCAATTCAGTACACCACCCCACTCTATTTCTGTGCGACGTTGGTACGCTGTATATGCAGAAAAAAGCCACGAAGATAAACCTTTCGATAGGTACGAGATTATCGAAGTAGATGGGTATGTGATTCATATTGTTGATGATGGGAACGATTATATCTATGAAGTATATGCAAGATGGTTTGAAGGTCTATCACTTTACACCTTCCGTACTGAATCTAGCCTTTCGTTTCAATGAAAAGATAAAAAGATTTTTTCTTTTGCCCTTAATTTGACAGATAATCCCCTTTTGTGCTATAATTAACTATCGACAAATATAAAAATAACACAAAAGGAGGTGTTCTTAATGACAAAAGAAGAAATCGCTCTACAAATTGTTCTGAAAGCTATAGATGTTTCTATTCGCAACAATGAATCTGCAAATATCAGATTGGATGAAGATGGTTATCTGCACGAAAACATACTTCACGCCATACATTTATATAACATATCTGTCAATGAAGTGAAAGGCTAATGAAATGGCTTATTTTTTATATACTCTGCAGTTTCCTTCGAGGCCTCTACTAGCAAATCCGTAAGTGCGTCTACAAACTGCTTGTCAACTTCTTGACTAAAAATAGTTGATTTATTAGTTAGTTGTTCTAATAACAAAGCAACACTGCTAACGAAATGAAGTTTTTGTTTTGCTGAACTTCCGTGGTAAGTTTCCAACGTGCTTGAGTTTGATTGCATAATATAATCTCCTTTTATTCTTATTTCCTCATGAAGAATGTTTTATAGTAATTTCGGTACAAAACTTTATCTTTCACTAAAATACATCCTCCATTTCTTCGTGATTTATCCCATGTAGGATTCTCTTTTTCTTTTCCTAGAGATATAACGAATCGTATTAAAATAAAAACAACCACTTCTCATATTTGTTTTGGAGTGGTTGTTTTTATTTTGAAAGGGAATAAAGGATTGTTATTTGGATAGGAATTTAGTGATTGAAGGAATATTGAAAACTCCTTTGTACTAGGAAAGCACAGATCTTTTTTGTATGTAACCTATACTATCACCACTTATTCTTAGCTGTTTTATCTTAGTGCAGAATCCAGTCCTTTTCATAGACTCACTTTTTATTTTTCGGACTATTGTTATATTATAAAGTACTGAATATAGACAATTAGTCAACAAGTTTAGAAAAATATCCATATCTTCATCTCAGACGACAACGATTAAGTGTTATACATTTTTTGTTTACTCCTTTTTATTTCTCTTTGCTAATTTTATTTTACACCACTCTATAAGACTATAATTATAAATTTTTTCATTTCCAAAAAATAACTATTTCAGCATGGATGACAAATCCATACCCATTTGCACATTGATGCTACTCAACAAATCGACAAATGTTGCTTTCGTTCCCCCAGCGGCTATATGTGCTTGCAACATATTATGGATGTCTGAGTAAAAAGCGAGACTGTCTATTCCTTGAAATTTATATCTAATCGGAATTATTTTAGCGTATGATTTTAGTGCCTCTTCCGGAGCCCCCATTTTATAAAGGAAATTTGCAACATTAGCATGCATTTCTATAATGGTTAATTCATTTCGTCCTGGGAACTTACCATAAAGTTCCCAGGATTCGTTATACATTTTTAATGCACATCCATATTGTTGTTTTTCTTCATAGAGAAGAGCAAGATCGTGGTAAACGTTTGCCACAATTTCGATATTTTCGATTAAATTCATTTTAAAAAGATATAAAGCTATTTGTACGCAATCTATTGCTTTTTCATAGATTTCCTTTTTTGCATAAAGCATTCCTAGTCTATGATATGTGTACCCAACAATGTCACTCTCTCGGCAATAAGCTGTTTCTACAGTTTCTATAACATCTAAATATTTCAAAAAATATTTCAAAGCTGAATCTAAATCGTGAATCTTTTCGTAAACTTCCGATATCTTATAACATAATATAGAACACCTACACTCTCGCTTGCTTAATTTATCGTCTTGCATAGCAAGAACTTTTTTATAACAATACAAACTTGCTTGATATATATTTTCAAGTCTAAAACCATCACCAAGCCTTGTATATAACTCCACTAAAGCCTCTTCATAATGCGAAATGTTTGCTGAGTACGCATGTTCAACAACTGAATATACATGAAGAGACATCTTTCTAAACTTCGTCATTGACTCTAGATCTCCTCAGGTGTAACCCGTCTCATCACGCATCATTTGTATACATAAGCATAGCCAATTATGTTTCTTAGTAAATCCAGTCTTAGCATGATTTTTCCTTACAACTTCTTGTACAAGTCTATGAATACTAATATAATCAGCATTACCGTCTGTTAGTGAATAGGTTCGCAGCTCAGTAACAATATTAAGCCTTGTATTTGTTTTCGCTAAATCTTCTTTAAGAGGTGAAGGTAGATTTTCACGTGTGTTTACGAATAGTGATACAGGTATTTTATCAGGCGCCATATATGCACAGAGGTCAAATAATTGCTCCGCGCCTTCAATGCGAATTGACTCAATAGCAATTTTCCACGTAGATGTAACTACTTTTTCATAATATTCTGGTATAGCATATTTCTCATCAAATGCTGATAATGCGGATTCAACCAGAAGTTCTAGATAAGTTGTAAGTGCACACTTTGTCTTTCTAATATATGCTGCTGCCTGTTCAAGAGCAAGTGGAAAAAATCCAAGACGCTCTAGTAGAGGCTTCGACTCAATATCAAAAGTATTAGTGCTGTATTTATACAATTCTAAATTTAATTCTTCATCTTTTGATAGTCTTCTTTTTAGAAATCTTAGAGCTTCATCCTTCTCGAAGACATCAAGAATAATTGGAATACCACGTTCAATTCGTGTACTTCGAGTGGTGATAATTATTCTTCCATTAAATTTTTCAGGAAGATATGGTCTTATTGTATCATCATATTCAAGGTTATCAAAAATCAAAAGCCATTTTTTATTACGTTCTAGCCACCCTTTCACACCTTGTCTAAGTTTTTCAGGATCAATATTTTGCTCTTTAGTTAGACCAAAATGATTAGCGAATTCTACAAAAGAAGCATATGCTGTCTCTTCTTTTTCTGCATTAACAAACCATATACAACTTTTGAAATCCATGTGGTTTCTATAGGCATATTCTATTGCTAACTGCGTTTTGCCAACACCTCCAAGACCTACGATTGTTTGGCAGATGTGTATAGTATTGTTTTTTTTATATTTAAAAAGTTGTCTTATATTTTCAAAATGATCCGCTCTACCTGTAAAGTATTCATTTCTTCCTATTGGCAAGTTATGATTTTCGGTCATTCTTTCAATCACACCTGTATCATTAGGCTTATAAATGGCGTATAGGAATGTGCCTGCTAGAAATTCAGCTAGTTTGTTTTCGTCTGTTAGACTTTCCTTTGCAAGAAGTCGCAGTTCCATTCTCTTTGTTTCCGAGATAGTTGTATCATAATATATAATTTTATCTAAATTTGAAATTACATCAGGTATCATGGTTTTAACTAACTCAGGAATTATATATTTTTTTATGTTATCTTCAATAGAATTAATGACTTCATATGTTTTAGCTATAGCCAAAATTTCTTTCTTGAGATTACGATTACTCTGGAGAAGTTTGCTCACAGTACCTGTGTCCGCATAATGATCTTGTTCTCTATATTTTTTATTTACTACTTCTTGTTTATGGGCATTGGTAATAAGCCATATTAACTCATTTATAAAAACCTCTTTAGTCTCTTCCGTTGCCTCTAAAAGAGTTTTTGCATAAGTAGAAAAATTCAACATGAGCTATCCTCCTTTTTATAATTTATTTTTCCGAATTTTTTTTGCAGATTTCTGCAGTTTTGTAACCTTTCAAATCTCACGAGGAAGTTATAAAATGGTCTTAGTTAAGTTAGCTTACAAAACCTATAAAAATATTTTGGGTAAGAGACGTCTTTGCCCGAAAGGAAGGAGACCCATCATGTTTAAGATAATTATTAAAATTTGTATCACAATAAATCCCCATTTTATCTATGACCCTGCTGTAGAAGAATAAAGTATGTAAAGAAGGGCTACTGTAATCGATTTTACAGTAGCTTCTGCTTTATAGCCATCAGTTCACATTGCTGGAATCACGGTGTATAACTAACTCGTGTTAATTATTTGTTCTAGGATGTAGAGAGTAGAATTACGTAAGGAGTTTCTCTATTTAGTTCTATAGTAACTTCCTATTTTGTATTGATTTACGTTGTTAGTTTGAATTCTGTGTACAACCATTTTTGCCCTTGCTCCAACTCTTTAATACGATCATAAGCTTTAAAAAGAGTAAATACTTTTTGCAATAACTCTAAAGTCTCCTCTTTCCGACTTAAATATAATAAGCTACAGGCTTTGTTAAAAAGGATTAATGGATAGTAGTAAGAATGTTGGTGTCTATGACATAACTCCAATCCTTGTTCACAATATTTCAAGGTTTCTAAATATCGTCTTGAGCGACCAAGTGAGGTAATAAGATTATATAAAATAGCGATATATCGTCTCCCTTCTTCATCTTCATAATAAGAGTGTTTATTAACACTCTGTATAAGCTTGAGAAAAATATTCGTTGAAATGTTAAGCTCTCCTCGTTGAAGAAAAGAAGCTCCTATCTGATTTATAGCCCAAATCTCATCAAAAGTTAGTGAATATGTATCAATAGCATCAATATCATTTAAATCAAAATGAGGGATGGTTACTCTAACAGCATTTAACGCATGCTCATATAAATCATCATACTTTTTCTTTTTAAAAGCAACAGTAGCTTTCGCTCTATGCAAAAAACTTGAATTAAGCTTTTCATAAGCTTTTTCATTAAAAGTTTTATCTTTCTCAAGTTCAGCAATTAACTTTTCTGCTTGAATCATACTCTCTTCATCTTTGTTACGCAACAAGCTTTTCAATTCAAACTTCAAATCAGCTATTTTTTTATCCTTTTTAGTAATAAAAGCATAAGGATAATACTCTGGCTCTTCTCCGAGACGCTTTAAAAGACTTTCAAATATCCAAGGTTGTGGAAGTCTCATGCCGTTTTCAAGTCTCGATAATGTTTCTTGAGAACATATCCCATCAGAAAGCTGGATTTGTGTTAAGCCCTTTTTTTCTCTAAGAGATTTGATTAAACTATCTGCTCGCATTTTCGCCATGGTGATAATCCTCCAAAATTATTTTATTAATATATATTATAATATATGTTTTTACAAAAGTCAACAGATATACTAATATACTAAACAAAATCTGCATTATTCCTAAAACGTCAATACAAACATTCAAAAATTTATGGTATAGTTAAAGGGTAGCCATTGAGATTTTAATACAGAGGAGGGTGTATGCCTAGAGGATATGGGGAGCTAAGATTTACAGACCACAACAAGAAACTTTCAGAATGGCTAAAAATAAAATTGAAGGGAGGGATGTGAAAATAAAGAAATGAGCAATTTATGCGAACATGACTAATCCCTCGTCACGTTTGCTGCCAAAGGCGATTATTGTTTTTTGAGGGAAAATTAATTTTATAAAGGAGAGCTAAATGCAATTTAAGAAAAAACGATTGCTCGCTGCCATACTCGCATTCATTATGGCTTTTTCTTCGATAACCTTTCCAGCTAGTACAGCATTTGCTAGCACAGGTTACCCAATATTAGAGCAGTTTTCAAACGAACATATCCTTGTAACAAGCCACACATCAAGAGACCAGCAGGCTTTAGTGGGGGAAACGGTTAATTTAATCAACTTTGATGTTTCTTTAGCTGTTGACTCAGAATACGCCTTGTTGTCACATTGGGTAATAATGCACGGTATTGACATAGTAAATAGTGGAACGTTTAAAACAATGCAAATTCCACAAGAATCACATCCTTACATTAGGGAGGATGTCGATACCCCTCCTGTGGGCAATGATCCTCCAACTGTTGACAGAGGAACAGATGCTGATAATAGTACGGACTATGGAGCGAATGAAACAAACGAAAGCCCAGAAGACGAGGTTAACGATAACGAAGAAATTGTTTATGTAAACATAAACACAAATCTTCTTAGTAATATCGTTCACAATATCCCTAATGTCCAACTTGAGGATGCGGGCTCATATTTATTAACAATTTTCTATACTTTTGATGACGTAGAACACGAGCTACATGTTGGACCGTTTATGCTAGATGTTCAGGAAGTGGTCGTCGACATTGAAATAACCGACAAATTTATTGACCCAAACTTCTTGATTGCCGTACTTGACATGCTCGGAAGAGAGCTTGGGGATTCTATTTATCTAATTGACGTAGCTAGGATTGAGACATTGGATATTAGCTCCAGAGAAATTGAGAATTTGGCGGGCTTAGAATATTTTCTTACACTATCCACCTTATTCGCTGCAGGCAATTATTTGACGCAGCTGGACATTACCAATAACAATTTATTATGGCTTGATGTTAGAGGCAATGACATCGAGACAGTTTACAATGTGCTTGGTTGGCAGGAAGCTGAATTGACACCAGAAAGCAACTTCTTATTTGATCCACAAAGGGGGGCTACACCATCTATTTTTCCGCAAATCAGTGGTTATGCAGGCGACAATATTACCTGGGCACTTGACTTAGATACTGGCTTGCTAACAATTTCGGGCTGGGGAGAGATGTGGGATAAGGATGAATATGAACTCGCACCTTGGCAATACTACGCTGATTATATAAGAATTGTATATGTTCAGCCTGGCATCACACACATTGGTACACGTGTTTTTGCAAACTTACCTAACCTACTATTAGCCAATGTGTCAGATTCAGTAACAAGTGTAGGTACATATGCCTATCATAACACTCCGAGATTAGTGGGTATCAATATTTTCACAGTAGACATAACTGCATTTAGTGAAAGTGTGTCTATGTTTAATGAATCTTTGAATAGACCTGTCATTGGAAATCCTGCAAATAGCCTGCTTATGGGCTTTAATTTGACAGATGGCAATGAGTTTAAAAGAGGCACTTTGCGACCGAATATCTTTCTTGGTGCGGATAGCGACCATTTGGAAGTACTAAACTTACTCAACTTGACTATGAGGCAATCTGATTCTAGGGCGTTTTTTGAATCTCATACTGCTCGTAGTTTTGAAGAAATGATGCGCCTCACTACAAATAACTCCGAGGTAACCGCTGGTGGTGATATTAGTGCTAACATCCCTGTCAAAAAGTTTATAATTTCTACGAGTGCAAGATACACAAATACTACCCAAAGAAGCGGTTCGGAAAGTTATAGACATGCTTATGAAAACTTCTTCTATATGGCACAATTCCAACAAAATGTAGGAGTGAACTCAATAGGACGTAGCATTTTTGCAGGAACTAATCAATCATTGCTTTGGAATACTATTGACAAATATTCACGTGAGAGAATATTGCACGCCCCTCCGTCACAAGTATTCGCAGAGTTTGGTAGCCATCTTGTTACACGCTACACCTACGGTGGCGTTGTAGAGCAATACATGTCCATCAGTCGTGTAACAGAAGGTGGTGAAACGAGTATAGCAAGTAGAGTGAGGCACGAAGGTGGTGGGCGTATTGGCATCCCTGGTCTATTTAGTGTAGGTGGTGAAGGTGCGAGCGATACCCAAAACTCCATGCAAACCGATTTTACAGCTGACAATTACCGTATACATTCTACAGGACGTGTTGCTGGCGGCTGGCAGGGTCAAGGTGCCCTTATTGCTGGTGGTATTGATTCATCGGTTTGGGCTGGCATTGATAATTGGAGAGAAGGTATAACTTCTGCCAATGCTGAAATATTGATTGATAGCAATTTGGAAATGGCAGGAATTTGGGAGCTTATACCTGCACGCTATGCCAATCGTAGAGTGGAGCTTGAAGTCTATTTCTTGAATAGACTGAGCAGAGAACAAAGACTATTTTTCGATGAATTTATATTCTCTGTGGCACGTCCACGAATAGTAGAGCTACCACGCCCAGAAAATTATGCAGCGGCAACAATCATATCTACATCAGCTGATATGTGGCGGATAGCCTCAAATCCGAATGGAAACTTTATTATTGCCAATAACATTGATATGGATAGTATTCCAGACTGGACACCTGTGCATTTTACAGGTCGCATAGAGGGTAACGGTAATACTATTAGAAATATTAACCTTTCTTTTACCAATCAAAATGCAGGGCATGGCTTGTTTAGCAATGCTCCTCAAAATGTAAGGTATTTGAGAGAAATCACCAGTCAAGGAAATACCCAAATACACGGCGTTCACGTTGATGGGATGTTCATTCCCCGAGTGTTAGAACCTACTGTGTATGTTCTAACAGATTTACCAGACAACGACAGATTATTGGGTAATGGTGAGGTCATTGAGGTTAATCTAACAAATCGTGCTAATGGAAATTTAGGACAAACTGTAAATGTAGACTCGAATGTCCAAATGGTGATATTGCGTGGCGGAAACAGAACCTTTGAAGGACTTACATTAAATGTTGAGGGCGGTAATACGACAATTGTTTTGCACGACATCAACCTAAACAATTCTCAAATACGATTTCTTTCTTCCGTGGGCTGGCCTACGTTAATCTCTAACGGCACCGCAAATAGGGTGTCGCGGACGGAGGGAGATGCACCTGTCATACACGCAGCAGGAAATTTGCATATTACAGGTACTGCTGACCTTGCCGTTGCACATAGCGGAGTAGGCTATAATAGACATGCAATAGATGCTATTGGAACAATGCGCATTTCTTTAACTAACGCCCAGCTTTACGCAAGGGCTGGACATGGTGCAGCAGGCACCCAACACGAGCAAGCGACTCAACCACATAGCGGAAGAGCAACAAACGGTAGAGACGGAAGTCCGGGCGAAAGCCGTAATAGTTATGCACCTGATGGACGCAGAGGGACGCGCGGATTCGATGGCGACCAAGGACTTGATGGAGATGCTGGCAATAATGGTCAAAATGGAGGTAATGCACTATCTGGTAATAGAATCGAAATCATAAGCAATGTAACTCTGCGCCTATTTGGAGGAGATGGCGGATCCGGAGGACCTGGGCAGAATGGTGCACAGGGTCAAGATGGCGGACTTGGAGGAAATGGCGGTGATGGGCGAGCATTCGCAGGTCATGGAGGAAATGCTGGTGCTGGAGGCCATGGCGGTCGAGGCGGTAGCGGAGGACAAGGCGGCCGAGGTGGCGGTGGTGGCTCTCCATTTGCAGTTCCTGGTGCAAATTACTTTGTTTCAGAGTTTGCACGGATTGAGCTTCAAGCAGGCTTGGGTGGAGCAGGTGGAACAGGCGGAAATGCCGGTTTAGGCGGAACGGGTGGTAGCTCTGGAAGACCTGGAAGTCCTTCTTGGAGACCATTTACACCATATTCGTGGGGAAGCACCAATCGTGGTGGCGATGCAGGGCGTTCGGGCGATGCAGGGCATGGTGGCGATGCAGGTACTCATGGGAGTTCTCCCCTATTTAACATCCAAGACATAAGAAATCCAGTTTATGGTCCATCTGGAGGGCAAGGTTCTCCGGGACGCATTGCCTATGTAATGCTGAATTTTGGTAACGAACATGTGCAATCAGGCGGTATATTGGGAATGCCA
>Ga0123352_10015882_pt1 | contig 11988 bp, 10 predicted proteins | sample TergutLab28metaG_FD_89700 | JGI IMG/M metagenome (GOLD analysis project Ga0123352, IMG submission 89700) | Labiotermes labralis P1 segment gut microbial communities from Petit-Saut dam, French Guiana - Lab288 P1 | ecosystem: Host-associated > Arthropoda: Insects > Digestive system > Gut ...
TTATTTCCTTTTCTCTACACCTGTCCAGACCGCCAGCGAGACCCACCCAGACATTGTACGAGTACCGGGTTATTTTCTTTTATCTACACCTGTCCAGACCGCCAGCGAGACCCACCCAGACATTGTACAACGAGTACTGGATTATTTCCTTTTCTCTACACCTGTCCAGACCGCCAGCGAGACCCACCCAGACATTGTACGAGTACCGGGTTATTTTCTTTTATCTACACCTGTCCAGACCGCCAGCGAGACCAACCCAGACACTGTACAACGAGTACCGGGTTATTTCCTTTTATCTACACCTGTCCAGACCGCCAGCGAGACCAACCCAGACACTGTACAACGAGTACCGGGTTATTTCCTTTTCTCTACACGTGTCCAGACCACCAGCGAGACCCACCCAGACATTGTACAACGAGTACTGGGTTATTTCCTTTTCTCTACACCTGTCCAGACCACCAGCGAGACCCACCCAGACACTGTACAACGAGTACCGGGTTATTTCCTTTTCTCTACACCTGTCCACACCGCCAGCGAGACCCACCCAGACTCTGTACAATGAGTACCGGGTTATTTCCTGGGGTTAAAAAGGCTCGGGCGTTCAGGTAAATACCCACGCCCTTCCAACGCAAAGATTAAAAATGAGTAAAGCTACGAGTATATTCATAAACCTTCTCTGTGCCATCCAAGGCAGGAATTTTACCTTTGCATTTCTTGGATTAGAAAACATTCTTATCATTTTGACATAAAAAATGGAAACTTGTATTCAATTCTTGCATTAATGTCAAAATCGTTTTACTACTTCAAAGACCGGTACAGCTGACCGGCTTTCTCTTTCATATTATCATTTTGGGGCAACCTGTACATTTAAAACGGTGATCCTGAAAGCAATGCCATAAGCTGATCTTTCAGCCACTTTCCTGCAGTTCAATTCTCCTTCCTCTTTATTAAAGACGTTAATTAAACAGATTCTTCTAATGGAGTTTCTTGAAAAGAGTCCAACAAAAGAGTTTCCCTTGGTGGCGGAACCGCGATACATTCTCGCCTAAAGCTTATCTAATATGTAATTTTTTTTTCATAGCAGGCCCATATTCCTAGGCGCAACACCTCGACTCGAGTATTCATATAAAACCAAGGAGGATTATAAACCATATTCACCTGATGGTCTATCTTCTTACATGGAAGATAAGGCTATGCAGGGTTACTGACAAGTCCTTAGCCCGACCAGGAAGGAAACAAGCTAATGTTTCTGTCCGAATTGCGTGAATTTGCTTCGGCGCCTTGCTTTGCAGGAAAAAATAAAACTCGATGACAGCTCGCGTCTCGATGTTGTTGAAATCGTGCGCGTCCCTGACATGCTTCCGAGCTTCTTTCCTTCCTGGTAGGGCTAAGGACTTATCAGCATCCCGGTACTATGACCTTTGCCTTCAAAGAAAACAGGGAAACAGGTGCCCAATATAAAGTTAGCCCAAGAAGTTCAGCGCTGCCACCAGATAATAAAAAAAAAAATTCTTCATCATCATCATGTTCCTGAAGGGTTAGGTGTGTTTCCTGTTCCTTGATCCTCAAGATGAAGTTGGTCCCTCCATCTCTTTCTCGGTCGTCCTATGTTCCTTCGTCCTTTTGGTTGATATTGTAATGCTTGTTTTGGTATTCTATTTGTGTCCATCCTCTGTACATGTTGTAGCCACTTTTCCTGGTACTGTCTTATTTCCTTTATTATGTTCTGTGCTCCCGTTTTCCCCCTAATACAGTGATTCTTTTCTTTATTTAGTTTCGTTATTCCAAGTAAGTGTCTCAAAAATTTCATCTGTGCTGCTTCTAAACGTTGTTCCTCTCTTTTCTTCAGTACCCAAGCTTCACTTCCAAATTCCAATGCTGCTTTAGCTGTAATGTTGTGAATTATTAACTCTGTTTCTTTGTTCATTTGTTTTCAATTTCAAAAAAATTCTTGTATATGAGAAATGTAAACAAAAGTTTCTTTGACACGTGTCTTGTCGTACAAAGAAGGACGATCCTCTTACGTAACGTGGACAACAACAAAGCAGGAACGTCTGTCAGTTCGGGATAAATGTCAGTCTATAGGCAACAAGTCTGTGGTGGCAATGCCTCTAAAGAACGGCGCACCTGACATCCTAACTCGTACGACAGTACGAGAACAGAGAATAATATATAAAAATGATGATAAAGACTGGAAAAGAAAGAATAAAAATTATAAAAGTAAAAAAATAAAAGTGAGAAGGGCCAGGGGAAATATAAAGACGGAGATGAGTAAGAGCAGAATAATAAAGTAAGGCGAGGCAAAACGTGAATAAGAAGTATACATAAAGAATGGGAGATGAATTTTGGAGAAGGGGGCAAGAAAAATATCCTCCGACTACAATTAACACCTAATTTTATTGTTGGTTTTAATAGGTAATGTAGGCTTGCTGGCTAGATAAAATATTTTTTCATCATAATTAGTCATCCCTCTCCAACTCCTCTATTCCCACATTTATGACCACAGTATAATGAAACACGCTGCGCATTCCTTCCTCCACCTTTCACAGAAAACATCTGACTGTATGCACTTACCACAGGAACACTCAACCGTCGTATCTCACGGCCACGAGACATCCAAACATTATATTATTTCACAACACTGTACAAACTGCTAAGTTCACGGATAATGAACTTGTTACGTTTCCGGTTTTAGGAACGATAAATTAAGAGAAACAGCTTCTTGAATTGAAACAGCGCCTTTAAATACACAAAAATAAGTCAAATCAAGTACACATTTGGATAGGCAGTGTCTATCATAAAGTAAAGTAATATAAAAAGATAGGGGCAACTGCACCGAATTGAGTTCCGATGCTTCTAGGTGTTTGAATTCAATTTTCTGATTCATACACAAAGAACTCTGACGAATGTCTCCGTATCCTAAGAAGCGACTTCGACCTCTCTTGTGTAGGCCCATGCTTCTAGGTGTTTGAATTCAATTTCCTGATTCATACACACAGAAATGACACCATTATTTTCATTCCCGGTACCAATAAAATTGTTTTCCTCTCAAAAAACTCTGCAATGTGTACTGTTGGTTTTCTGTGGCAGATAAAATGGCCGGAGTGCGAAGGTAACCGATCACTTCCATATAGTTCTCAGTGAAAGGTCTATACTTCCACTCTTCCTACATGCCTACATGAGATACGGATTCGCATACGTGATCCCAGGACGAAGGACGGCAACAAGCTTACGGAAGCCAGCCAAATCTACGGCGAAAGCCGCTTCTGGAGAAGCCAGCACTTCCTCGGCTAGTCAAGAAATAAATTTTATTGATCATTACAATCAGCCTAACATGTTTCGGGCGATAATTTCGCCCATCCTCAAGAGCACTATACTGTGTTTACAGCTTGTGGTATAATGCTGCCTGCTGGTGACAAGGTCACCAGCAGGCAGCATCGTCGGTGCTTTGTACCACAATCTGTAAACACAATCTAGTGCTCTTGAGGATGGGCGAATTTATCGCCCGAAACATGTTGAGCTGATTGTAATTGTCAATAAAATTTGTTATTGTTCTACCTAGTTGGCTGCTAAGTTACTGTATTCAGTCACCTTTTTTTTTTCTTCCGATGAACATGGAAGGGACGTTTCTGACACTTTCAATAATTTTATACCACCCCGTTCATGATTTTTAATTACAATCACGGACTGTGAGGTCTCACAGTATTCTCTCAGGTGTTGTAAATAAAATTAAGTAGTTGTACGATCCTCCGTAAGGTGGACAGGCTACCAGTCTTCAGAAATCGGTCACTGATTCAGCGCAACGTCACAGTCGCTGCCGTATGGTATACACAACATTTACAACGGCGTTAAGAGAGAGTACAGATCTTCAGGGTTGTTACAATGGGAAGGACGGTTATTGATTCCCGAAGGATCTATCACTTTAGCAGTCAAGGGTCAAGGACTGTGAATACTGTACATTCCTCCGAAACGTCGGTAATCAATAACCTTGTCACTCAGCGTAACGACCCAGTAAAAATCCCTCAAAAGCAACGCTGTGAAAGACTCATATAAGGAGCTATGGAAATTTACTGAAAGCTATGAGCTATGAGCTGTCAGCAATGACGTATGAAATATTGCTTGTAATGCAACCGGCAGGCTTGTTTCGAAATTCACTTGACGAAGTTTTCGAAAAATCTACGAATCATACTGCGTCGAAATGTAAAACGGCCATGGATTTAAAAAAATTGGGAAGTTGTTAAAGGTGCGGTGAGGTGGAGACCTCTTTAACCTTTTGGCGCAGGAATTATTTTTTTAATTTTAGCACACCCTGTATATAAAATGTGAATAATACAGGAACCAAATACATTAGAATTATGAAACAAACTGCATTTTGAAGAGAAAAAAACTGAGAGTATATACCATGCTTAAAATATTCAGTACCTATATTTGTTGAATAAATATATACAACGCTCAACTTTAGAGGTTAGCGGTGCGGTACGACTACTATAGTCGACATTAGGGGTCAAAAGGTTATGTGAGTGTCCCACAGTTTGTCGGAAAGGAACTGAGAAAAGCCGCCGGAAGTGGCAGAAAGCAAAAGCGCCGAAAAAAAATCGAACCCGAGACCTACAAATAAGAATAAGGGTTGCTGATCACACAGTCACGGTGTTCTGTGATTTTCTGTGCAGTGACTTGCCGAGACGTTCGGACTAGTTGGTTAACAATGTTCAAATACAAATGCAGGTGTCCCAAGGTTCAAACTGAAATTTCATGTCCGACATGATGGAATCGTAAACAAATCCCGCATTCTGAGACTATATTGGCTTGTCTTGGGTCGCACAACTCTAAACGAACCTCCGAATTCAGAAACAGTTATCCAAAGCACACAAGGTTTTATAATCGCATGTTTGAGACCGCACTATTTAATTCTTCCTAATACCAAAAAAAAAAGGTAAAGGTAAAGTGATCCCGTTACAGGCCCGGTGTGGCCCAGAGGGTGGGTAGAGTTATAGCTCTACTCTTCCATGACCGCGACACTAGAAGGGAGTGAGCGGTCAGCAGCACGCCCCGGCCGCAATTACCCCCCGGGAAAGACCCGGTACCCATTGTACAGGAGACTGGGTGGGAACCAGGGCAGGTCTGGACGGGCGAAAAATCTTGTCCCCACCGGGATTCGATCCCGTACCGTCCAGCCCGTAGTTCAGTCGCTATACCGACTGAACTACCCGGTCCACATTCTTCCTAATATACATATATATGGTTATTCGAAATGATTGTCGGGGTTTTAACAACTTGTCATACATAATACACTTGAGATAGCAGTATATGTATTTTTTTATTTAATAGAACAATACCCCAAGTTTTTGTTACTTACCTTACAGGTGCTCTATATGTGCACTCTTTGTGATTCTACAAACATCAACACGATAATTGAGTTCGTTCTTCATGTCAGCAGTGATGGTTTCAATGGCGGTTCTGTTTCGTAGCTTTAGTTTGTAGAATCACAAAGGGTGCACATATAGAGAACCTGTAAGGTATGTAACAAAAACTTGGAGTGTTGTACTATTAAATATAAAAACACACATATACTGCTATCTCAAGTGTATTGTGTATGACAAGTTGTTGCAACCCAGACAATCATTTCGAATAACCCTGTGTATATATATATATATATAATATAATATATGTAGCGTATGTGATATGAATCACATACGTTATGCACATCATATAACACATTTGTAAGGCTCTAGATCTCCGACCAATATTGCCACTACTTTATTTCCTTCTTCTTATTTTCTTTGAATCGGCCTGATGATGGGAACAAAACAACAGCCCAAACATGCAGCTGATTTGTCAAATAGTAGTGTTGTGTTTTGACCAAAAAAACCTGCATTTTTGACCGGTTGCGTATGTTCGAATAGTTTTTATTGGGTTAAGAAACTGTAATTGCTAGTTGAATACAGAATCATTTTGGGACCACTGGAATATTACACACCGCGGACCGTGCCACTTTATCATCAGTTGATATGCACGTCACCATACAACACATTACAATTAATATCGGATAACCAAGTCCGAAATCACTTCTTTTATTCCAATTACATGCACATTATACGTTAGAAACATGTATTTATCACCAGTTACATACATTATATTTATCACCAATTACATCCTACATTTTTATGTTTTGCTGACCGTGCATCTCAGTATAATCTTAGTAATTAACCAAATAATGCACAAAATTCTTGTTTTATAATAAGTTTATTATATGCCTCTATATGTTTCGAGCACTATGTGCTTATCATCAGGGGTCAAAATTGTATTATACAGCATCTGGTATCATCACACCTGTAGGTGGCCGTCCCCTGCACACGTTGAGAGAGTCCTCTCTCAACCTGTGCACCGGACGGCCACCTACAGGTATGATGATACCAGATGCTGTATAAGACAATTTTGACCTCATGGTGATGAGCACATGGTGCTCGAAACATGTGGAGGCATACAATAAACTTATTATAAAACAGAATTTGTGCATTAAGTTGGTTAATTACTAAGATTATCTCCTACATGTTTCGACGTCTGTCACACCATCTACTAGGAGTAACAAACACCGAAACATGTAGGAGGTAATTGGTGATAAATATATGTATTTAAAATATTGTATGCATGTAAAGGTAAAGGTAAAACAGTCCCGTTACAGGCCTGGAGTTGCCCAGAGGATTCCAGGACGTTAAGATTCCCAGATTTCATGACAACGGCACAGGATGGTGGTAAGTTTGTCAGCCTGACGCACCGGCCGCCTTTACCCCCAGGAAATACTCCTGGTACTCATTTCTGTTAGAGGCTGAGTCGACCCCAGGGCCATAGTGCGATCGGGAGGATTATGTCAATGAAAAATTCCAATGACACCACCTGGATTCGAACCAGCGACCTTCCGATTTGTAGCACAGCGCCTTAACCACTGTGCCACCGCGGTCCCCCATTATGTGCATGTAGTTGGAATAAAAAAAGAGAAGTGTTTTGAGAGCACGAATTGACGGTGTGGGAAGCTTCAATACAAATCCGACTTGTTTGAGACTTTCAGGTAACATAAACAATCTATAAACTACAACATATTATTTATAATTTGTGGCCCCGGAGGATGAACCTTCTAGTTCGAAATATTTCGGGCTTCGTTAATTGATATGACTTTATTTTGAGTTGTGGTAATTCAGAAATATATGTACGTCTATGTTCGACTAGTTTTATGCGATGTAGAGTCTTGTACAAAACTCCCGAACGCAGATGTAATTTAGGTATTTTTTGCCTTCGATTTTCGCGTGTCTCTACGTGTAAATTTGCCATTAGTGTCACCACTTCGCATGTTGCACCTTTTGACTCCTCATGTGCTCATTATCTTTAAGCGATTCACGACATATAACGTGACAATTTTTCGAAAGCCAAGTTCCACGGTAGTTTGGGTATTCGAAGCAGTTTGTATTCAATTCTACTGCACTGTCTATCAATATATTAATATCAATACACTAAGCCAAAGCACTATTACTGAATTCATTCCAACGTCTTACCTTTCGCTTTATCCCTCTTCTTACAACGCACAGCAACGCAAGCCCATAAAACAGAACACTTTTATCACGTGCGAAAACTGCAAGGCATGGATACGCCACGTGGCTGACCGCCTGCACACATTCACTAATGTTTGTTTATGTGAGGCATCGCGCCGAAAGGTTGCCTAGCTCCGCGCGGCGCTGCGATCGTTTGGCAACTGACAGTCGGACGGCAGCACGCAGCTCCACACGCCCGCCACCTAGACAGACACCAGCCCAAGAAACACATGTTCACTCGTCGGATATAGTCCCAGCGGATAACGTTAATCGGGGGACCTACCGAGCGCTGAGCATGCCAAGTGTGGTGGGGGCGGGGAGGGGGGGGGGAGCGGGATTCAACGGCAGTCCATTGTTAATTGAATTCAGGGACAGCGCCTCTACGGAATCCTTTATCTCCTCTTTTGTTTCCCAGACACTTGAAGATTAAAGCACCATTTGCTGGAACATCTACTCCTCCTTTCTTTACCCGCCCAGTTCAAGGCTCAGCTTTTATTAGACTCTCGTGGTGTAGCGCAACATATACGGCATTACAACACAGTTCTTACCACACGTCACAGCCTAATGGTTAATTCTCCTGATTTGTGTTAAGAGGTCTCGAGTTCAATTCTTGGCCATAAGACCAGTTACCCTGAGATGTCTTTCGTCGTTTTCCTGAGTTATTCCAGACAGATATTGTATAACAGCCTAAGGACTGACCATAGTTCCTTTCCATACACCACACCATTCACACAAACTCCGCCGGCATCGCGTTCTTCGAGCAGTTCACGAGGCATTGCTAAATAAACAGAAAACACATTACCACTATTCGAAAATATCAGAGCTCTGTCGGAAGCCGATGACTGGAAGATGATGAGTGTGTGACCCGCCTGAAGCTGTAATGTTCGCATGTTTTCCTCTGCTTTATGTTTTCTAGTGGTCGCAGCGGACCTGCTAAAATAAGAACCAGAGATCGCATCAGATAGTTGCACTTGGCACTACCGCACACTTAGAAGAACTCTACAGCAGATGTTCTGGCTGGACCCACACACGTCTAGAAAAGAAACTCCGCGCTTCTACGTGTGCATGAAGTAAATGGCAGAGATTACAGCCACTAAATTTTGCATGCACTAAGCAGATTACATTTTTGTGCAAAAAAACAGTGGCTTCCAACATTTCCGAATATCAGGATCCCATCTTAACTTCCACTCCTAAATCGCCCACATCCACATTTCTTCTTCTTCTTCTTCTTCTTCTTCCGCCTCATCCTCCTTCTTCTTCCTCCTCCTCCTCCTCCTCCCCCTCTTCTTCTTCTTCTTCTTCCTTCTCCTTTCCTTCTTCCTCTTCCGCCTCCTCCTTCTTCTTCTTCCTCCTCCTCCTCTTCTTCTTCTTCCTCTTCTTTCTCCTCCTCCTCTTCTCCTCTTCCTCCTCCTCCTCCTCCTCTTCTTCTTCTTCTTCTTCCTCTTCTTCTTTCTCCTCCTCTTCTTCTTCCTCTTCCGCCTCCTCCTCCTTCCTCCTCCTCCTCCTCCTCCTCCTGTTCTTATTCTTCCTCTTCTTCTTCCTCTTCCTCTTCTTCTTCTTCCTCTTTCTTCCTCTTCTTTCTCCTCCTCCTCTTCTTTTTCCTCTTCTTCTTCTTCTTCTTCTTCCCCCTCCTCTTCTTCCTCTTCTTCCTCCTCCTCTTCTTCTTCTTCTTCTTCTTCTTCTATAGCGCTTCGACTCGTTTTCGGGTTATGGTCACGCCGATCACCTTATCCCATGCCGGTGACTTCCAGTTCCGTATCTGCAGCAAATCTATGGCACCCCCGCCAAAGAGCACCTTCCGTTCCCATCTTCATCTAGGTTTTCCCACAGGTCTTATTTATCCGACATGTTCCCATTACTTTTGGGGGAATGGGCGGTAGAAAATGGGATGAAAATAAATCCCGGTAAAAGTAAGGCAATAAGATTTACGAGAGCTCGGGTTGAAAACCCACTGGGTTGCTCCCTTGGTGACCAAAAAATTCCGGAAGCGAGCAGTTGTAAATACTTGGGAATAATCTTGCGAGGTGATTTAAACTGGATGGACCAAGTAAATTCCACAGCACAAAAAGCATGGAAGGCACTTCACTATGGAATTCGTGTTCTCAAAAAAGGAAACAGAAAAAAAAAGGTTAGCCTACAGGTCACTTGTACGTCCTATTCTTGAATATGATTCTGCGGGCTGGGATCCATGCAGATAAGGGCATATAAATGTGTCAGACCGAGTACAGAAGAAGGCTGCTCAATTTACAAATCATACGAAGGATTCTGACTGGGAATCCTTGGTTCAGCGTAGGACGATGGCACGATTATGTGCACTTTTTAAAGCGTACTGTAGGGAACGGGCTTGTAAAGCTATACGCGACAGGTTGCGAAGGGCTTACTATTTGGGTAGGGTTGATCATGTCCGGAAAATTAGGGACAGGAAGCAAAGAACGGATATCGGGAAGTATTCCGTTGCAAATAAGACCATAAAAACTGGAACCAAGTACCTGCAGAAGCGTTAGGGACTTTCCCTTGTAAACCTAAAGTTTTTAGAAAGATAGTTAGGAAAACAATTATAAACAGGGTGAAATGAAAGGAATAGAAGTGTCGCGAAAATCGTCTAAAAGTGCAGTGAAGTGAAGTGAGGTGAAGTGTAGTGATGTGAGGTGAAATGGAGCGGTAGGAAATTTAAATAGGGTTAACCCAAATGAGAGGGTAGTGAAGTGTATTTGGATGAAGGTTAAATGAAAGGAAGTGAAGTGTCGACAAGTGTAGTGAAATGTAGTTGGGTGAAGTGTAGTGAAGTGTAGCACAGGTCTTAGTAACAGGGTGTCTAATATTATTAGAAGATACACAGATAATATAAAGTTTGCTGCTTATATGACTTTGTCGTTTATCACATTCTTTTATATTCTTTTTGTTCCATTTATTTTATCATTGTATATATGGTTGTATGTTTTGTATGCTTCTGTCTAACTTTGTAAATTATGTAATTTTGTTGTTATATTTATGTATTCTTATTGTTATGTATGTTCTGTTCTGTTTATTCTGTTTCATTGCGTTGTTCTGTGCATTATTTGTGTGTAAATGTGTACTGTACTACTGCCACCGGGTGTCAACCCAACTGTAGTTAACAAAATATATCAATGTCAATATCAATATTAATCATCCATCTTTCTTACGTGACCGATAATTCTTCTATTAACAGTTGTAAATTTACTCTCCGTTAATTGATGAAATATATAATGACAACACATAATTAAAATCTCAGAATTATTTTAAATAAGTTTACATTTTATTCATAATAATAATAATAATAATAGAGGAAACCACGCACTGGATGGAGAATCAACACAACCGGAGAAATTGTAGGAATACTCAAAGCCCTTGGAATAAACATGCGGTTCCCACGGGGGGGCTGCAGCAAATGAGTTTGTAACAACTGTTCCGTACCAGTCTGGGACACAATCAGAATTCCTTAAATCACATATGAGGAGATACACGTTTTCCTGAATTTTTAGACGCTTTCGCAAAATTGCAAAAAGGGTCTATGAGCTTTGTCATCTCTGACTGTCCGTCCGTCTGTCTATCTGTCTGTCTGTCTGTCTGTCTGTCCTTCCGTCCGCTTGCGTGGGAAAAAAAAAAACTCGGCTCCCACTGGACGGATCTTCATACAATTTTATAGCTGAGAATTTTTCGAAAAACTTGTCGAGAAAATTCAAGTTTCATTAAAATCTGAAAAGAATAACGTGCACTTTACGTAAATACCTACATACATTTGTAATACCTCCTTCAATTATTTCTAGAATGAGAAACGTTTCAGACAAACTTTATATAGAATATAAAACAAAATGTATGTTCAATAAGATTTTCCGAAATTCGTGCCGTTTGCGAATGAATGTGGAAAAATAAGATACAACCCGACAAAATTACACGGCCCATGCGCCTTGCACGCTGGATAACTAAAGTTACAAACACACACTCAGAATATGTAATAATTATTGCTTTTCCACAGCAAAACATGACTACGTTTATATGTGCTTCGCTTGTCTTGTTATTTACTCATGATGGATTTATATAATTAATATTTAACTGTTAAAAATACATAACAATCAACTTACATTGTTATCAGTATACAATAAAATCTAAGATACACAGAAGAAATCGGTAGAGTTTTAATATAAGTTACAATATCCCAAAACGTGCATAGAGAGGCTGACGAAAGACACAATAACCGACATTCAGGATAGCTGATCTCCTAGTCGAGATCTGAACCAAGAGTCTCCAGATTAAGAAGCAAAAGTGCTGCCATCTGGACAGCGATCATCGGCGAATTTAGTCCCGTGTAAGATCCCCCCCCCCCCCCCCCCATTTATACGACACAAAGAAAAAAAAACCTCCCTCCACATCTCTCCTCCACAAA
>Ga0123352_10015884_pt1 | contig 11987 bp, 11 predicted proteins | sample TergutLab28metaG_FD_89700 | JGI IMG/M metagenome (GOLD analysis project Ga0123352, IMG submission 89700) | Labiotermes labralis P1 segment gut microbial communities from Petit-Saut dam, French Guiana - Lab288 P1 | ecosystem: Host-associated > Arthropoda: Insects > Digestive system > Gut ...
CAAGACAAGTTAGAGTATGTGGAACAATCAGAGTGAACAGGGGTCTTCCTTCAGAAATGAAAAACGAATCACAGTCTCTGAAACGTGGCGAAACCACATTCAGGAGAAAGGGTGAAATTCTTCCTCAATCCTGGAGGGATACTTGTGTTGTCAACATGATTTCCACAATTCACGATTCAACAATGGTTGATGTTCCACGCAGAAATGAAGAAGTAAAGAAAAAACCTATTTGTATTTTTCAGTATAATATGTTCATGAAGGGTGTTGATAAGGCAGATCAGTATGTGTCTTATTATTCTCTCTTGAGAAAAATAGTGAAGTGGCCAAAGAAAGTTGCATTTTGGCTTATAAATTGTGCACTTTTCAATTCTTTTCAAATCTATCAAAAACTAAACCCTACATCACAAATGATATACAAAGAATTTCTGCTACAAGTGGCAAAAGACTAGGCTACAGATAAGGTGGAGACAGACTCAGGCACAGACACAGACGCAGCACCCACAGGAACATCATCCCAAACCCCTCGTGTGCCTCATGAGGATCCCCCTGGGAGACTTTCGGGTGATATGCGGAAACATGTGCTAGAGAAAATTGTTGGAAGTGAACGGGGTAAAAGAAAATGTCCTGCTAGGAGGTGCCATGTTTGTGCTGTCCACAAAAAAAGAAGTGAAACTCGGTACATCTGCATGTTCTGCTTAGTGCCACTCCACAAGGGGGAATGTTTCCAGAGGTATCACACCCTCCAGCACTACTAGGGTCTTTGGTGAGTATTTCCTGATAATTTCAGTTCACAAAAATAGATAGCGAATTTGTAATAAATTTTTAAAGAAACACAGTACAAAAGTTGATTTAAGTTGTTTAAACCCCAGGAACAGGCATTTTAACAATTTAAATGCCCCGTCCTCAATGTGTTAATGTGGCCAAAGCCCCACAGTCACAAAGAATATTTCAGATGCTTGCATGTATCACACTCGGGACTGTGTACCAGACCCAATGTAAATATATGTCCATTGAATGACAGTGTCCTCTTACCATCCCTGCCATTACTCTTAGCTAGTTTCTGCTCAGACTGAGTAATTCCCCAGCATGGACAGCCAGTGCTCCTTTTGTTTCCTGCTTGCCCAGTCCTTGATCACCCCCCTGGCAATCTTTGCAGATATACCAAGTGGAGGCTCGGGTCTTATGAGTGGATCTGATGAGCCTGCTGTGGCTACAGTGATTTCATTTCTATTAGTTCCCATGTGTCTTGGCAACCATATCAGCTGGATCCTGTTATTTTCTGCCAGTTTCACCAGGAATTGATGATAGTCCCAGACTGAACTAGAATTTATCTGGAAACTCTCAAGGGCCTTGATGGCAGCCCCACTGTCAGAAAGAATGTCAATGTTCCTACCTGTATAGCCCTTTTCTACATTCTCCATTACCTATGCTTTAATGGCATATGTTTCAGCCTGGAATACCATGGTGTGGAGCCCAAAACTGAAGCTGTGGACCTTTCTTGAACCCCATCTGTACACCCCAGCACCAGTTCCTTTATTGGTCTTGGGACCATCTGCATTCCCAGCCAGACCCCCTTTTCTGTCTGGTTTGAACTCATTCTGCAATTTACAATTGTCAGGGAACTTGGCTGTGAATGTTTTGTGGTATGCATATCTCAGTAACATCCTGTCAGACACCATCCATAAGATGGATTCATGCTCCATATCTCCAGATTTTTGGTGTGACAGTATTTAGTGGATCTAGGTTTCCACTGTTGGATACACTGTAGTCTGTAGATCCCTGCCTGGGCCACCACCTTCATCATCACTTGAAGAGGTGGCAACCCCAGAGGACCTCCATTGCAGCTGTTGGGGTCATCTTCATCATCCCTGTTATAGCCATATAGGTTAATCTCTGTAACTTACTGAGCTCTGTCATGCTGGTACTGTATCTGACCTTCAGTCACCAAACCATGGAGCTGTAGGTCAATACAGGTCTGAACACCACAGTGTAAATTCAATGTACCACCCTGGGTTTTTAATCCCCAGATTTTACCAAATGTGCCCTTACAGATCCAAAAAGGCCTGTAGGCCTTACTCATCACATTTTTCAGCTGTGCCTTCCAAGCCAATCCCTTGTCCAGAATAAGTCCAAGGTATATGACCTCAGTAGTCAGCTGCAGTGTGTGTCCAGAGAGTCTTGGTTCCTTTAGGCCCCTGAAATCTCTCTTCCTGGTGAATGGTAATATCACCATCTTTTGTGGATTGAATGACAACTGAGTTCTATCACATGACTGTTGTACAATATTTAGAGCCTCCTGTAGCAGCTCTGAGATAGTGTTTTGGGAATTTTCCACTTTTCAGGATAGTAGGACGTCTGCATACCCCACTGAGACCTCCTATGAGTCCATCCACAACCAGGCTCCACAGCACAGGCAGTGGAATGCCTCCTGCAGAATTTCACCTGCAAGTGTGGATGTGATTTTTCTGCCACCTAGCATGGAACTGATTTATTTAGCAGCCTTAGTTGTTATGTCAAATAAAGTGCTATCATAAACTTTCTTAATAACTTACCTAGGAAAGCTCCAAGTGTATGTTCCCTGTGTTTCACTGCTTCCTCTATGGCTGCCCCTGTTACCTCTATTCCAGCAGACGTTGGAAAATGAACTCTGTATAGTTCCTTCAGGGCCTGTCTTCCAGATTGCATATATCAGCCATCAGGTAGTTTAATAAATCCCACCCTGTTATCTGACTGACCAGCCGTGATCCTCGTGAATCTGGCCCTGTCAGGTACATCCTTGATCCCCTGACAGTGGTCCCTGCAAGAGGACAATTTGGCTTTTCTGATCTCTTTGTTGTAACAGGGGAGGGCAGTCTTGTATGATTCCCAGTTGCCTGTTCTTTTAGCCTGATTAACCAGCTGTCATATTGAAGCTTTAAGGCTTTTCAACTCCATGTTCCACCAGGGTGCTGTCCTTGGCAAGAGACCCACCCTGAGTGGACAGTTTTGGCGATGGGGTGAGAGGATGGCCTGTTGCACCATTTTAGTAGCCAGCTCTACATTCTGCACTGAGTGTGTAATGCTTGGTATAGCCCCTAGATTTGCTTTTAGGTCTTCCTAATAGGATTCCCAATTGGTTCTCGTGGGCTTGCGATATGTGAACCTGGTAACATCCAGGTCACCCACTGGAAGTGCATTATGTATCTGTTATCTCATCAGATGCATGCCATTTAGTCACTAGTTTCATTGTCTGGTCAGCCTCTAGTGTCAAGTCTATAACCTCCTCCCTGTTGCTAATTACAAGAGTAAGCTCTTTATTAAGAATATTAAGATTTGTGCTAACCAAGTATTCCATTAAGTATTCTCCTCATTGAATGACGTCTTTGCTCCCCAATATAATGTGAGGTGCATTGGCATCGCATCCAGCAAGGAGCTGCATATTATTCCTACTGCAGTAGTCAACAACTTCTTTAACTTCTTTGATAGAAATGGTTCATCTGAATCACAGGGGATGTATGCTGAGGTAAGAATAAGTTGCCTCTTGTTCCCTCATCTAGTCATCCCCACCATTGCCACATCTGTAGAGCAGAGCTGTGACTGGAAAGGCATGGTCTGTGTTGCTGACAAAAAGGTGGGATCTTGGAACAATACCAGTTCCAGCAGAACATTGTGCCCCTTATATTGTGTAATCCCCTTTTTCAGTCCCCACAAACCCAGGGTTCCTGAATAAGTGCTGTATCAATCTCCACTATAGTAGTTTGTTGGCAAAGGAGTGCCATTGCAGCCTTTCTATGGTGCTGATTAATTTGAATAAATTTACATTTTGGGATGTCTTATGCCCATTTGTCCCTGACCTTTGTTAAATTCTCAATGTCCCTATGCTGGGAGTGCCTGCTCCTTGGGGTGGTTCATCAGACCAGCTGTCCCCCTGTTGACCGATTCTAGGCAGGTACTTCTCTACCACTGTTTCCCTGCTTTTAAGAGGTTCTTATTTCATGCTTTTTCTCTAATAGTCCCATGAGTAATGGGGGGATATGTCAACATGCAGAGCCCTTTATGAATGGAAGGCATAAATACAACAGGGTGCTGCCTGGTGCCCTAAAGGGATTGTTTTGCAGCACTGCTATCACCACCTCATTGTCATGCAGCCCTTGGCACAGTGCCTTACACCTTCTCTTGGGTGGACCATTGCCCCTGTTAACTGTTTATAGACAGTACCCTGCTCTGCGACAGGGATGCCAGAGGTTGATCTTTGGAGGGGAAGTGACTAGCATTAGTTGTCAGATGAAATAATATCCCTGTATTACAAGTAATATTTAATGTGTACATGTTTAAGTTCCAGTGTTGTGCTGTGCAGTTTTTTTTTGTAGACATTCTAATTATATTTTGTAATGTGGTTAACATTTGTGCCATTTAATGAACTCACAGATAATTAAGGTTTGACATATAGCAAATAAATTATTACCATTATTAATTATATTTGTTATATTTTCTTTCATTGTAGTTTGATCCAATAACAGATCCACTGGGTATATGCAATACTCCACCCATTGTAAATGGTCCACCAGGACCTGTTGCAATCAAGAGACGAGCCTCAGAGGAAGGCATTGGGAGTCCAGTTGCTAAAAAATTTATTTTGGCGTATGTATTAAGCTAAGCTCTCTGTTGTTTTCATATTCCTCATGCTTAAGCAGAGTTTATTTTCTTTATCGTTAAAATAACCGTGATGTGTTTTATATTAACAGAGGACCCTGGGATCTGGAGGTTCAGACAAATGCAGTAATATATGAGAGACCACCCACAGTTTTACCTCATCCTCATCCCGACATTGAGACTTACAGATGCTCTTTGGCTGCCAAGCTGAGGCAGTGCTACCAGGAACTGTGTCATTCACGGGAAGGTATTAAATCAGTGCATTATAATGTAAGTAATTGTGTTGTGAGTTGTTAGCATAGAAACAAAAACAAGAGTTTGGAAGGAAATCAAACTTGTATGTTTCAGCTATTGACGCACCGAAAGATTCTTTTAATCGCTGGCTAATGGAAAGAAAGGTGATTGATACAGGAAGTGATCCATTACTGCCAAGTAATTGTTTCCCAGAAATATCTATGTCAATGTATAGAGAAATTATGAATGATATTCCAATCAAGCTGGTTAGACCCAAGTTTACTGGCGATGCAAGGAAGCAGCTGTCTAGGTATGCAGAAGCTGCCAAAAAAATGATAGAGTCAAGGTAAGATTGTGGCTTTCTTTTTAATTCAAATGAGTATGGCAAAATAAAATGGGCTTAAGTTACTGGTGCCCAAATTCTGGGCGCCAGGTTGCTGTGTGCTGTGTGTGTGTGTGTGTGTACTGTGGTGCCAATATTTGTGGAACTTGTTTCATGTTATCCATCTGGTGTCTTAGAATTTTGAGATGCCTCCTGGATTTTTGTAAAATTTGTGCACCATTGATTTAGCTAACTCACTTGCTAACTAGCTAACTCCACCAAGTAAGTCTCTGAAAATCCATTAGTTCCTCAGCTAGTCAAGAAATTGACCACATTTTCTGGAACCTGAAAAGTTTTTGACTCTGTTTGCCACATCCTGTCACTTGTCCCAATTCTAGGCTAGATGAATTCTCTTCATATTCTCCCATATGATGTCTTTAGGATCCGATTTTAATATTATCAGCCCATCTATGCCTAGTTCTTCCAAGCTATCTCCTTCCTTCAGGTTTTCCCACAAAAACCCTGATGTGTTTCTGTTCTCCACTGTATGTGCTACATGCCTTGCCCATCTTACCACCCTTGATAGTGAGCTGTGTAAGTCATGAAGCTCCTCATTATCGAGTTTTTTCCATCCCCATGTTATTTCCACCCTCTTAGGTCCAAATATCTTCTTTAGCTCCCTGTTCTGCAATACCCTCAGCATTTATTCTTCCCTTAATGCAAGAGATCAAGTCTCACATTCACATAAAAGAGCAGGAAAATGTATAGTTCTGTATATTACTATGCCGGTTGGGTAGAGGGTGTGTAGAGATTGGCTCAAAAACAACTTTGAAATCAAAACAGGTTTCAACATATTGCTCATTTGCAACAAGAGAGTCCTAACCCAAAATTCGGCATTTTTGAGTTATTGGTATAGAAATAAATGTTTGCAGATGCACTTTTAACGGGTATAGTGTCATACCGCAGTTTATAAAACTCGCTGCTGGAAATCAGTTGTGTCATTTTTTCACTTACAGAAAATTATAGCACTTCAGAACCTTTAAAATTCTCTCCCAAAAAATCTCTTACATTTTGAGTTGTGACACTGCTGTCACACATGAGCGATATATATAAATTTAATAATTAAACAATAATTTTAAAAAAGTAAGGAGTTAACAGGCTTTCAACAGTCTAGAGGCTTTTGTTGGTAGAGGAACCATAGTGAGACTTGGCAAGTACAAGTGAACATAGTTAGCGGTAGTTACAAATACTGGGTTGTAAACACTTCATGATAAACAATGAGCAACTTAGCCATTGTTAGCATGTGATGATTGTGGTCTGCTTGCCTGGTGCAGATCTGACTGTTGAATAACTGATGTCTGTCACAGGGCAGCACGAACGTTACAGATAGTTGTAACTCTTCTGGTGTACTGATAGAACAGATCAGAGGGCAACTCGGGCACTAATTATAATTAATTTACTGGAAATATTGCTTGACTCTGCAGACACAATGGGCGTTAATCCTTGAGTCTGAATGGGTAATGCTCACTATGATTCAGCTTTACAACACTGTCATTGGTAATAATTTGTTACATCTCATCCAACATTTCATGGAGGAGGAGTATCATGGAGTTTCAAAGAATGTGGTGTGGGTAGTCTATAGGACATGACACATGCTGTATTCTTTAGGAGGAATGTCATAACAGGATGCTCAGAGGATGTGCTGAAGTAGTTGGGTTACGGGCAGAATGAATTGTAACTTGGCTATCAGACAGCTTATGAATGTGTGGTACCCTGCAGCATTTCACTGAGTAAACTAAAATAGGAAGTTGTGATTGAAATATCCTGATGACAGTGTGTTTACATCTCAAGCAAGTGGGATGTGACTAATATCTCACATTTATATACATCAATAAAAAGTAAAAGAATGAATTAAGAAAATAAAATTTATAATCATACTGGGCGGGCAGGTTAGGATGAACCGGTGTCAGTATTTTAATCTGTATGTTCAAAGGAAAGGGGAAGAAAAAACATTCTGGACCAAATGGCTGCAGGCATTCCATAAATTTAATATGCTTATAATTTCTTTTGCATGCAGTTTTGCATTGTTAGTGTTATCCCAGATATTTTAACTTCCCACATTTTTTAGGGACTTATTAACTGTCTTTATGTTGTGATTTTGTCCTGCATTATGTTGATGATACCCAAATACATATGTACTTTTTCTCTGTATTTACTTCTAGAATAACCATCATAGATTTAATTAGTAAAGTGTCTATATTTATGGTATGTGTGTTTTTGCCTAGTAAATTAACATCATCCATGTAGACCATTGGCTGATATATCCTATTCAATTTCATTCCCTCCTGGTTTGTGTGGACTTTTCTACGCTGAGAATCATTGGGTTTAATGCATCTTCTGCTATCATCAAATTTTTTCAGAGCTGCCAGCCTGTTTGAGATTTGAACCTCCTACTGTTTTCCAGTTTGCACAACTTTTAGTTTATTCAGATTCATTCTCTCCATATGAAACTTTTGTGTGTCTGATTGATTTACTGACAGTGTTTCCTTAAATTTTGCAAATCCTTGATAGTGAACAGTATCACAGTCAGATCCTCTGAATGGTTATGCATTATGTATTCTTGAATGCCATTCCCACTCTGTCAGTATGTGATTATTGTGCTTGAATTTGCCAACTGGTGAGTTCCAGCTGTTTTATGAATGTTTTAATGTGGGAACATTGGGCTTTTAACAATTAGATTTTTGAAGCTGGCAAAGTTGACTGCTCTAATGTCATTATAATTACTACTTTCCTGAGAGCTCTTATGCCAGTTGTCAGTTTGTAAATATCTTCTCCCTAATTTTGCACTGAAATCTTCTAATAGAAATTTTATGCAGTATATGCAGAACTGATCAAATACCTGCTCTGATGCCTCATAGAAACTGTCCTTGGAGTTATAACTTTTATCTTGGGTTGGAGCATGCACATTTAGAGTAATAATATTCAGTCAGCAACCTCTTAGTTGTATGTATAAATGACATCCTGTAACCAACAAAATCTGCTTTCTTACTTGTTGATATGATTCTCTTAAGTCCAAAAATCCTGTCCCTAATGGATGATTTCTGTTTCCTTGTTCATAGGAAGAAGTGTAATAATTTAGATACTTTTTGGAGTAGTGTGTTAATGTGAGGGGTAGAAGCAAGGGCACTGTGATAAATTGTAGGATTGAGATGTAAAGTACATTATTAAAAAATTGTTACTTATCTCATGAAATGTATGTCAGAATCAAGGATTTCTCATTTCATTCTTTTTGGAACTGTGTGTGTGTGTGTGTGTGTGTGTGTGTGTGTGTGTGTGTGTGTGTGTGTGAAGTAATGTAATTGATTTCCAAGATATGGAACTAGTTACTTTACATAATGTTACAATGTGAATTTTTCAGTTCTTTCCAAAGAACAGTCAGAAGGTAAAGAACATAACAGTATACTCAAAATCTAAACAGTATCATGTTATGTTGATTAGCTGCAATTGTTTATCAGTGTCATGAGACCAAGGTGAATGTGTGTTTCATGTGAGTATCATGTTAAATGTCACCTTTTTCCACAAACATGATTTTAACTTGCAACATTAGTGCTGGGTCACGTGTGACTTGTAACAGATAGGTGATACATAAATATGTGTGGATATCATTTTTGGTTGGTGCTGTTTTGGCCACTACCATAGGTTTTAATAAACTGATGAAACCTAAGAACATCTAAAGAGATCAGGTCTGATTTCCTATGTAGCACATTTTGGTTCCTAAATCCAATGAGAATCACTAAGGAGACAGGTGTTGCCATTTAGGAGTTGTAACTATGAGCAGTAAGGTAACCAGACTCTTAATTAAAATTTAATATTCTAATAGGGATGAGCAGGGGCTAGGATGAATGGGTTTTATAAAACAACATGAAATTTCATCCTTCATATATTAGAACATTTCTGAATACAGAAATTTATAAATCAAGAAGTTCTAATGTGTGAGTCTGTGATTCTTTTCTCAGGTATTTTATTTCTTGCATCAAGCATAATACTATTTATTGTCTGGGATGTAACGTTAATTTGTATATTTTATTTATTTTAAGAAATGCTACTCCAGAAAGTCGGAAAGTTGTCAAGTGGAATGTAGAGGAGACATTCCAGTGGTTGAGAAGGACAGTTGGCGCAACATATGATGATTTTCAGGATCGGCTGGGGCATCTGAAGGTAATGATTGTTACTCGGTGTTAATGTGATACCAAATGGAAACTCAGTAGAAAGCTGTCTTATTTTTTACATAATATAGTTTGTTTTAGTAGATTAAATACATGATCTGTAGGGCTGGAAGTCTGCAGTAGGAGGGCAGGCTTTATGACTTCTGTTTACTACTCCATTTATCGCTGGGAGGTCTGTTTATTCTGTTACCTGGTATAATGAAGGGCACCAGAATAGTGTGGTCAGAATAGTCATTAAGGTATGGAGTGGAAATGATGAACTGTATTTTAACAGTGTCTTAAATAAATAAATTGCAGAGCTCTTTAACTGTCCTTGTTTTGAATGTATTAAGCTGACAAACTTTAAAACCCACTTAGTAAAGTTCATGGAATTTCTGTGATATTTAGATTGGTTTAAGAATGTTTATTTCTTTTTTTGTATTTACAATAGCAGTATCAGCTATGAAGTGAAGTGCATTGCTGAAGATTACACTGTTTTGTAATTCTTTAGAATCAGGTTTCTCAGGTACCTCAAGGTTTAAAATGTATGTGCTCTAATTACCTCATTATTGCAATTTGTAAGTAAGCCAGCATGGGTCAGGTGACTAGGGTTACATTCCTGGCAGCAGCAGCAGTAGAACAGCTTTTCTCTTCACTGCTGTGTGCAAGACAGGTCAGGGGTCATCCAGGTTTCTGTATTGTAGGCAGCAGGATTTCCTGGGCATGTAGGGAAGAGGAGGAGGAGGAAAAATACGAATTAGAACAAGAAGAAAATGAAGAAGTGGAATAGTAATGGGAAGAAAAAGAATGGGGAGGAGGAGGAGGATTTCATTCCACCTTCAATGGCATAATTAAATATGTATTTTGTTCACATATTTTTGTGCAGGATATCCGAGAAGTCACAATACCTCTGCTTGCTTACCATGTGGATATCTATGTGCATCGTGTGTGTTGTGATACACTGCGAAACTTTGAATGTGGTGTGTGTTGCCACTGTTGGTATCTGAATGTACCTGCTGACATTGTACATGGCATGCACATAACTGATCCATATGGTAAGTAGAGGTACTGTGACCTGCCAGACACTCTGTAGAAAGGCCTTATCTGTGATTAGGACATGGGATATATGTGATGTAAATATAATTGATGGGAAATTTAAGTTACCCTAATCACTAATATATATATATATATAAATTTATTACATTTAAATTGCATAATTATATGAAATTAGTGAAAGCCCTTGGGTCTTTCTTACAAACTGAAATACAACAGTGCTTATTTGACAGTGTTATAAATGTACAAAGGTGAGAAAGCTGAAAACCTTATAAAAATTTTACAATCTACTTGAGTGTACATAGGTTTCGTGGAGCTTTCCCTTTTTTCCAATGTTGTCCCAGCTGTGTTTAGTGCATATCCTCAAGCACATCAATGATGCTTGGATTCTAATGAAAAATTTCTTATGGCTGCAGGAATAGCCACTCACATTACCTTTTGCTAAAATTGATATAACACAATGGGGTGAATTTGACAAAAATTACCTCTTGCACTCCTAATCAGATTGAAAAGCCTTTTGCTCCAAGAGCCTGCTTGAGAGTCCCAAGGTATGCTAATTACAAGGAGGAAGGCCAGGTAAGTGTGGAGGATAAAGGAGCCCTCAGATGTCCTGGATCTTCTCAGCTGTTACAGGGGCAGCATGTGGCCTAGTGCTGTCATGCTGCATAAAAACACAGTCACAGTCCAACCTGCTTCCAGCATTTCTGTATCCATTGCTTCCCACAATTATCTTCTATTTCTTGTGCTCCTGAAATATTGGCAAAATAAACTGTGTGTTATTTTATTGGATGTATCATTCTTCAAAGTGTTGTTTTCCTGTAGTAGGTTTTTTAACACTTGCATAAATTTCTTTATTGGTTAATATCCTCCAATTTTCTTTTTTGTTGTCATATACTGGGCCTAAATTTCCTCTATACACTTTACTTTCAAAAATGTTCATTTGCTTTCTATCTCTCTTTGTTAGTGTCCAAGTTTCTGATGCATATTTTTGAGACATGCTGTGTATCCTTCTTCTTCTATTGACTCTACAACCCTGGCTGGGTCTTGATGTGTTCTACAATTCTATTCCACACTTGTCTATCCTCAATCTTCACCCTCCAGCCAGTAATTTTCATCCTCCTTAGATCTTCTTCCACCTGGTCCATCCACCTTAACCTGGGTCTCCCTACTAGTCTTGTTTTATATGGCTTCCATTTTGTTATTTTTTTAGTAGTTCTTGTGTTCTCCATTCTCATTACATGGGCTACCCATCTCAGTCTTTGTGATTTAATAAATTTTATTATATCCTCTTGTTTCATCCTTTGTCTCATCTCATCATTTGTTTTAATTCTCCATGTTCCATCTGGATTTTGTGTTGGCCCATAGATCTTTCTTAATATTTTCCTTTCAAAAATCTTTAATTGATTCTCGTCTGACGTGGTAAGCACCCAGGTTTCACTCCCATATGTTACAGTGGGTCGTATTATTGTTTTGTATATTTGAATTTTACTATTATAGTTTAGAAGTTTGCTTGATAATAGTTTTTTATGTGCATAATAACA
>Ga0123352_10015885_pt1 | contig 11987 bp, 8 predicted proteins | sample TergutLab28metaG_FD_89700 | JGI IMG/M metagenome (GOLD analysis project Ga0123352, IMG submission 89700) | Labiotermes labralis P1 segment gut microbial communities from Petit-Saut dam, French Guiana - Lab288 P1 | ecosystem: Host-associated > Arthropoda: Insects > Digestive system > Gut ...
AAATTCTATTCGGGAAGAAATAAAGAGTAGACTGAGGTCAGGAAATGCTTGCTATCATTCGGTGCAGAATCTTTTGTCTTCCAGGTTGCTGTACAGGAAATTAAAGATTAATATATATAGAACTATAATCTTGCCGCTTGTTTTGTATGGGTGTGAAGTTTGGTCGCTGACATTGCAGGAGGAAAGGAAGCTGAGGGTGTTTGAAAACATGGTGTTGAGGAGAATATTTGGACCTAGGAGGGACGAGGTAATGGGGGAATGGAGGAGACTGCATAACGAGGAGCTAAATGATTTGTACTCCTCACCCAATATTGCATGGGTGATAAAATCGAAAAGAATGAGATGGGCTGGGCATGTGGCACATATGGGTGAGGAGCCCCTGTGTATAGGGTCCTGGTGAGGAATCTGAGGGAAAGAGACCACTGGGGAGGCCTAGGCATAGATGGGTGGATAATATTAGGATGGATCTCCAGGAGGTAGGATGTGGGTTTATGGACTGGATTGGGCGGGCCCAGGATAGAGATAGGTGGCGGACGCTTGTGAGAGCGGTAATGAACCTTCGGGTTCCGTGAAATGCGGGGAATTTCTTGACTAGCTGCAAACCAGTTAGCTTCTCAAGAAGGACACTGCACCATGGAGTAAGTCACATTAACTTTATAAAACCGAAAACGTTTTCTGCATTTTTACCACCCAAAGAATAGTACAGTCCCCACCTCCGAAACGAATTCATATACTGCAAAATATTTTCAGATATTTTCTGATATTACGACGTATGTATGACACATTTCTTTGCCATCTTATGTGGATTAAATGCGTATATTTGTCCTCCGTTAAATTTTTCACGTTCATTTAAATACAATTATTTGCACATCGAGAATCCTACGACAGCAAAAAAAAGAAAATCTGAGCAAATATATTCCAAATTCTACAAAACCAAAGCACTCGCCTCCACTTCCAATTACAAATTGGCAGAACTTTTCAACCTCATGCATGATCTCTCACCACAGACATCCGAACCAGCTTCTAGCACACAGATCATCTAGCATGTGTTCTAGGAAACTCGGTTACTCGCTTCCACGAATCCAAAATAACAGGACGTGACGGGTCAATGGACCAATGGAAACAAGGACTAGTGACGTTACAAGCGGCTGCAACGGAGTTACGTGTAGCCGCCTTGGCTCAGTGGGTGTGTTTCGTATGCGACAGATGGCATGTAAGGTTCAAATATCTGTGGAAAGAAAGATTTGTGTAACATTTCATTTGGGCAAGAATATTTTATCACCGTAAAACGATAATGTAAGGTCCTGTAATACACTACTAACATTTATGCCGAACAACGAAACCCTCAATACGTTTCCCCATTCAAATATGAACACGTGTAAGTCTCTACGTGTAATGCCACCGACCGAATAAAGACATAACCTTGTAACCCAAGTCCACGTAAAAATGCGCGGATATTGCATCACCCGCAACAGCAACTGATACAGAAAGCGAGCTCTCGTAGTCAGCTGTAAATTCTGCAAGCACATGCGCTGAGAGTTCATTTCATGCCACGAGGACTGGATCGTCAGTTTTAATCAGTACACGTTACAAGCTAACGAGATACTTCGTGAACACGTGGAACTAGAGATAAAGGTATGACATACGAACATTGTGTTTCTTTTTTCGATTGAGTCGTTATAAATGTCAGTACTTGTTCAAGGTAAAAAGACTTGCCAGAGTTTAATTCTGTTTAAAATAGCCGTTCTAACCTGTAGTAATGACGCATGATACCAACTACAAATGTAAACTGTTTTGTGGGTTCGGAAATGTTACTGCAAAAGTAAAATCGAGTATGTATATAATCACCACTATTTAACGGTGCTGTATTTCATACTGCCGCGTTAAATAGATGGGCCGGGATAGCTCAGTCGGTATAGCGACTCGCTACGGGCTGTATGGCGGGGGGATCGAATCCCGGCAGGAGGCGAGATCTTCTGCACCCGTCCAGACTGGCCCTGGAACCCACCCAGTCTCCTATACGGTCGGGACGTGGCGTTGATCACCCACCCCCATCTAGCGCCGAGGTTAAGGAAAGAGTAGAGCTATACCTCCTCCCCCTTTGGGCCTTTGTGGCCTGTTCTAGGGTGAACCTTTACCTTTACCGCGTTGAATAGAATAGAGTAGAATTTATTTGCATTCCATAGATCCTTATTATGAGACATCCCGAGGCGTGCACAGTTCAAGATAAAAAAAGAAAGCATGGTAATTCAGGCCAGTGTAACTTTTTTGGATAAAAAACTGCTGCCTTTAAAAATGGAGCCATTTGTTGTAGTAATAAAAGATTGTGTGTGACTGCATTATCATTTTTTATCTATATTCATAGATTCTTTAGATTATAGTGATGTAGAACATGTATAATATAATACAACTGAGATATGAAATACTTGGTTTGTACAGCTGTTTTTAGTCATCTTACAAGAGAATCATGCTATACAGACCTCAATATAACAAAGTATTTGTGCCAAAAATTAAATAATAATATGTTTTTGTTTTAAAAAATTTGCAGAGTAGAAGGAATTAGCTAAGAGATGAAATTTCAATACTGGCATAAATATTTTAATATAATGGTTCAGGAGTTTAATATTAGATGGAAGAGGATTGTATAACTCAATACCATTTTGGTAAGTAGGAAGGTTAGCATATGGCTGATGGACTGTTAAGATGATTTGTGAATAACAAATTCTGAATGTTGAAAGAAGCTGAAGTGGTCTAATTTGATGTAGGACACTGGCAGTTGGCATTAAGGACTGAACAGGACCTCATGATGGCCAGTCTCTGAGCTCATCTCAAAACTTACCAGATACAAAGCAGGTGTACAAATCAAAAGACTACTGCTTTCATTGTTAAATTGTTGCATTGCTTAAGGATTGTTTATAGTATGCATTCACTGGCCTGCAAAATTGGTAGTACTGTAAAGTGGATAAAACACTTTGAATGTATTATCCCCAGTCTACACTGCATGCTTTGCTATGTGAGAGTCACACCACTCATGAAAACAGGTACAATAAAATCAGTTTATATTGCTTGTTTCCAGTCTGCAGTGTTATGTGGCATTACTGCCTGGGGAAATTCAACAGACCACGATAAGTATCTGAAAGAAAATCCCTAGAATAATGGCAGGTGGTAAGAGGAGGGTCTGTTGTTGAAAACCGTTTAATATTTTGTCACTTAAAAGAAAATTTTTACTGCATGTACTATAATGTGTTGTGGAAGACTTGGAAGTATTTTAAAGAATTTATATGTACATAATATAAACCTGAGACATAAATAACGGCTTCATGTACCAAATTCTAACCTCACACTGTATTAAAAAGGAGTACACTACGTGGGTATTGAGTTATTCAGTGATCTTCCCACTGCAATTAAATGTATAAGTAATAATATAAAAGGCATGAAGCCTGCATTTAAAAAATGTGTCTTACCTAACTCCTTCTGCTACACTGATGAATTTGCCTCAGTGGAAAATTCTTAAGCTGTGTAAAATCGTATGTATGTATGTATGTATTATTATTATTATTATATGTTGACCTATTTAATACAGTGTGTCTGCTCCTATTGGTGTCCATACATTTTTTTGTAGAACTGTGTGGTTACTGTGCATGTTAAGTATTGGTATTGGTGTTTTATATATGAAATAACTTATTTAGTTTTATGTCATGTTATACAATGTTTGTAAATAGACTGCATGTACTCGTATGTATTAATTTTTGTACTTGTGTCAAGTAGTTGCTTCAAGTTATATGTGACATAAATTTTTATGTGTATTATGACATGTTCTACATCCTTTGCTGTGCCCAGAGGAGTCTGTTTTGAATGTAAGTGAATTCTATTATGTTCTGTTCTCTTCAGTGGGAGGTGTATTTTTGAGTAAATGTATGTTCAGACTCATGGATTTGAGGTATGTGGAAATGAACACCCACTCAAATGAGATTTTTTTTAAAAATCTTTAATGGAACCTCTTACTCAGTAGCAGTGTTCAGACAGTGGACTTATTGCTTATTTTTACCTGCTGTGCTCATGAAGTGACATAACATTGAAATATTTTCCATGGCACAACAGCCCCTAATGGGCCAGAGCCTCCTCATTATTGAGGTCTTATGATCACACTCAGACATACTACTCTTGGTAGGACTCCTGGACAAGTGATCAGCCTGACACAAAGATCTCTACCTGACAATACACAATGCTCACAAGAAACAGGCTTCCATGGCCTGGAGGGATTCGGTCCTGCAATCCCAACAAGCAAGGTGCCACACAGACCCAAGCCTTAGACTGTGCAGCCACTGGAATTGGTGATGTAATATTGAAATATAATTTGTATAATATGTGGTTTCAGATATCATGTGTGGTATTTGGGCATTGTTTGGGTTGGAGACCCATACTTCAGTTCATTCCAATATTTCATTCAGCAGAATTGCTCATCGAGGACCAGATGCATGGAGGATAGAATATGACAAGAAAGTGAAGGTACTGTGTGTAGTGTTTTGACATATGTGGTTTGTCAAGAAACTGTGCTAATATTGACACATACATGGCAAAATGATTTCAGGTGGATATGTAACCGTAACAGGCATGTTGTGTTTCCACTTGTAAGAGTAGAGATACATGTGCAATAAATGAACATAATATTTAAACCAACAAGGAATAAAGATGTAAGATATGAGGTTTTGACAGTAGTTGTGTTCTGGCTTGTGATATCTTGTAATCTGTTAATTAAATATCACACCTTGGATTTTCTCTTCCTCTGTCTTTCTAAATAGAGGACTTCCTTACACTTCCTTCCTATTCTGTAACAGTTACCCTTTTCAGTCCCTGTGGTCCAGTTGAATTACTCTTTGTATGTCCACCCACGTGGATGCACCTCTGCAGGTGCACATTCTTATTGTTCTGCCTCTGGTGTTGGAGTAGCTGCCCCCTTCAGGGCCTGCATTTCCCATTGTCCAACCCGGGCCTTCATTTGCCGTGCATATCTTATATGACCCCTTTCCTTCTGTATAACCTGCAGCTTCTTCAGCTTGGTTCATTGCAGCACTACAGGTGGAGGACATATTTCTTCCAAAATATTGCTGCCATTTTACCAGACTGTATCATGGTGTCATAACCAAGAATACCACTGTATAAAGAATGCAGAAGTGTTCAGTTAGTGTGTCATAGACGTGAAAACTTTTTGTGCTGCAAGATAGGGTACACTTTTTGTTCTTCGTCTTATAATGTTTTAAATAATAACTGCAGATATTTAAAAGGCAGTTTTGAAGTCGAGTTTTTTTGTTTTTTTCTCCCCCAATTGTAGAACAGCGTAGTTGGGTTCCATCGCTTGGAAATTGTGGACTGCCTGTATGGGATGCAGCCAATGAAGTTGCACCAGTATCCTCATCTTACTCTGCTGTGCAATGGTGAGATCTACAACTGCCAGAGGGTGAGAGAAAGATTACTTACTTATCCATTCAAAACAGCAGGTAAAATTATAATTTTGTTAGGATGAAAAAGAAAGGTGCAAACATTTATGAAGTTTTGAATGTACCATATTTTGTCAAAAATCTGTTTTGGATTATTTTTTGTTGCCATGCACTTCTGCTTGGCTATGTTATGAGACATTTAAGAGGAAGGGAAGTCAGTCACTGTCTTTCCTACTCCATGTATACAGTAGTTCCCCATTTACATTACTATTCACCTTCTGTTACATTGATTCAGTTCTCCCTTTCTTCATCAGTTATGTTGCATGTATTACACAAGGATGGCACTTACAGGTTCCTTTTATCTGAGATTCATTATGCTGTCATTACATAACAGTGATTATAAAGCATCTTGTGCATTTGTTAAATGGCTTGAATTTGATGAATTATATGGTTGTGAAGAAGGAGCCTCATCACCTTCTGAAATGAATTCATATCTGTTGGTGTGTTCCCAGCAGAAAGTATCTTCACCACATTTGTCTTTGAAAACCACTAACTGGATTTTCCTGAAATTTCGTACTGGGTATGGCCCTAAAGTTTACTTAAATATTCTAATATTGGTCAAAAGCAAGCAGCTGTAACAGACACTTCACCTGCTTACATAAGAAAAAAATGTTTTAAAAACTAATGTAGACAGTCATGAAAAAACAAAGTTTATGTCCAGTCACTTCTTCTGTAAGTCCTTACAGTTTTTTAGGTAATTACACAAAAAGGAGCAAATACATCAATGTTGTTTTACTGTGTGTAGTCCTAACTTGTTTCATACATTATTAGTGTTTTTTTTAAATGATAGTATGCAGTGGTACAACACTGACAGTTAAATGTTAGATGAATGTTATAAATTGAAACCTCAGGAAAAGCAGATCTTCTTTGTTGTTTTTTTATTCCAACAATGTTATACAGAACAATATAAACAGTTGTTTTAAATCTATAAATGCTGGGACAAGGGGCATTTTCAGCTGTACCTCTGTAAACAATGATTATTGGTATGTTCTTTTTTTTTATTTTTTGTTATGGGGTGTGTACCAGCACTTTTTGTACGGAAAAAGACACTGCAGGTTACACAGGAAGTGACTATATCTATTGTAACTTTGCTGTGCTTTTTTGTCATTTCTTACTTTTTTTTTTTGTTGCATGACCTTGACTGTTTGGGTACATGGAGGCCTACTGGTTGTACTGTAAATTTGTTCTACATTATGGTTATGTAGCTCACATCACAGATGATAGGAGCATACAAGTTTTTAACACAAAACCTTAAAGGAATGGATTGTGCACATATGGGAGGATAATATTAAAGGGGATGTTTCAAAAACAGTGTGGGAGGTAGGCAGTGAATTCATCTCACTCAGGAAAGCAGTAGTGATTTGTTTCTGTGAACAGCAAAACGAAATTTTTGGTTCCATGAAATCCAGGAAATTTCTTGAATAAGTGAGCAGCTGTTAGCTTGTGAAAGAGGACTGTGTTGTATGGATTTAGTTTGTACATGCAAATACCATTTCATTTCTTTCCCCTGACCTTAGTCAATTCTAATTCTATATTATTTCCTGAAAAACTGTTCAGTCCTGCAGATTTTGTTTGTTTTTTACAGTTGAAGGAGCAGTACGAGTTCAACTATGAGACAAACTGTGATGTCGAGTGTATCCTGCATCTGTATGCCTCTGGTGGCATAGAGCATTGTGCTCGCAGTTTGGATGGTGTGTTTGTGTTCTGCATTTTAGATTCAGCCAAGCAACGTGTGTTTATTGGTCGTGATCCTTATGGTGTTCGACCTGTATTTCGTCTGTACTCTGTGACAGGGATTCTGGGCATCTGCTCTGAAGCTAAAGGTTTGTGTTTTCTCTGTGTTGCATTTAACCTTCATTGGTCAAGTGTTTGATGTTATTGTATGGGCCTTGTGTGTGGTTCAGCAGGCAAAGCATTGCACTTTATGGCCCTGTTCACAAATCAGTTGCAAAAACATCTATCTGTCTTGTCATGTCTACCTATATGTCTGTCTGCATGGAACATTGTCTCACTGGACAGATTGTCACAAACTTTATGTTGGGGACTTCTGCTGATATTTGTTGACACATTCAGTTTTGATTACAATCAGACAGTAATAGACAATTCACATGAAAATGTATGTACATTTATGCTAATCATGTGCTGTGATTGCTGTTTATGATTGAGAGAGACTGCATTCTTTGTGAGGTATAAGTTGAGGCCAAAGTAAAAGTTGATTATCTAAACATAACATTCCAGTATTATGAGTTGTTACACAATAAGTACTGTAAATATGATATCTCACTGTTTTCAAAATATTATGATTGACTGTAAATCTTTTTCTGGGGTATGGAGCAAAACTTGCAGTGTGTCATGTAGAGCGATGAAAGGCACATTCCACATACTCGCATCTTCAAAGTTTTTCTTGAAAATGGTAATGAATTTCAAATCTGAGGACAGTCACAGGCATTAGTGTTTCAGAAGTGTCATACTCTGTGGACATTCTCCAACTTTAAAATTGTTCATGCTCTGTGCTGTAAGACAAGTTACTATATATATATATATATATATATATATATATATATATTGCAACAGCTGCAATAATATACAAATATGTGCTATTCCTACTACATGTTTCAGCCATCCTGAGAGAGCTATTCAACAAAGCATAATGCAGTAATGGTTATTTATATCATAGATGTGCACTGTTAGAGTTAAAATACAAATTTTAAAACGGTTAAAAAGATTAAAAAGCATAGTACAGTGTTATACAATATAAACCAATAAAATGCACCTTTTCTAAACTAATATTTTAATTAGACGGTTGTACATACAGGTATGGTATAGCATGTATTTACATGCATCAAGTTAAGCAGTCTTACAAGTAGACTGCTTAACCTGATGCATGTCAATACATACTGTACCACACCTGTACATACAATTGTCTTCCTGAAGATGAACCCTCAGGTTTGAATCATGTAGCTGACATCCTAAATTAAAATATTAATTTAGAAAAGGTGCATTTTGTTGGTTTATAGTGTATAATTGTATTACAATGCACAGTGCAAAAAACATAAATTTCATAATACAGTGTGCATCGTAATAGTTATATGACTGCACACATACAGCTATTGCAGAAAATTATCTTTTTCAGGGATATGTCCCTGTGTCTCCTGTGGTTGATGTCACATTTAGGATGATTGCACACTGTATGCACAGTGTGCATTCATCCTAAATGTAATTGATCATTGTCTGAAGTATTTAGATTTGGTAAAATTTTAAGTGAACACACTTCTGAATTGTCAGTTATTTAGTCCACACATAATTTATATATACAGCATTCAATGCCTTAAATTGTTTCTTTCATCCATTCGTACATTACTGTTCAAAATGGTGGTCCTCAGGTTTGATTGACCTATCACATGAGTTGGATGGGGCAGCTTGGAAGCTGGAACCATTTCCACCTGGCTGTGTAGAAGAGTACGAGGTAGAGGAGACTGGAAGAACAAGGGCAGTAATGAAGAAACAGTTCTTCAACATTGGAGGCAGGCCTTTTTTCAAGCCGTTCGTTCCTTATGACTGTGAGTCAATTTTTTTTTTTTAATTTGTTCTACACTGGGGAGATTTGGCCTTCCATTCCATACAGTCTGACCCTTATCCATACTTCTTGTACTTCTGAGCTATTGCATGCAAAGCTTATAGTTTTGGCACAGAAGTCTGTGTCTGACATCTTGTATAAACTCCTCAGTAGTTAGTGGTGACAGTAAATGAGTCAATAATTATAAAAATGAAATATTTTTTGTTTATAATTACAAAGTTTCCTCTTGCTTTTACACGTGCATGTACAGCAGAATCCTGATCTAAGGTTTCTGGCTTTAAGATTTTCCTGTCCCCCCCCAGTCCTGGCCACAACCCTATATAATAATACATGTACTCATTGTGTATTTAACATGTGCAGCAGAAGAGTGTTCTGTGCATGTTTCTACATACATGTATGACATAAGATATCTTGTACTAAACTGTAATCATTTGGGACTGGAGAGAGATATTCTTTGCCATCTGTGGGGGCTGTGTTCCTGAAAATTGACAAAACTGCTATTGGCATATTCAAGGATGCATCGGGAATTGGGGTGCTGTTTCAGCCCTGTGACCAGCAAAGTGGATCTCTTAGTGTGGTAGTCACTGATTTTTTTTCTATGCGTGTGTGTGTGAGAGAGAGAGAGAGAGAGAGGACATTAAAATTGCAGGTGAAGCTGTGGTTGGTATGGGATTGGTCATACTTGCAAAAATACTATTATAATTCTGTCAAAATTTGAAGACATTGTTTTCTTTCTTTTAATGCTCCATAAAATTTGAACATAGAGCATCAGCTGTGTAGCAGTAAATCACCAAAGGGGTAAGTGTATCCATTTAAACAGTTAAGCTGTGGTAGGACTTGCATAAGGTGACTCATAAGTTAGTAATGTCTATTTCATGTTGTAAGTTTTGTATTCATTTTTCATAATTTCAGGTTGGAATGAAGTAATGCAGATGTGACTTGAAAATAAAACTGACTTGCTGTGCAACTAGTGGACTGTACAATTAATTTATTATAATATAACATTGTTTTACAGCTCTTTCCACTGAAGATGTTCATGCTAACATCCGGACATTGTTGACTGCTGCAGTCAAGAAGCGTCTTATGGCTGACAGACGAATAGGTTGCTTGCTGTCTGGGGGTCTGGACTCCAGCCTTGTGGCTGCTCTGCTGGTAAAGTTGGCAAAGGAGGAAAATCTCCCCTATAAAATTCAGGTACGTTATCTTATTAAATTTGTATATTACTTTTAAGTCTGGTTCACATTGAGGTCTTCTGTGAAGTGACATTATGTAGCCTGATACTTGGTTACAAGTGTTTCAACTAAACAATATCTAAAAATTTACTTCCTACCTCACAGTAAGCACACTGCACATCCATCATAATGATCACCTGGTTGATGCTGGCAGGGAAAACAGTTAATGCTTATGTGAGAATCATACAAACTATGTAAATACACTGTGGGCAAACTCCAGTTTTTAGTGGTACATGAGGCAATACTTATACTTGCCATTGGGATGTAAGTGGTTCACTTATATTATATATATATCTGAGGAAAGTGGCTGAAATTACTATTAAAACTACCCATCAGCCCTGAATTTCTGTTCAGCATGAAAAACTTCGACAGATGTATGCTGTTATTATAGAGAAGCAATGAGAAGAAATGTTCAGATGCATTCAAAAGAACTGCAGGATCATATGTTGATTTTGCAGTCATTTGCAATCGGCATGGGAGACAGCCCAGACGTTAAGGCAGCACGAGAAGTGGCAAAGTACATTGGAACAGAGCATCATGAAGTGACTTTCACACCAGAGGATGTCATAAGAGTTCTGGACAAGGTGATATACCACTTGGAAACACCAGACATCACGACTGTCAGGGCTTCTGTCGGTCAGTTACACCTTTTTTTGTAATAGCTTATTGTTGGCTACATGATGTTGAGGGGTGGGATTATTTGTGAATGACGAATTGGAAAGAATTTGGAAGGAAATTATCATGGTCTGCTTGAAGTACTGAGGAAAACCATGCAGAACCTAAGTTCAAATGGCCAGGGTTCTGATCAGGATTTGATCTAGGCCTGCCAAGAAAGCAGTTATTTTCGGACTTCATTAATTTGTGGAGCAGTAAAACTGCATTCCATTGTCTTAATTTTAATGGAATACTTACATCTCAGAAGCCAGCTGTGCTTGCATCTTCAGGTGAAGGAAGGCACCTAATCCTCTGAACCCATATGAAAAAGCTATTCTCAGTCACTGGGCAGTGAGTGAGAATAGCTCTTTTTAAAGGGTCCACCAGATTAGGTTCTTTCCTTTACCTTGAAGACAAGGAGAGCCAGCTTCTGAAACATACCACTATGAATTTAATATGATGGACAATGTCCAAAGAAAGATTACATCACTTGTCAGAGCCCTACAGATTTGAACCATAATTACAATTGGGTTTTCATTTGTGCTATAGTGTAGAATAATGATAACAGTGTACTGCAAACATTTTCTTGTGCAGTATAAAAATTAATGTCTTTTATGTGGCATTGACATTCACACCTACTCTTCAGAACTTCTGATGTACATTTTAATGTGCTTGAAATTTCTGATGTGGTACTTGGTTTCAGGTGTATTGTAGTTTATGTCACTTATTAACAACATACAAGTAAAATGAATGCAGTATCAGTGTATCAATCTTGTCATTTTGTCAAAGTGGTCATGTTACATTTGATGAATTTGTAGCTGTGTGAAAATGTAAATACAGTTGATAACATATCTATATGTACGAAGTCTGTTAGAAAAGTATCCGACCGTATTTTTTTATGCAAACACCTGATGGATTATAATCTAGCGCGCTTGCATGAGCTGACCTTGAACCTTAGTGCGCATGCGTGAATTTTTTCCCGCCTGTCGATAGCGTCAGTTGCTGGCAAGCAGCATTTGAGTGAGG
>Ga0123352_10015886_pt1 | contig 11986 bp, 10 predicted proteins | sample TergutLab28metaG_FD_89700 | JGI IMG/M metagenome (GOLD analysis project Ga0123352, IMG submission 89700) | Labiotermes labralis P1 segment gut microbial communities from Petit-Saut dam, French Guiana - Lab288 P1 | ecosystem: Host-associated > Arthropoda: Insects > Digestive system > Gut ...
ACCCAGCCTCCTGTAAAATGGGTACCGGGTTTTTCCCGGGGGTAAAGTGCGGCCGGGGCGTGCTGCTGACCACTCACCCCCTTCTAGTGCCGCGGTCATGGAACAGTAGAATTATACCTCTACTCACCCTCTGGGCCACACCGGGCCTGTAACGGGATCACTTTTCCATTATATATATATATATATATATCACAAAGCATGAGTAGCAGCTCCACTGTACATACATCAGCGATTGTTTTAAAGGGCCTGTATTACGTCATCCAACATTTGAGGCAACACTGCGTGTTAATAAACTATTACTATAATTTCTAACAAATTAAACCAGAATAGCAACACCTACACATTTGTATGATCTACACACATATCTTTGTGTGATATTATATAATGGTGCATTATGTTTGTATCGTAATACACATGCGGGAACACGAGCTGTTTCTTTTTTCTGGTCGCAATGTAGCTCTGTTCCATAGTGCTGCTGCGGCATCTGAACAAGCAGAGGGTTGCAATTTGTGCACAAATTGTAGTTCTGTTTAATGACGAAAATATCAAACACAACTACAAATTTATTTTAAAGCAATATTACTTTTGAAACACCCTACATTTTTCTTGTCAACAGGGCTATCAATAAGCTTCGTACAAATAAAAACATAACAAGATGGGTAATGTACATATAACGTAATAATGTGGCTCTTTCCCATGATATTTATGCCTTTGATACCATTTTACTTGAAGAGAGCGCTTTTATAGCGATTTATTATTCCCGATAGCAATAAAATTTACTTAGGTCTTCGTGTAAAGTACCAGTTATTTTTAACCCATTTTAACAAAATACATATTTCCTCGATAAATTTTCATAATAAAATCCCCAATATAAAATTTCACGGAAAATCGCCTAGTATTAGCAACCAGTCATAAACGAGCATGGACCAAAGGACGGACACACGAAAAGAAGGAGAGGCAGACAGAGAGAAGGACGTAAATATGGACATGGCCTTAGAAGAAATATATGTCTTGTTGTAACAATAATGTTTTTCCATGAAAAAATTGCAGTCGTGTCTTACCGGTGTTCAATTTCAGTTGACATTTCTAAAACACAGTGGGATATAATACGTCTCAGCCTTCATGCTGTGTCCTGTACAATACTTTCGTAGCATCACTAGGAACCTTACTAAGGGAATGAGTTCTGCGGATGTGTTTCGACTTATTTCTTCCGGTACTGTGTCAGCAAAGCCGAGTCCCAAGCATAAAAAATGTACTTTGTGAAGCAGTCATATTTTATAGACAATGCAATCATTCATAAATTAGCACTCTTAGGGGACATAACGTATTCAGGAAGAAATTAAGACCAGGTTGAAGTCAGGGAATGCTTGCTATAATTCGGTGCAGAATCTTTTGTCTTCCAGTTTGCTACCTAAAAATTTAATTATTAAGATATACAGAACTATAATTCTGCCTGTTATATGTATGGTTTTAAAATTTGGTTGTTTACATTGAGGGAGAAACGTAGGCTGAAGGTGTTTGAGAATTGGGTGTTGAGGAGAATATTTGGGCCTAAGAGGGGCGAGGTAACAAAGTACTGCAGAAAACTACATAAAGAGGAGCTTAATGATCTGTACTTCTCACCCAATATTGTTCGGGTGATCAAATCGAGAAAGATGAGACGGGCGGGGCATGTAGCAAGTATGAGGGACAGCGGAGGTTTGTACAGAGTTTTGGTGGGGAAACCTTAGGGAACGAGGCCACTTGGGAGACCCAGGCATAGATGGGAGGATAATATTAAGATAGATCTTCAGGAAGTGGGATGTTGAGGTATGGATTGGACCGTGCTAGCACAAGATAGGGACAGTTGGCGGGCACTTGTGAATGCGGTAATGAGCCTTCTTGTTTCATTAAATGCGGGGAATTTCTTGACTAACTGACAGCCGGTTAGCTTTTCAAGATGGCCTCTGCTGCATGGAATAAGTAAGTAAGTAAGTAAATAATTAAGTAAGTAGGTAGGGTATATAACGTAACAATGAGGCGCGTTCCTACAACCATTTTTTCCAGTGGAAAGACAATAAGTATTACGTACTCTGAATGTGTGTTTGTAGCCTTAGATTAGTTAGTATGCAATACACATGCGTAGCTCTGCCATATTTTCCCACATTACCTCACATAAAGGCAATTTTTGCAAAAAAAGGCCACCGCACATAAAATGTGTGTTTCCATTCTCTATATGAATTTTGCATGCAACATTTATCATTCCAAGAAGTAACGAGCGAGATATGATCAAATATGTTTATTGCTCTTCATGTAAAGTACCGGTTATTCTTGCCACATGTTAATGAAACTTGAATTTTTCCGACAGATTTTCGAAAAATACTTAAATACCAAATTTCATGAACATTCTTCCAATCGGAGCCGAGTTTTTCCAAGGGGATGGACGGACACACAGACAGACAGATACGACGAAGCTACTAGCAGGTTTTCGCAATTTTGCGAACCCTTTTATAAACCGTAGATTTAAATAGAGATTTGAATTTTGCATTTTGAAGTCTGAACACAACCTGACATGTCCTTCACAGTCCATAAGCAATAATTAGTTACAAACATGATGCACCATTGTAAGACATTACGGAATATTCTGACCCACTGATACGGAACATTTTGCCGGTGGCCTGGAAGCTAATTTGATGGACGAAAATTATATTCCAGAACAGTGATTTGTACCGCACGAACCTTTGGACGTTTCATATGACCCACAGGCTAATTTTACGGAAGTAAAAAAAGTATGGTAATTCCAGTTTTGTTATAGGGAACTCACCGACCAACGGCTGACCCCATTTGGCCCTTCACAAAGTGAAAGGGAAATTTCAAACCATTGATGTGTTACAAGCAGAATACTGCGTCGCGGAGACCAACTGCACAAACAAAAGACGGGCAGTGCAGAGCATACTGGCATCCTACATGTTATATCATATCGCATTGTGGAAATTTTTCAAGGTTTCGGAGGAACCTTTTGTCTCTTTTTTCAGGGGTTTCTTACAAAAGTAAGGAACCAATATATCTATCCAATATTATGGTATATATATATATATATACCGGACTATAATGCGCCAAATCCCAGCGCACAACATTGTGTATTTTCAGTGCTGTTTGATATTCACATGTTACAGAATAATGGTATGCTGACAAATGGGGTACTACAAATTTTGTAAATTTTAGTTAGCACAGTCGGTCTTTCCACGAACTTAAAGCAATATAATTACCCGAATCATCTTGACACAACAGACACAAAATGGAACACTAATAGATTAAAATGTTTAATAAGAGTAGCCTAATGTGTATTGACCAGGACATAATTTTCTAGGGCGCATAGCATCATAAAATTAGGGTTTTAAAACTTAAAATAATTCTTCAGTACAACATATTGCCTTTAATTCCCTCCAATTCTAAGCCTCCTATAACTTATAGGATGTGTAATAAACAATATGTATAGAAAATATGGATTTATTTTTTAGTGTCTTTATACAGAGGATTCCGAAAGTCGCTGTGCACTTAGGCTACGGTATAGTCCATTTGAGCTGTGTTTGCGAATAAAATTAAACGGGTTCAGTTCTGTATAGACCCTCGTGGTCATCACTTACAACACCTTTCATAAGCGCACAGCGACTTTCCGAACTTCCCCTCCCGCGCGTCACCGTGTGCCATCACATTTCAACTGGACTCTACCGTAGCCTGAGTGCACAGTGACTTTCCGAACGCACTGTATAAATTGCTTTGTGTCGATCACCTGTCTTAATGAGGGCGTTTACAAACAAACAGTTAAGCAGCATTCCGTACTAAACTTTATAATTATTCTGATTATAACAATGAAAATTTTGTTTCAGTGACAGGGATTAGAGAAATTTGATGTTTATTGGACCGTGCATCATCTTGATAACTGAAGAATAAAATCCAACTAGATGCCACTTATTACTTTATTATGCTTAAGTTAGGCTCAACATGTTTCGGGCACCATTATGCCTATAATCAGGAGCTCACGACCATAGCTCGTTACCACATAGGGCGTATGGTTCTCGAGTTGCTGCTGGTTGGAAGTTAAGTGCAGGCAGGATGGATGGGTGTACGGTCCGGACACACATCCATCCTGCCTGCACTTAACTTCCAACCAGCAGTAACTCGGGAACCGGACGGCCTAAGTGGTCGTGAACTCCTGATGATGGGCATAATGGTGCCCGAAACATGTTGAGCCTAACATAAGCATAATAAAATAATAAGTGACATCTAGTTGGATTTTATTCTTCAGAGATTAGAGAGTTACAAATGTTTCCAATATCTGACGATATTTATCTAGCACATTAAGTTATGGCTTCATAAAAATACTAATGAAAATCTCTCACAAAATATGTCTCACAAGGGGGTTTTCCATTCACTGCAATTTAATTACTGTGGCCATTTCAAAGAAATATTATTAGTTAGGATACCATGTAGTTCGGCAGATGATTACGACATCCAGTAGTCCAGTAAGTGGTTACCATTGTGTCATTTCCACTCCGTTTTGATAAAACAGCATTATGGTTTGTATTTTTTAATTCCTGTGTTCAAATTCAGGTCACACAGCGGCTATTGTAGCAGTACTAATTTTCCTAAGTCTATCCAGGTAAATTAAATGACAGGCCTAAATTAGACCACCGTCTCTTACTGTCACACCCTCTCCAATTCAATATTGATCCTTCACCCTATCATCCAACGCTAGATAATCTTAATAAAATGAAAAGTCGTAAAGAAAGAAGCAAGAACTTTCATGTTTGCACCGTGCATCAAAGATAAACACTTTACTATCCAACTAATACACAATATATAATATGTAGATACAATTAAAATTATAAAATATTTAAAAGTGCTGCAACATGTTTCGGATCACAGAAGATCCATCATCAGGGAGCCTGGTACAGTGCTTGGCTAAAAATTATAAGAATGATTCTATCGTGTCCGTTGACAAGAACAAGGTCGGTGTTATGGCAGCATATTCTGACCCGTTGTGCGTGTGTGTAGTTCACTGTATAGGAAGGCACTGCGTTACGGAATGCTAGGTAGGTCACGTAGCATTCCATAAGGCAGTGTCTTCATATACAGTGAACTACACACACGCACAACGGGTCAGAATATGCTGCCATAACACCGACCTTGTTCTTGTCAACGGACACGATAGAATTATTCTTGTAATTTTTAACCAAGCTCTGTACAAGGCTTCCTGATGATGGGATCCTCTGTGATCCGAAACACGTTGCAGCACTTTATATATTTTATAATTTTAATTGTATCTACATATTATATATTGTGCATTAGTTGGATAGTAAAGTGTTTAAAGAAGCAAGAAATAACCTCACAGCAGATATTCCAGTCATGAAACCTAAAGTAAGACATTCCTTCAGAAAGTGTCAATGTAATTCCTTGTCCTTGTCCTTACTTCTGATCATCTGTTTGGCTCCAAAACCAAAATACAACATCGTATGGGCTATAAAACCCTTAACAACGATTCTTTCCTTTATTTCCTCACATAGTGTCTTCAACAGGAAAGAGTAAATGAAATCTTGAGATCCTGTGTTCAAGGATCAACAGTTTATGGTACGTTGTATTTTCGAACACCAGAAAACTCAAGCTGCGAGTAACTGCTGTCATATGACACAGTAATGCTGACATAACGACAGATCGATCAATAGAATTCTGCTGGTTACAGTAGGAGCAGTCAATGACAGTAATTTCTTTCTTCCTTTCTCTTCAACCATCTGATTCCGATTTACGAGCTTCTTCCCGACCAAGGCTTGTCTAGCGAAAACTGCTTTCCCTGCCATCAACGACTACACCGTCTATAGGCCCTGTGCTGGGTCTCACTGGTGTCATAACTCTTTGTCTCTTGCACTCTTCCTTATTTTATCCTCTTCTCCGTCTCTCTTTCGCTTTCTTATCATATCTCTTTCTGACGTGTCTCACAGTTCATTCCTGTAATGTACCAAGTTCCGTCTCTGTTTATTACAGTGTGGTAATACCTTTTATGGTTAGACACTGCCGCGTCGCTTTTAAACGCCTGTTTCTGCGAAACTTCTTCAATATTTAATAATTTAATAATATATCTCACATATGAACTGATATAACTCTCTATAAATTTGAGAGAGGCCATCCCGTTGTGTATTATCAAATTTGTATAATATATTATGCACCGTCAATACACAACATACATCAAACAAGATGCAATAATTACAAATAGGTAATGTTTGGCTACATGTTTCGTCCGTGACAGGCCATCTTCAGGCCAAATAAGAACAACAATTAAGGTACAGTAAAAATATTTCTTTAACGAAATGGGATCCCATTGAGTAATATTTTTACTGTACCTTATTTTTTGTTCTTCGTTGGCCTGAAGATGGTCGGTCACTGCCGAAACGTGTAGCCAAATATCACCTAATTGTAATTATTGGATCTTGTTTGATGTATGTTGTGTATTGACTGTGCATAATATATTATACACCGCAATGTTTTTTCTGTTCCTTTTTCACTGCCGTTATTCACATCTGTATTTCTGCTACCCCCTTACCATTTGCTCCATACTGTACATATCTACTGGAACTGGTTACAGGAACAATTTTACAATTCATCCTTGTACACCTTGTATATACTGTCTGTCTAATAAATCTAATAAATATATTATACATTTTTTATATAACTCTCCTTATATTTCTCCATATTCTCCCTCGCTCTTCTTCTTCTTCTTCTTCTTCTTCTCCTTCTTTCCCTCATTTTTTCCTCTTCTCTTTATTCTTCTTCTCCCTTCTCCTCCTCCTTCTTCTCCTCTACATCATTTCTATTAACATCCTCTTCTTCGACCAACTTATATTCTATTCCTTCTCATTTTTTCGTCCTATCCTCATGTCCCTCTATCTTGTCAAACCCATATCTCTATTCTTCTCTTATCTTCCAACCACAAATTTCTATTTATTTCTTCTACATCTCTTTCGCTAATCCAATCCTTTCTTCACAATTTTCTTATGCTTCTCCACCTTTACCACCCTTTTATCTTCCTTCAGGAATCACGACTTTCATTATCCTCCACTAATCACCATTCTTTATTTTCTGCGACGCATATTTCATAATATGTAACATTTCCTGTCTTCCTCTACTACTACGTTTCGTCTCGTCACAAAAGTTTTAGAACCTTCTCGAACTATGTAACCACTTTGACGTGTTCCTAATCCTAATTGTAAGAAGTCCCCAAATTCTTCTACCGTGACAGTAACGACCGGCCAACAGATATGCAAAAATTCAGTCGTCATTTTTTTTTGGCACATAAGGGATTCAAACGAACCAAGATATATTTGAGAAAGGAGGAGGCTATTTTGAAAGTAAATTGTCGTGGTTTTCTTAAAATCCGCCAAGGAAATGTTGGCATCATTCTTTAAAAAATGCAAGATCGGTTTCTTTCACTTATTTTCTAGTTTATTCCTTACAAATAACCCTAATGTTCCAGTTTCTAAAGCCACTTGGTGACGTACCATTAAATCAACACAGATCAAACAGTGGAATCTTATATTCTTCTAGACCTTCACTACCCTTATAACTTCTATCGAGACAATCCTCCCTTCCTTTCATACGTACATTTCCATTTCTGTTCCATTCTGCTGCCGCCGATTCATACTGCTACTCCCTCTCGATCTGTGACGAACCTTCCGCATACAGACGATGCTATAAGCGTCCTGCAGTTCCTAAGATGGCGAGGCAACTGGTGTGACATTCCACGCTTTTCTGCCCTTAGGCTGCTGCCAGTGTTCGCGGTCAACGTCTCAAACAACACACCCACGTAACTTTAGGGAGAATCGGTAATTTATTGGCCCAAATTTCGAACGAGGCATGAATGTAGTTATCATCTACTCACAAGACCCAACAGAAAATATGAACATGTGTAAGTTTCTTTATATTGCTGGTGTCAATTGTCAATTTAATATTTGCAAAAATTGTAGAGATGATGGAAAAAATTGCATAATGAGATGCTTCATAATTTGTACTTGTTAATAATCAAAATTATACTGATCGAATCAGAATGAAAATGGATGAGTTGGGTTTGATATATAATAACTATAAATGATAAAGAGCACAAATAATTATGGATTTTAAGACGATAGTGATTGATTTACCTATCACAGTTAGTTGTGCAATGGGACCCAGCGACGTTTCTTTCGTCTACGTAAAGTGAAGCCATATTAACACAGTTTAACTCCGTTATAACGACCCAGATTTGTGCGACACCTCGGATATATCGTTATACATTCTGTAGTACCAATTGATTCCTCGTAAGTGACGTGGTCTTCTGCCTTGCTTAATACGACACACGCAGTAGCGCCTATCTCAGATATAACGACATTGCCATTCATCCATTCTAATATTACTTTCCAAGAAGTAGGCAATTTTGATAATTTAATCACTTCGTCGTCCTTCAGCAGACAAATCTCGCACTCCATCGCGTAGATAAATAAATTAAATTCCAGGCCTTGAAAATGACTATAGTAGCGGTAAATCATTTTGCGTTTAAAGTTGTTTTCCACTTTTCTATTACTGCAGTTAACAGGATACTGGTAACATGATAACATGGCTAGGATCACGAAGAAAAGGAAGGTCCTGAACACCGAAATAAAAGTTAAAGTGATACGATAAATAAAAAGTGGAAAAAAGGAAGCTGATATGTGTCGGGAATTTGGTTTCGTAAATTGTACGTTCCAAAGTATATGGGAAAACAGAACCATACTTATTAGCGCGTTTGAACAGGTAGGATACAGAATAAAATGATTTCGAAAACATGAACGAAGTGACGTCAAAGGGGCGCTGCATAAGTCGTTTAAGCAACAGAAAAGTGGTAATGTACAAAAGGTCAGCCCTCTTCTCACAAAAAACTTTCCTTTTTTCTAATTTCTAATTTCAACTTAATTAACTTTCAATGTAAATCTGTGTGTAAATTTACAATCTTATAAGTGTTTCTTTCTAATTCAATTTTGCAGTACATCACAAACGTAGCATTACGTAATGTGCTTGCAGGCCTGTATTTTGTCTTGAAATATTGTTCCTTTGATTACAGCCACACTCGTTTATAGCGACACAACTTATTCGGTTTCTTCGATGAAGTAATAACCGAGGTCGTCGGTACATGCCAACAGAGAGCTTTGTTGAAATTCACTTCTTTTAAGAATCGAAAGAATGGAATTAACTTGCTCTTACGTTTCCCTACATGTAGTATTCAAGCATTTCTACACCGGTTTATTGTATTCCTGCTTCCTTAGGTTTTCTAAGAAGATTCCAGACAAGTATTGCTTTCAAACGTGTTACGATGGCTGATGCCACTTTTTTGCACTTCATCGCGATTAAATTATTATTCTAACAATTAACACAAAATAAACGACACAGTCCAAAAACGCCTTTAATTAAACCAAGAATCGACACCTTCAAAAACAGTGTAAGAGGGTAGGCGTGATAATCAATAAATTCAATACATCCCCTATCATGAAAACCTACCACCAAATTTTTACATTTTGTTGACCTGCGTCGTAATATAATAATAGTCTTTTTTTAACAACTTGATGCACAAATTCTTTATTTTAATACATTTATTACATTCCTCTACATGTTTCGAACACTATTGTGCTCATCTTCAGGAGGACAATTGTATTAGTATAGCACCTTGTATCGTCACTCTCTTTAGGTGACTGTTCAGTACACAAGTTACGAGAGGACTCACAGTCCTCTCGTAACTTGTGTACTGAACAGTCACCTAAAGAGAGTGACGATACAAGGTGCTGTACTAATACAATTGTCCTCCTGAAGATGAGCACAATAGTGTTCGAAACATGTAGAGGAATGTAATAAATGTATTGAAATAAAGAATTTGTCCATCAAGTTGTTAAAAAAAAAAGACTATCACTACCACCAGAAGATCGTCTTTCACGTTACTCCCCCCCTCCTTCTTGGTGCTCCAAGTGGACAGTTGGTATGAGGTCTCTCATAAATTCTTATGTATCCTAGTCACACTTAAACCCACAAAATTTTAGGTAAATTATTAGCAAAGGGTGGTTTGAGACAGCAATATTTCGTGGACGTATTGTAGATTTCAATAGACCTTTTGTCGCAAGACCAACATTTTTAAAAGCATTTTATAACCAATTTCAGTATTAATATAGATTCGAAATAACTCTCGTTATTTGTAATGTTTCAGAATTTTGCACCCTATTCTTAACTCGTTATAGGTACTCACGCAAGCAGTGCTGTCACCGGGATATCTGAAGTCATGTTGATATTTCTGATGTACTTGCTGGTCCTCTTGGTGACCTAGATGACTCTCTGTCAGCCCCAGGTTCCTGTGCGACGATTCTCTCTCCAGTTCCCAACTCCGTAGATACAAATCACTGGAGTACCCTGAGCCCAGGCGGTCGTCACGTGACATTATGTGAAACCTGAAGAAAACGATTGTTCCAGCTTCAGTAAAATTAATAAAAAAAAGTAACACATAAAGATTTCTAGACACAGCCCCTGTGGAAAGAGACTTTTTGTTTTGGGGGTCCGATTACACAACGGCGGTGTCCGACTCTTCTACCTGAATAAGCACTAATTAATGGACACCTGTTGGATAGTAAAAGAAAAGTACGTCAAGTATAAAATAACAGTCCTGAGGGATGTCGACTAAGACGATGACCAAAAGAAAAAGATTGAGGAAGTGTGTAAAAACGGATATTAATAAATGTAAAATTACGAATTGGAAATGGAGGTTACAACACAGATCTGACTAGGAGAAGCACAGTAATGATGCGAAGGTCCGAATTGGACTATAGTGCCATCGAAGATGAAGAAGAAGAAATGCTCGCCTCTTTTATACCCTAATTTATTAGCTGGAATCAAAAGAGGAAAAAAATATTCATTATTACTAGATTTTTTCTAATAAACGATATAACGGCGCTTAATTACGGTAATACCTAGACTTAAGACTAACAAGCTATTTTACTCTGACTTAAATTTGCTAAATGTTTATTATAAATGCAACTGCAATTAACTAAAAAGCACATCACATTCCCTTTCGGCTCAACAAATCTGAGTTTTTTTTTTCGAGAATTGAGAGCTGTTCACCTAGACAAGAAATTGCCCCCCATTTTACGGAAACCCAAATATTATTCTTGTTTATAAATATTTTATTGGCCAACTAATGCACAATTAAATAACACGTAGATACAATTAAAATTATAAAATATTTAAAAGTGCTCCAACATGTTTCGGATCACAGAGAATCCATCATGTGTGTGTCTGTGTGTGTGTGTGTGTGTAGTTCACTGTCTAGAGTGGTACAGTACCTCTCTAGACAGTCAGTAAACTACACACACATCGGGTTACAATATGCTGCCATAACACCGACTAAGTCCATGTCAACTGACACGTAAGGACCATTTTTGTAATTTTTGCCAAGTACTGTACAAGGCTCCCTGATAATGGATCCTCTGTGATCCGAAACATGTTGGAGCACTTTTAAATATTTTATAATTTTAATTGTATCTACGTGTTATTTAATTGTGCATAAACTGAACAATAAAATATTTATATGTTGATGATGCACGGCGCAAATATAAAGATTATTCCTGTTTTCAAAATATCGGCAAATTTTTTCTCTTCCGAAAACGGTTAATCCAGTGGGCAATTTAAAAAGCTTTCTCTAAGACAGAATCACTTATTAAGGTATTCAGCCCAACTAAAATTTCATTTTATAGTTGTTTTCCGAAATAATTTTTTTTTTAATTACGTACTTCATTTTAATATAAACCTTATTGTTGCGCCGTACATTTCGTAGAATCACTTCAATTATCAACCAACAAATGCACTCACATAAAGTTTCACATAAAAACACTTAAAATCACTTCGACATGTTTCGATCCTTTAGATCATCCTCAGGGAGCTACGTTTTTCCTTGCTAAAGTTATAT
>Ga0123352_10015887_pt1 | contig 11986 bp, 8 predicted proteins | sample TergutLab28metaG_FD_89700 | JGI IMG/M metagenome (GOLD analysis project Ga0123352, IMG submission 89700) | Labiotermes labralis P1 segment gut microbial communities from Petit-Saut dam, French Guiana - Lab288 P1 | ecosystem: Host-associated > Arthropoda: Insects > Digestive system > Gut ...
CGCATTACCAATTACTGAACCTAAGAGCCTCTACAGTGTCTCGCGCAGTACCAGATACTGAACATAAGGGCCACTGCAGTGTCTCGCGTAGTACCAGATACTGAACATAAGGGCCAGTGCAGTGTCTCGCGCAGTACCAGATACTGAAAACAAAGTTCTGAATTTGTATGGGTGGCAAAAGGAATCTGAATGACCGTTAACGTCGCCACAAAACGGCTGATGGAATGCGAGAAATAAAAAGGCGTCAGAACAAATATCCAGCAGCACGCACAGTGGCTGAAACTATCAGAGCGCAGGCTTTAATGATGGATCGGAAAGGAGACGTCAGCCACAGTGTTTTGTTTTTATTTCTGATTACCGAAGCAATCGTCTGCATGAAATAGGTTATGTTGAGGAAGAGTTGGATGTTGTGTTACAATTGTACGTGGCAACTTTAAAATTGTTTCTCTGTCGCCTTTTTTCATGTTTTGCGCTCTTCTGTTCTCACCCAGCACTTCATTACATACAGTTATGCCACCGACACTGTCGGCCGATGTGCGGCTGTCCCGGATCGCCGTTGGACATGGTGTGTAGCCGCCCGCATATCGGTCTGTGGCGCGCTGAGCATCCAGCGCGTTTTGTAGAGGCCCTCCCGACACCACGTACTCTGAAGTACGGACGTAACGGGTGAACACAGGAAGAGCGTCAATCTGAACGTCAATAATTTTGTCGCGAGTACAGCTACCTTTCGGTGATATTAGTGACTGCAACGTGTTAATATCAGGGCGAAGGACGAAGCACTACAAGGCTTCTCGTTCGGCTTTTTGTGTTCAACCGTTCGGGAGAGATTTATATTGTGCTTTCTCTGCAACCGTGAATTCGTTTCGGAGATATTCTGTTGGGAAAAGTAGCGGGCAGGATAATTTGATATCCGAAATGTCACAGTTCGCAACAGCCAATTTCTCCAGATATCCAGCGCTTACTTAAGATTTTAGAAACATAAATATTGAAGTTAGTTTTCCTTACTTTTGTGCAGTACGAAAGTACTTTAGAGTTTCAAAAATTCAGGGTATTTCTTAGGCCACTCTTGTACTTAGTTCTAACATTCTTGGACGTCTGCTTCCCATGGGATTTTAGGACATTTATTCTCACGTTTTACAACGGTTGGCATACCTAGATTCTCTGTGCACTCAAATAATAGCCAAAAAACCGCCAGACGCTCCCTCATGATCAACTTTGTCTCAAGATGGCCACCAAAGCATTGTGTGACGCAATTCTGCTGCTGAACGCAACTTTCTTACTCCATTGCCGCATTGGGTCCTTTCTTTATATCAAGAATAAAAGTGTATCATTTTTTACGTGTGTTAGGACATCGGTCATCCGCGGTCCAGCTAACTAAAGGGTTCGCCGTGTTTCTCACGACATTAACAATGATGTGATGAAGCAGGAAGACGGTCAGGTATCTGTTTTTGGGCCCTACAAAATATTCCTCCGCCCTTCACAAAAGGTGTAATGGTCATCTTAAGACTTGGCCTTTTGTGCGCGAACTGATGAATACGGAAATACAAGATGACCGCGGGGAGAGGAGGGGCGCATATTAATTCGGTGTGCCGTGTAACGTATGTGGAGCAGAAAGTTAGGAGGGGTCCTGTGACCTGGTCACTGACCACATTTACCGTGCAAAAATCTGTCCATTTCACATCACAGGTACAGCCCATGAGCGTTTTTATATGGTAATGCTGACCAAAGGCAGTGCACTTTGTTTGGTGATCCAATTTGCAGGTATAAAATCTTTTAGAAGGGTTAATGGCCAGGTATATCCCTTTGATGACCATGGTTACGAGCGGGGTGGTTTTGTGGAGCGGTCAGTACGGGGGTCTGCGTTATCGTGGGAATTGCTGGATATTCTGCACCATTTGGTGCGGCCGACAGCCGATATGTGTCCCTAGCTAACGAACTGCATGCACCGCAGTGTTTCTTCAGGAAGTACTGCAGGAACTCCCTCCATCTCCCTTTTGTAAAACACAGCAGTTCCTTGTCATTTTTCATGAAAGACCGATGCAATACCATATCATGAGTCAGCTGAAACCACACTATCAGACTTTCTATATCTTATGGAATATTTTAATTTTTGCCCCCAATTTGCGCCCATTTCCTCGGAGATCTTTTCCCTTCATGCTTTCCAAACAAAGTTGTATATATTTTTTTAACAGTGTCCATGCGTGCTATATTCACATTCCATCTATCACATTAATCTTGTTGTGTTGTGTTTTGACGGTTGTTAATCTTCTTTTATTTATTGCCCTGATGCACGCCATTCGGTTATAGGCTGTAAAGTGGCCTTGGGTCGCACTTACCGGTACTGTCTGTCTGTGTCAGCCCAATGACAGTGACACCAATGCAGGTCACGTGATCCATATGATTAGTAATTGTTACTGCGAATTTTGAGGTACGGCAAATGAAAGTGGTAGTGGTTCTGCTTATTGTGTGGAGGGACTGAGGAAATGTGAGAAAAATTATGGGAGCAACCGAAGTTCCAAACAACCAATCAGCTGCAGACTGCATGGCGCTGAGTCCTTGACACGCTGACGTCAAGGGACTCTCTCACTTCACTGCAGACCGCCGTCTGTCGACTGTACTGCTCCTGTACAGCCCAGTGGTCACTATATGTACCGCCAGTTTAACATCCACAACTCCACGTTCTGCCCACAAAATGTATTTATGTGTTTTTTTTTTGTGGATCCCAGAACAAACAGCGATTATTTCCCTATACAGCATTAACTGACTGGTTTGTATACCAGAGACGGAGAGTGTTTACTGCGCGGTACGGACCGTGCAAGACTTATGGCACGTATGGGAGAGAATAGAAATGATTCAGAGTCCTGAATGGGAAACGTGAAGGAAACCATTCGGACGACCTAGACCAGATGGAAAGATGATATTAAAAGGGATATTATAGCAGAGTCCTTGCAGACCTGATTCACGGAATGGCTGTGAAGGACACATGGAAGCAAAACCCCGTAAACCAATTGTGCTGCAGTTCGTAGACCGGATTAATGTGGCTAAAGATAGATATAATTGGCGAGTCGTTATGAACGCAGTAATCTTCGGGTTCCTTATAATGCGGAGAATTTGTAGACTAGCTGAGGGAGTAGTAGCTTGTTAATAAGGACTCTGCCCCACGATGTTGGTTGGTTAGTTAGTTAATTAGCTATTTAAATTATTTATTTACTTAAATGTTTATTATTCAATACGCACGGTATGAACATAAAAGTATTTACTTACTTATTTACTTAGGGTGATATTTTAAGATTTGTTCCTGAAAGCACCAAGCAGCAGGACGGTCACTGGACTGACAGACGCACCTCGGTCAGGCTGACAGTTGTGGGATCGAGAGTCGAACCTTGAACGTCCCATCAAGTGCCTGTGCCTGCCAATTCATCATGTCTGCAGTGACGTGGGTACCGTTACGGCAGGCTGTAGGGATGTTTGCTCAGGTCTAACCCTTTCAGGGCGATCCCCCCCTGTCCAGTTACATTTTCCAAAGGCTCTGCTACCTGCCTGCATTGTGACTTGACTTCCTGCATGCAGCACAGCCTGACTGGGATGTGAATGAAACCTGGCACTGTAGGAAGCAACTCTGTTTACTGCAACGAGCTCTATGCACTGTATTGTGTACATTACATCATATACTGAGTGTGACTCCGACGCGTTTCGACATTCAATGATGCCATCTTCAGGGAGTTCAGTCTTCCTGTAGTTTCTTCTCAACACATCCGATGTTTATATAATTGAACGTGTAGTGAAGAAACTGAACGAAGTAGCTATTCACTGCAGTGACCATTCTGCAGCTGCAGTTGCTGTCCCGATGTCTGTATTTATCTTACCAACAGTGATACCAACATAGCAGCCTTGCTGACACTAGCCACACTCGGCCGGTTACTATAGTCTTATACATTTGTGTCGTATCTCGACAGGTACACGAAATCCGTGGCTTTTCTCAGTCGCTCTAGGGGTAGTACATCTGTTATATAACGGCTTCTTCCTTCCAGATCTCGACCAATTCACCATTCAGTCCTGCAGCACGCCACACACCACACAGTGACGGTTCGTGCGCTGTTGGCGTCAGTGAACAGCCAACTGGAATATCAACTACTTCAGGTAAGGATGTGAACATTAAATGTTTACTGACGTGTTTTTAATTGCATTTCACCAAAGCCGAAACATGGAGACAAATAACGTTGATGTGAGTTTTGTTGTGCCTGCTGTGAACTGGCCCTCTGTATCACTAAAAGAAACATTCCCTACTACGACGCAGCTGGTTACGTCAAAAGCAGCAAATATAACAGCGTTGAGAAGCTGTAAGGTTCTGCCCGCTAATTTGGACTTACGTTCTGTGGACTCTAAACAGAGGAAATCGTACAGACTCTAGCGAGAAAGGCGTAGGGTTTTTAGTTTGTAACCTGGGGTTGTGAACTGAAAGGTGCCGGAAGGATGTGCTGCGACGCCTGTGGTGTCGTTGATCAGTACCGACTATTCTGAGGAACCTATTCCACCATTTACACTTCTCACCTGAAGAAGGAAGCAGCATGCTAGTGCGAACCTGCGAAGAACACAGCAATTACTTCAGATGTCATAGAGGTGTCGAAATGTTTGTTATGTTTTCCAATAATAATTAATTTCGTAATATATTTAACGATGCTGATTCACAAATTTAGAGCTGTCCGAGTAAGTGACATGCTGTTAACAGTCGCAGTAGTGGTGCTAGAGGAGAACACAACTAAAGTTGTCTCTGTCTGTATCAACTACTTCAAGACGAAGGCCTGTGGAGGAGTGGAGGCATAGCGCCACTCTTTCTTAACCTCAGCGATATGAATAGATGAATGATTAGCTTCAACAGCCCGGCCGTTTTATTTCCAACGAAAAACCCCAGGCTTCGTGTACCCACCATGTATCAGAGAAGCAACAGCTGTCCTGTCCATGCCGAGAAGCGAACCGCGGTACTGCGGTCCGTCGCTCCGCTGCTGCAAAGCCACGTGACGGCTTTCAAACGTACAGTTTAGTACAAACGGAAATCGCTTCGTGTGTTGAGGCTCGGTAAGGGGCAGGGCAAGATCAGATCGTTAAATTGAAGTCTCTCTCCGTCATCTGTGTAGCTCGGAGGGCTTTTTGTTCAAAGGAGCCTCAGGTTATGGCCGCAAACGGTAGCAAAGTGGCATATGGGGGGAGTAGATGTGTGGACGTGCGTGGTCAACTTCGTATACTGGACGCTTGAACCGCGTGTGTGTGTGTGTGTGTGGGGGGAGGGGGTTCCAACAGATGCCCATTGCACAGGAGGCTGGATGGGCCCCAGAGTCGATCTGGACACTTTGGAGAACAAAAAAAGTCTTTCCCTTGGGCGCTGGAGCTGAGCTAACTGCCAGGAGACCTGCAGTGTGCGTTTTACAGCACTTCGTCCTTTCCGTCACTTGTGTTTGTGGCAACAAAAAGTGGCCGGCAGCGGTCACAGTACCAGCGAACTGGCACCCTTCATCTTCACGGTTGTGACACAAAAGCATCTCCGGTGCGTGCTGTCAAAACATTTAGTGTTCAGCTGCTGCTGGAAGCAAGCCCTTTGTCTGCTCTAAAGTGCCAAATGCAGTGTTACGGTTTGTACCGGCGTAGTATGTAGCGCCATGGGAAGGAGGCAGCTTGGAAGGCCTGAGCGTAGATGGAAATGTAATACTAACAGATGTCTTAATGACAGACCGTGTGCTGGATTAATCTGGCTTAGGAAAGACGCTAGTGAAACTTTGTGTTCCATCAAATGCGACGGTTTACTGGCCAAGTTCAGAAAATACCAGCTGCTGCTGTTAGTCGGTCTGCTATTTACAAATCACGATATACGGTTCATCCAGTGTCACTGTTCACCCCACAGTATGTGGCTACAGAACAGGGCTGGTACTGTACAAACAGCTAGCGCCCTCTTTCCCCCTTCCCCTGAACTCAAATTTAGACAAAATTTCACACACAAACCCATTTCTTGTGAGACGCTTCAAGCATAAAATCTATTTGAATAAAGGTTGACCAACTAGATGACACTTGCTTTATTATCAACTGCTCAACATGTTTCAGACGTTAATACGTCCATCTTCAGGAGCTTGCGACTATTTGTTGCTTTGTGTAGGCTGACTTGAGGCGTGCTGGTGTTATGTAGCGGGATTGTCTTTTGGTGATGTGGTATCCTAGTGTAGTACTTCAGCCTACACTCGGATACCACATCACCAACAGACAATCCCGCTACATAACATCAGCACGCCTCAAGTCAGCCTACGCAACGCCACAAATAGTCGCAAGCTCCTGAAGATGGACGTATTAACGTCTGAAACATGTTGAGCAGTTGATAATAAAGCAAGTGTCATCTAGTTGGTGAACCTTTATTCAAATACCAAGATGATGCACGGTCCAATACGCATAAGATTAATAAAATCTATATTTCTACTGTGCACTGGTCAATAATAACTAAACATATGAGGAAATGTTTGATTTTCCATCCGAAATACAACGCGAGAAATTAAGGGGGACACCGCTAAAAGTGCTGCGTGATTCTGCAGATTATTTTTTTTTATTTGGACCGTCCGATGTACGTAATGATGAGTTCTGGTGCTGTGGAACTGTGAGAGGGATGTCCGTGCAGCAGACTCGTGACATGAGTTTCAGACGGCACGACGCAACAAACCTGGCTTAGATATTTCTGCAGCACAAAACATAGTGACAGTACGCTGTCAGCTGTCAGGCACGTGACCTGTCGGCTACGGTCTGGCCGACTGCAACATATGCTGCTACCTGACCGCCGAACTGTTCAAGTACACGCTGTACACATCACGCTTGTTCAGTCCAAGACAACAACACAGGTGTGCTGTAATGCAGTTGGTGTCCATTGCATGTGTGCTGCATGTTTCGGCCTGTATTTAGCTCATCGTCAGGCCGGTGCTCGCCGGCTGAACACCCTGCACAAGCAGCAGTGCCAGTTAGCATTGTGTCAGGATTTGGTCAACTACCTTGCAGTAGCCAATCTGCAGTGCACAGACCTGCCAAGGGATTAAAGCACAATAAAACGCAAATTAACTAAGTAACCAACCAACCAACCACCCAAACAACTCCATGGTGCAGATCTTCTTGAGAAGGTCGAAGTGTTGCACATAATCGTATTCTGATTTCATCAGACTTGACACAAAATGGCAGTACAGTGTCACAGTGCACAGACTTCCAGAAAGCCCACGACGCACTTAAGACGTGTGTCACATCGTCGGTGTTGCGGATTCTGTTCTTCTGGGATGTTGCGCAAGTTAACGGGACCCGACGTTTCGAAGGAACGCAGCGTCCTGAAGACTTCTTGGAGAACGTGCCACCAAGCCAGCCGCTACGCACCCCAACGCCCCAGTCCAATGCGCATGTACTGTGCCATACCGTGGAACTGGCTGGGTTGGTTACAACGTGCTGTAAAGTGCAGATAGACAGACAGACATTTAACAGCACCATCAGCTGTACACCCACGAATACTAACAGTACTGTGTTCACGCACTTAGCCCTTCCACAATACCGCTGACGACCTACGCGTAAATAGGACCCCCACATTTGTTTTAGCATTGGATCTAGTACTGTTTTATGGGCTGCGATATTTCAGTCGGTATAGCGACTCCCTAGGGGAGGGCGAGATTTTCCCCACCCGTCCAGAACGGCCCTGGAGCTCACCCAGTCTCCTGTACAATGGGTACCGGGTCTTTTTCCTGGGGGTGAAGAGGCCGGGTCGTGGCGTTAACACCCACCTCCAACTAGCGTCGAGGTTAAAGAAACAGTAGAACTATATCTCTACTCCCTCTCTGGCTTCGTGGTCTGTTCTAGGGTGACCTTTACCTTTACCTTTACCTTTACCCAGGACTGATTTAGCATTGGACCCAGTACTGTTTTCAACCGTCCCTGGGTCTTTGTCATTAAGACTTCGAATATTTTTCTTTGTGCGGTAAAAACTGTATTTTGGAACGCTTTGTCTCTCAGTACTGCTGTTCACCTGTCAGTATCATTCCACAGTCCACATTGCTCCGTCCTCATCTTCACTTCTCTAGTCTTATCAGAAGGACAAACGGACAAAGCCTGGGAGCCCTCACAAATAGCAGTGCTCTGTTGGACACTGGACAGACGATTTGTCGTGTTCCAACACATCAGTGCTCTGTTGGACAGTGGGGGCACTAGATCTACATTTTCCCAGTCATATTAATGGCAATATCAAAACCAGCTCACATTCACTCACCACAGCATACACGAACTGTCCACTTTTCAACACACTGTCTTGGCCCTTAGCCCGCTTGTACCAGGACGAACGGGCAATACATAGGAACCTTTAGACCAGGAAAGTTGTCTGCTTCCTCTATCAAATGTAATGTTGCTGTCTGCCCTAGAGCCTTCTTCTGTTCTAACTAGCAGTTCTAGTGGGGCAGCGCTGGACAGCCGTTGACCGCAAATTTGCCCTCTGACAAAGTTAATTTTTACCTAAATTCATACAAAGTGTTCATAGCGTGCAGACTGCAGTACCTGCTGGTCCGCTGTGCTGTCACAGCAACTGAAGGCTGTACAGCAAGCTCTGAATTCCACTGTGGAAGGCAGCAGATGCGCCGAGCCACCTGGTCGATCGTGCAGTCTGACGGAATGTGCCTGTAACTGTACGAGAGGACACAGCGCACAATGAAGCTGCACTGCCTACAGTCCGACAAATTGTGGGCCGTGCTGTGGTCACTTAGCGGGGGCGCACTCCGGCCATCTTGACGGCAGTACTGGAACCCTGTATGTGCTGCTGAATTGCCGGTACGTGCCCCACACTGCACAGCGTCATGAGTCTCTCGTAAGGCGCCGGTCTGGGGTCGTGTTGGGACCGAAATTCTGCGTCATCTTCCTCAGTCCCAGAATTCATTTTTCGGCGGACCCAAGAACATGAAAGTTTACCTCCGCCTTCTCATTTTGATAAAAAGTAAATGCTAAATAACAAGGGAAAATATTAACAATAAGACACGACTGTTGCTTATTCCAGCCGTCGGATCTGCGTATAGTCAATCGGTGCATAAATTAGCCAACATTTCACAAAATATTTAAAATTAAAAAATTCAGTTTCTCCGCTCACCTCTCCCTCCCGAGGCGCCTCTTCCTCTTTGCCACGCTATACTGACAATGTCGTGAAACAAGCCACAAGCAAACAAATTTAAACGCTTTTCTTTCAATAGGATAGCGCCTGACTATAGAACAGGTATCAGATGGCAGTGCCCTGGGCTGTGGGCAACTGAAGCTGTTTAGACGAGACGAAAGTGAGAAGGGCTAGAAGTTGATGTCAGATAAGAGGAAGCACGTCGCAGGGTGGCGGCGGCAGGCGGGCACCTGGCATTTGACGAACAGGAAAAGACGAATGGGGAACTGGAGGTACTCTGGGTCTGGTAAAGGGTTCCTGGCTGGTTGGGCCGCTAGCCGGTGTGGCAGTGCACAAGATTTATGTGCTAACATTTAATGTTGGGGTGCAGAGCTCGCTGAATGCACAGACGGTTGGCCGGTCCAGAGACTAGATAACCAGGGACCTTACCTGGTGTCCCTCAGGGTGCCTCCTTCCACATTCCTACCGATTCACTACTCAGTAGTTACCTCATCGATGGACAGAATATAGTCTCAGCTACAGCCAGTGTCGTGAAACAAACAATTGTTGCTACCAATCTGTGTCTCGTCCAGTTTCTTATGGCTGTGCACTCGGTCCCTGGAAGGCCTACCAGAGGACAGTCAATAAGAAGGATACGGACAGCCATAGAATCTTCAGAAATGTGAACAGTGGTGGAGTTAGGACTGGAACAGACAGCAGACAGCCCTGCTGTGGCGTCGCTTTGCAGCGGGTTTCCGCCTAACAGACGGGTTACGTCAGTCCACTGAACGCATCAACCTCGATGGTCACTATGTTTACCACCAGCCTTAATCCGCAGTTCGAATTGTGCCCACAACGTCAGTGGCGCTATACAGCACCAGTCGGTTGCCCTTCGTAATGCAGACGGTGTGTTTTCTCTGCGATGTGAAACCGTATTACCGACATTTCGGAGAATCGCACTTCGTTCTTAAGAACCGGCAGCCAAGATGATGATCTGTATAGTCAAAGGTTATTAATTTGGCCGTCACTCAGACTGCAAACAATTAAATTCCGCGAAGCCTTAAAGTCGAAAGGTTATTCGTTGTTCAGTTGGCTGCAGTGTTTTATTTGTAACGGTCAAACAGGTTGCTATGCAGCTGTCGCCAAACTTGTGCAGAATTTGGCTTAAAGTTACGCTAACTTCACTAACACAAAAGTGCTGATTATAGTAACACTTGGTATGAAGACATGCCATAACACTGAGATTTAGATATGGCCGTGTTGTGTCAATACCGACTGCGGACGGAATTGCACGAAGTTTGGACAGACTTTATGTGATCACTTCAGTAGGTACCATCAGACGTATTTGCGGTCAGATTAGACAATGTGGCCGGCCGCAGTTTGATCAGCCTTGAATTAGGCTCCACTCGCAGAGATTAGGCAGTGCGTGCACACTGAAACGAACCAGCGACGGAGTTTTGCTGGAAGGCATTCATTTACACGTATTGCGTTGCCTAATTGCAACTTATTTAACGACGCTGTCTGCATTCAGACTGCATGTGCAGTGATGAGGCAGGCATAAACCGTGATATGGAAGCGGTCTTGTTTGATCTAAGGGCAGTCTTGAGCCAACATCGGCCTGGGGCTCTGAGGACTCGAATCTGCGGCCAACCTGATAGACGTCGTGTTACCTCTTGAGTCTAGCTTCTTGGTTGGACGATTTGTGAGGAAGGGGTGCAAAAGGAAGCGATAGCGGCCTCCTATAAAATTGACTGTTTCGGCATTTTCCTGTAGGAAATGACGAGAAGCACGAACTATGGCATCCAGAACAGCCGTAGATTGGAACATGAGGACTGCCGAACACGAAGCAACGGAGATGCCGGACCCACCACACCACAAACTGCGTTATTCAGCCTGTAAACACTCAGTGGCAGTAACTGTCTATCAAACCCTCCCCGATTTCCTAAAGAGCACTGCTTTTTGGAAGGTTCCCAGACTTCGCCAAAGTGTAGGGGCTACTTCTGGTAAGGGCAACATGTAGATGAAAATGAGTGTGGAGCATTGGTGGAATGATACTGACATGGGAGACTGAAGTACTGGGAGAAAAACCTGTCCCAGTGCCACTTTGTCCGCCACAAATCACACATGGACTTACGTGGCACCAAACCCCGACCTCCGAGGTGATAAGCCGGCGACTGACAGGCTGGCTAAGACGGAGACTAAGATTAGCGTGAATTACGTACATATAAACATTCAATCCGTACCGACCAGTAAACACACTCTGTCTCGGTTATACGAAAACACCACGGTATGTCCAACTTTAAATTCCACAGCAAATCAGTTTTCCAGGAGACCTAAACACGTGTAAGGGTCAAAATACGATTTCTTCGATCGCAATATGGTTGAGGAATGCGTGGAGTCGGAGAGTATGGACTACTCTTCAAAGCCCAGTGGTTACTATGTATACCACCAATTGAACATTCAACAACTCTACGTTCTGCCCACACAGCTGTATTTATGTGTTTTGTGTGGATCTGAGAACAAACAGCGACTGTTTCTCTATACAACATTAACCGACTGGTTTGTATAACAGATATAGTGTTTACTGCGCGGTACGGACTGAATGTTTAAATATAACTCAGGTAAAATTTGACTTTCTTCACGTTGCTCTTACGGCAAACGGACGGGGCCTGGCAACCTTTCAACAAGCAATGGTCTTTCGGAATTCGGGCAGCGTTGGACAGGGAAGTAATTTCCTTTTTTTTTTTTTTTTCTTTTTTTATAGGGGTGCTTCGCCCTTTTGTGGGTGTTGGGGTGGGGGGCGCTGGTACTCTAAAAATGTGTGCCATTTAAAGGAGAAAGATGAGCTAGTAA
>Ga0123352_10015889_pt1 | contig 11986 bp, 9 predicted proteins | sample TergutLab28metaG_FD_89700 | JGI IMG/M metagenome (GOLD analysis project Ga0123352, IMG submission 89700) | Labiotermes labralis P1 segment gut microbial communities from Petit-Saut dam, French Guiana - Lab288 P1 | ecosystem: Host-associated > Arthropoda: Insects > Digestive system > Gut ...
AACATTCAACAATTCTACGTTCTGCCCACACAGTTTATTTATGTGTTTTGTGTGGATCTGAGAACAAACAGCGATTATTTCCCTATACAGCATTAACTGACTGGTTTGTATAACAGAGGCGGTGTGTTTACTGCGCGGTACGGACTGGGTCTTCAAATACACATTTTACGAATCTCTCGTAATCACGTCACTCCTGAGTTCCTAGTGTCTTGGGGCCGTGCCCACGGTGTCGTGTCGATAAAAATGGTTTTCTCTTTTCCAGAAAGTGTCGCGGTTGTGGAACCGACTCGGGCTACGCCCTGAAGTGCGCTCTGTGCGTGTATATATATGTATGTGTGTACATACATACACACACACATATTAGTGCTGGTTAACGTCTCCTTTCCCAGATAGGCACTATCTTTTCGGAGTTCCATGCTATCTTCATCTTCGGCGTATGTTCTTCTGAAACGATGTTACTTTCCAGACGACCGTAATCCCTGGTACCACCATGAGCACCTCAAAGTTTGTACCCTGATACTGTTTTCTTTCATCACTGCGAGAGACCAAATATCTCACCCATAACAGCTTACTAGCATTTCAGAAATACAAAAATCTTTCCCCTTTGGGGTTAATATCGAGACTGAAGCTGGGGTTGGGACAGATGTTTTCAGGATGGCGATGATATCAAATGAAAGTTTTTCTGTCTTTATGTGGCACATACTTTACGAGCGAACACTGAATGCCAAATCGTCATCAAGCCCCTCCAGCGACTGTCATTGCATCACAGCAACGCGGCCGGCCTCCAAGCGAAGTGTTGATTCATACAGCCACTGTTGAACCAAAGCTTAGCAGCAGCTTGTCACTTGTTACCGTCGGCTGTGCTTCAAAATGCACGAACGAATGCTGAAAGACCGAGGTTCAGATAACATGCAAATGACACTTGAAGGCTTTTACTTTTGTGCGAATAGAGAAGCTGAAGGTCAGTCCATTGCCTGTTGCCGTACCTTTAGAAGACGTGTGTACCTTTTAAAGCCTAGCGGGTAATATATGTACCACTAGTCTTAACGTTCAAACATGCTACATTCTGCCACAGAGTATTTATGTGTTTTGTATGTATCTCAGAAAAAAAAATGGGTTTGCTATACAGCATTAACTGAGTTTTTTTTTACAACTGAGGAGACAAGGGTTTACTGCGCGGTACGGACTGGGTCTTTAAATAAAATGGATTAGATTACGTCCTTAATTGGTCAATATCTTAAAGTATCACGGGAGTTACGAGGCTGAGGCACTGCGCTACAACCCGGAAGGTCTCGGGTTCGATTCCCGACGGTGTTATTTGCAATTTTCATTGACTTAATCCTTCCTGCCGCACTATGGCCCTGGGGTCGACTCAGCCTCTAACAGAAATGAGTACCAGGTCCCTTTCCTTGGGGGGGGGGGAGGAGGGTGGCAGGGGCGTACAGCTGACAACCTTGCCCCCTTCGTGTGACGACTGCTGGAAATTCTGGAGCCCTGAACCTCCTGGAACCCTCAGGGCCTGCCCATGCCTGTCGCGGGTTAAATTCTTTTACAGTACTGTATGTCAATCACTGTGGACAATTAAAATATCCGTTGGCTCACGACATTGCGGCTGTTTTTGTACAGGAGGCAGCAGTAATGGGAAAGTCCAGTGTGCGCCATGTTTCATACGTATTAGACTGCATAAGGAAATGAGCTGAAAGTGTTGGTAGGGTGGTGTTCCTACATGAGGCGCCAGGCACACAGAGTCAAGGTTTTACCAACAGTCATCTTGGACGTAACACCGTATGGCCTGGTGTAAGTTTCACATTTAGTGCTGCTTCCGTCTTCAGGGTAGAAGTGTTAATGACGCTTATAAGGTTCATCCGACACTTTTATAGCAGCATACACGGCGTCACATCCCGCAAGACATTAATCTTCTTAGTCATAACTCGTGGAATGTACTTGTGTATTCATATCAGCCCATTAAGCAAATCACCTGCGTTAGAGGGTTTATGTTTAACTCTTAAAGTTTTTACCAATAGCACGGCCTATTGGGATGTAATGCTGTGTAGTGTGGTAGATAGGTACCGGCGTTTCGGAGAGAACTGCTGTTTCCATCTTCGAAGCAGAAGATGCCGGCAACACAACACGGTGCCCATAACCCGGAGGACCACTGACAATATGATAATTCGCCGCTTCGCTGCCCTCAGATTTAATCCACTCTGATGTTTGGCGAAGAGTGAAAATCAGGAAGTCTCACAGTTGTGCGTTTTTTTTTATTGCCACCTCGTCCTCAAATCAGAACATTCCCCGAAACACTCCGGTTGAGAACCCCCCCCCATTAGTGAGTCTCAGATTTTCTTCCGATGTGCTGGACGTCCCTCGCATTCATACTTCATCGTTAATGGAATTAGCTTATATTTGTTTGCAATATACTTGCTGAACCATTACAGCACCTACTGTAACACACACAAAAAATAATTTGCGCATACAGGGTGTTCATGTTACGTACGGTGCTCACATTAAGCAGCGATTATTTCCACCAACAGGTCTTTGCAGTGCAGGACCCGAGTACCTGTAACGTGACAACTCAAGTGTTTAAATATCTGTTACCCAAAAATACGCACTTAAAAAGGTTTGAAGGGTTACTATGAAATTTGTGACAGGAATGCTTCTAAAGAGGTTCGGGAGATTCATGTCTTCTGAGATGTTATTCCATATCAAACAGTTGAATAATTCGGGCTGTCTGACCCCGAGGATAAAGGCTCTATGATCGTTCGCAGCACCGTTAATTTACAAATATACAGGATGATTCCAAATGATTGTCGGGGTTTTAACAACTTGTCATACACAATACACTTGAGATAGGAGTATGTGTGTTTTTTTATTTAATAGAACACCACTCCAAGTTTTTGATACATATCTTACAGGTGCTCTATATATGCACCCTTTGTGATTCTACAAACATCAACACGATAATCGAATTCGTTCCAAACTGTTTGTAACATGTCGGTGGTGATGGTTTCAATGGCGCTTCTGATTCGTACCTTCAGTTCCGGGATATTTGCTGGAAGAGGAGGAACATTAACGTGATCCGTGACGTAACCCCATAGAAAGAAATCACATGGGGTTACATCTGGAGAACGAGGTGGCACGTTGTTAAAGACCAGACAATCATTTCGAATAACCCTGTACAGGATGCCATATCCCAAAGCACTTGAATATTCAGCATCACCGCTGTAAGTACCTCCCACCTCACAGAGATGGTTCATTTCTACTCCTACGAAGGTAACTTTGTATACTACGGACAAGAGAAGTTAATGTACGGCAGTCAATATACGACTTTGCATCAACAGACTGCAACACTTTGTGAAGCTCTGTGATCGAACGCCCACACTTTGGGGGGGGGGGGGGAATTAATTTCTGAGGACCAAGGACGCGTATTGCACGGAATGTCCGATGACTTACATCCAGGATATTAAAATATTTTCATGTGAGACAGTATATTAGGGCGAAATGATTTGAACTTCACATTACAGCCACCTTGCTTCACAGGAAGTAATAGTGTTTGGTGCAAAAGTGGCTTAGCTCCAGATAAAATCGAAACGCATGTTATCAGTGTTCTTTCAGTGGTAAGTCACCAGGGATGTGCTGTCGTGTGGGTACCGGCGTTTCGGACGAACCCACTACGTCTCTCAGGGTAGATGATGCAGCAGTTTCCTCCGAAACGTCATTTCCTGTACGAACTATATGCAGGCTTTTGCTCTTCTGGGATGTTACGCGGCGTTGGTTACCGATGTTTCGGAGACACCTGCCAGCCCCATAGTCAAGGGTCGAGCAGTCCAAGTCAAATAACCGGGGCAGAAGACTGAAACCTCGCAAATGAAAACCGCTTCTATCGTTAGATTTGTTGCGTAAATGGAAAGGACATAGCCGGTGCTTATTTGTGGCGTGTGTGAACGCATTGAATTCCTGTGCTTCATTTTTTCGTGCCTAAACGTAAGGAGTGTGGAGTAATTCACAGTTGTACAAATCTGTTGTCCGAGTCAGTGCACACATCCACTATAGGGCCCTTACTGTATCAGAAAAAGCGAGGCCTGTCCGGAAAGTATCCAGCCATTTTGAATATCTCGAGAACCGGTCGCGTGGCCTTGATGTAACTCGACAGCCAGTCAGAGGAGACCTTACTGTGCGTCCATTAACAGTCACTCTCCCGTGGGGCTAGTCGGGTAGCAGTGAGACGCCGTTGACTGAGTTCGAGTACTGTGTGACCGTTATATTCACAAATGTCCTCACTTTCAAGGGCGATTTTAGCTTGGAGAAAAGCCAGAAGTCGCAGGGAGCCAAATTTGGGCTGTAGGGGTGCTGACAGACCTGGGTGATGCGATGTTTTGCCCCCCCCCCCAAAAAAAAAGCCTGCACGAGAGCTGTAGATTGAGCAGGCGAATTAATGCAGATTCGCTGACCTGCTCGCTCGGTCATTGTGAATGCGACGGTCACACAGTAAACTCAGCCATTGGCATCTCACTGCCGACTGACTAGCCCCACGGGAGTGTGACTGTTCACGGATGCGTAGTAAAGTCTCCTCTGACTGGCTGCCGAGTTACATCAAGGCCACACGATCGGTCTTCGAGATATTCAAAATGGCTGGATACTTTCCGGACAGGCCTCATGTAATCTGTACCTTCCTTTCGGCTGGCTTACCTATTTAACGTGGCCAACTCGGCCGACTGTCCACACGCACGGCGGAATAGCGGTGGGGACAAACGATAATTGTCAGATAAAATGCGGGCCCCGTAGTACAGACCTAGTGACGCAGATGGGGCCCATCGGGGTGCGGGCGTGGGTCGGGGGCCTCCAGACATACAGAAATAAAAAATATTTTTGTTGGAATTGTTAATGGCAGAAGGTAAAGCCTTCCCTTGGCCTTCATGAAGACATGTAGGGGAACTACAGGTACACACAGCAGAGATGGGATGATCCTCGCGGGGAGCCAGAGGTGTCTGGCGCGGTGCGGGGGACCCCTGGCTATAGGTGGGGCTTAAGGACTGCTGTTGGTAGGGACGAGACAGTTCTACTAGTCCACAAGGGCTGATAACATCAGCCACCTCAAATTAACGTATAGTCGGCGTGTGTACTGTGCGAATTCTTTCAGGATGGGTAGTAGCAACCCGTCACACTCGACGAATCTTGCGCGTGCGCATCCATCGCATTTGTTTAAGCGATTATCTCGTGTTCTGTGGACAATAGCTGTACTTCTGGACTGAAGGATGGTAATTGATCTGTTTTATGCCTCGGCCCCCTTACCTCCGGGCAAGCAGCCCCCGGTAACATTCGAGTAGGAAAGTGGATGAGCCCCAAAACCAGTTGGACGATTTGGAGGGGGGGGGGGAAATCCGTTACTCCCGCATGGAATCAAACCAATATTTCTCGGTTGTCTAATCCACACCCCAGTTACTCACAGTGGATCAAAAAATACATCAGCTTCAAGTGGCTTCATGTCACGTTACATCATACTTCAGCCATGTTAAAATGTTGCTGGGCAGAAGAAGACGGTCTGCATAGCACGTGATACCATCCCACGTGTATAGTGTCAACGTGGACTTAACGTCGTTGTTGCACCAAACCGTTCAGTTCGGTTGCTAGGGAAACGGAATGCATGGCGAGTTTACATCCCAGCCTAAAGAGGCAACTGTAATGCAACAGGTTTATGGCAAGCCTCAGTTTCACAGTTGATCGGGCTGTAAATTCTGGCACCGTACGTAATGTTTACCCATTTTTAAAGTTCATGTGCTGGGTCGGTCGGACGAGAAGTCTCCTGCGGTTACAGAGCTCGTGGCCTTAACATTACCTCTCTGAGTGACCCACCTTCCGTTCGAGCCCCGACACCAGGACAGCCGGTGACAAGAGGCGCCATCTAAAATCAAACGGCCTGACGCGTTCCTATAACACAAATCCAGAATTTGGTAGTACATGCTTACGCGCGTTCGCAAAATTACGAAAAGCGAATATTAGCTTCGTCATGTCTGTCTGTCCGTCCATCCGCATGGAACAACTCGGGTCCCACTGGACGGATTTTCGTGAAATTTGATATTTGAGTTTTGTTTTAAGAATCTATCGAGAAATTTATTAAAATCTGACAAGAATAGCAGGTACTTTACATGAAGACTGATATACATTTTTGATCATATTTCGCTCAATTCGTCTTAGAGTGAGAAACGTTTCAGAAAAAAGTTGTAGAGAAAATTAAAAATCACATTTTATGTTCAATAACTTTTTTTTTTCTAAAATCGTGCCGTTTATGAAATGTGGAAAAATATGGTACAGCTGGACAGGCCACAGATGATAATATAATGCGGCACATGCGCTTTGCGTGCTGGATACCTAAGGCAAGAATACGCGCACGCACGCACGCACGCGCACACACACAAAGATTTTTTTGTTTTTCCACAGCAAAAATTGTTATGCGAACGCGCCTCAACATTACAAGTACAAGGGGAAGGAATTACTCAGAATGTGGCCATATAAAGACATTTTATGTCTCGACGTGGCCCAGAACGTTGCTCACCGCCGTTCGCACACAGAAGGACGGACAGTGAGGAACCAAATATTAATCTCTTCCGTGTATATAATTATTCAGCTTTTGCGCGGTTGCGTTACCCGCTCTATATATCGTAATACAATTCGCAGTAGCGTCATATGTAACAGACGCGGGCAAACACAGACACGACCTCACCATCATGAGCTCATTTTATGCTCTTTGTGCGGAGTACATTGATCGGTCTCCCGTCGCAATGACGTTTACAAATCTTCACTACCGTCGGTCAGTACCGCTTGGTACGGCAGGCCTAACGTACGATGTCCCTGCGCTTAATGAAGCACCAGTCCTTGCAGGTGTATGGTGGAGTGGAGGTATAGCTCCACGCAACATCAGTGATAAATGTCACGCCTCTACCAGTTCGCCCCAAGGGAATGAGCCATCGATACCCATCGGACAGAGGGGACGGATGACCACCGAACCTGTCGAAAGCTGATATGTTGGCCGTCGGGCCCTCAAGTTGGTTACTGCACTGGCTGAAGTGTGCACGGTTAGGTGGGATAAGGAAAGGCACAGGTCATCTCTGTGGGTCTGCTATGGCGTTACGCTTTGTCACCAGTTGTGCCACGCTGTTTATGTTGCGCGGCAGGACATTCTTACCGAGTCACTGCCGAGGCTCCATGAGCAAGTGAGGTCGGCGTACAGTACGGCTAGACACCTGCAGCGTTGTGTCACTGTCGTCTGTGCTGCACGTACAGGGATGCAGAATCGGAAGTGCTGACTCACCAAAAAAGACCAGGGTTCGATCCCAGGCCAGTCCATGTGGGATTTGTGATCTAAGGTACAAAGGGCAATCCGCATGGGATTTGCGGTCTCCAGAGGCAGTCTGCATGGGATTTGTGGTCTACGAAAAGCATGCCGCGTTGGATTTGTGGTATACAACGAGCAGTCCGCGTGGGATTTGTGGTCTACGAAGGGCAGTTCGCGTGGGATTTGTGGTCTACACAGTACAGTCCGTGTGGAATCTGTGGTCTACAAAGTGGCAGTGTGACAAGTTTTCTCCAACTACTTACTCTAGTTGTCCCCTGTCAGTACCATTCCACCAGCGCTCCGTACTCATATTTCAAATACCATCGACGCTATGCAAGCTTGGCGACGGACAGCGTCGCTACATAACACAGCCCCTTCTCTCAGCAATGTCATGACTGCCTGTCCGAATCTGTAATATCGCAAATTAACTACAGAAATTCGGTTAAATTTGGTATTGAGGGCGTTCATACAGAGGTTGGCGAAGGAACACCCTGTCCTAAGCCAGCTGATTCCAATTCCCGGTCTGGCACTCTAAGATCACTTTGATACTGGTGTGCGGATAGCAAATTCGGCGCACGAAAATACAAATGTGTTTGTAGAAATGTTTATTTTTTTTATCACGGACGATCCGTGGTTCGAATCCTGGCGGTGGTAAGACACTTTTCTCTGAAACGTCCAGACCGGCTGTGAAGCCCACTACGCCTCCTGTTCAATTAGAACCGGGATCTCTTAACGAAGGGGTACAGCGGCCGGGGCGTGAATCCGTCTAGTTCCCACTTTAAGAATCAGTGGAGCCCTACCTTGCTGTCTCTACATGCTTCATAACATGCACAGCAACAGCTTTACCCTTTTACCATTGTGGTATTTCCATTAAAGACACGGGCTGCAACTGATTAACAAAGCCGCATTTCAAAACGAAAATGAGGAGAAACTTATTTGACTAAGAGTATAGAATACTGTTACTGCAAAAGAGTTTATTTTGTGGCAGTCCAATGTGGGTTATGGGAGAGAATGTGAAAAGAACAGAAACAGTACACATGAGATTTCTTAGATCGCTGATGGGAACAGCCTAAGACGGATTACAAAAGAAGAGGCAGAAGGGAACAAGAGACCGCTATTGTGCAGCTGAGAACATGTACAGTTAAACTGGAGGCGACGCGCACACAAGATGGAAGGTCCCCACAATGACAAACTTGTGCTCTCAACCACTCCTCGAACAGGAAAATTTTAAAAACCGGAAGGGCAAAGAAAAGTCTTTAACAAAGCTTTAATTTAGTATGTCTGTATCAATCGGAGAGTGCTGCACCGTAACAAGACAGGCACTGTACGTGTAACAGAACACTGAGGCGCGTTAGCGTAACCAACGCTGCCGTGGAAAGGCAATGAATATTACATATTCTGAGTGCGTGTCTGTAGCCTTAGTTATCCAGCACGCAACGCCCATGCGCCGTATTGTATTATCATCTGTAGCCTGTCTGATTCTACAAATTCTTTTTTTCCCCACATTACCTCATAAACGGCGCGATTATACATATATATAAAGTCATTGAACGTAAAAGTGTGTTTTGAGTTTCTTCACAAGTTTTGTCTGAAAAATTCCTCATTCTAAGATGAATTCTGCGATATATTATCATAAAGGTACATAGGTCTTCGTGTATCGTACCTGTTATTCTTGTCAGATTTTAATGAAACTTGAGTTTTCTCAACAGATTTTCGAAAAATACTCAAATATCAAATTTCACGACAATCCGTCCAGCAGAAGCCGAGTTGTCCCATGCGGACGGAGAGGATTCGATCCCGCCATTATCTGCATGTACGTCAGTACGCTGATACATTGGTTAAACAGCATGTAACTGATGAGCATTTAACAATGTCTAAATGCAACGAACGGCGATTAATATATATATATATATACACACACACACACAAACAAGGCTGGCAGATCCATAGCCTGCCTACAACTAAGGTGTGCAGTAGGAAGCTAAGCATATGAACTGACGATATGCCGTATTGTCTGGTAGAACCTAATGACGTTGCAGATGTTGGTACTAAATGACTGATGACGGAGGCAACGTCGATACTTCTACCAGAATACACGGCGTCTCGTTCCGGATGACAGCGATCTTTGTGGGTTTAAAAGAACCGGAAATGATCAGCTCAGAATTTTGTCATTGTAAAACGCGTACGAGATTTCAGTTACTAACGGCGGGGGTTATTCCAGACTTTGGATTTGACATTTATGTAGCCTTGTACGTTGGCAGACGATTCAAAACATGATTCTCTCCCCATCTTCTTGGTTGAAAGATTTGGTGTTAAATTTGATAATAAGATTATTAAGATGAGAAAGTGTGGCTCAGATACGTGGCAGTTGACAAAGATGACAAATCAGAACCTCAGGAATGCCTGTCATACACCCTCCCCACCTCCAATTCGTCATTCCTAGTTAGGCAAGGCATTTGATGTCAGAAATGTCGCACAATTTTAGACACATCCTGTATTTACTTGGAAAATCCACATATCCACTATCTTGAACGTTCTGAGCTACGAACTTTACCTTCAGAATGTTAGTACAGACCACGTGACAAACTCCATGGACCTGAGTCCTTTTTGAGAAGCTGACAGTAGTTCCCTCCGATGTAACCATCAGGTTTGGTACCGTGTTTACAACGACCCACCGCTGCGCCAAATAAGTCTCGTCTACACCCTAAACCACCCAATTTATTTAAGATTCATTTTAATAATATCCTTAAATATATATTATATTTGATGAGCCAAATAATGTTTGGTGAAGTGTTCAAATTATGAAGTACGTTACGCAGTTTTGTCCAGCCTCCTGCCACTTTCTCCTTGCGTTAAGAGACCAGGTTCGACACCCATACACAACTGAAGATAAAATTACAGCTATGTATATTTTAATCTCCATAAATTTCCGGCACACGAAACTTGAATGATAGCAAAAATTATCCGAATTTGATCTGATCTTAACTTGTTCATCACCACGACTCTGATCTGTTACTGCTAACACTTTAAGTCTGCCACATGTTCTGAGAACTTTATAACTACTGCCACGCATTCTGATGACAGGACATGCATAAACTTCTAGACTAAACCTTTTTTTGTAAACAATGAAACGTGTTTTTCTGTCCTCCTGTACGATATTCACTTTTTTTCCCCTGATAATATCAGCTGCATACACGAATTTTTTAGGTTTTCGCAGTAGTCTGGATGCAATATCTGTTTCTCTAGGACAGGAGTGACGAACCTCTGGCACGCGCAGTTCACTGTTGTCTCAAATTGTTATTTCTTTTCCCTGACCAGCGTCTCCAGATTGCACAATGTGTGTGTGTATTGTATATATATATATATATATATATATATATAAAGAGAGAGAGAGAGACTGTATATGAATTACCGTTACCAAACAGCACTGCAGTGAAACATTTTTACACAAATCGGGAGCGGTGCGAAGCGTTGACTGGATATTTATCGTTGGGGTGCCGGGCTGGCGGTCACGTGACATTGGACAGTACGTTTTACAATGTTCTTTCTAAACCGGAAATAATAGCAGCCCCCGGGTACTGCGACATTTTTTTTCCCTCATCGCATTCCTCGAGGAGTTTATTAGAAATATAATAATTATCCAATGCATTGATTCTACAATATAATTATAACAGGCACTAATGCTAATAATGCAGGAATTAGTATTTAGACCTTTTGCTCTTCAAAATTCCCAAGGGCACGCGAAAGAATTTATTCGAAATTTACGGCAAAGCTGGACACGCGCCCTCAAAAAGGTTCGCCATCCTTGCTCTAGGTTATGACTCCGTGTTACTAGGTAATCAGCTCCTGACGTTTCGGGACCACTAGGTTGTCTTGAAACGTTGGGAATCGATTACGCACTGACTAGGTATTGTATCCCAAAGGAGAATGGAAATCTGAACATGAGCAGAGTACAGAACGTGACGTGTCACTTTTGAGTTTCATATGAAGTGTGTGTGGAATCAGAGGACATCTGTGCCCACATTACCACTTAAACTTCGAATACTACTGTACTTTTAAAGTTCAGAATAGTGTCTCTGTTCATAATGTATTTGGGTATAGTGCAGGGCTCTATTTTTCCACGTGAAAGGATATGGAGATTTTAGTCAGCGGAAGGACTCCCCATTTACTGGGATGCAGAACAACTTCTGTATGTACAGCCAGTCTTTAAAGTTGGGGTTACGTTCTGAAAATTGCAACGTGGAGCGAAACGACACGGAACGAAGACGTGTCCCCGCACGAATTAATTAGAACAGCCGCTAAAAACTGTTACTGAGGGCCTGGACAACATTAAAGAGAAACAAGACGGACAGTGTACGTGTAACGTAATATTGAGGCCCGTTCGTGCAACCACTGTTGCGGGTGGAAACGCAATATTATTACATACTGTGAGTTTGTAGCCTTAGATATCTAGCATGAAATGCGCAAGCGCCGTATTATATTGTTATCTGTGGTCTGCTCGGCTCTACAATATTTTTCCACATTGTCTCATAAATGGCACGATTTTCGGGGGGGGGGGGGGGGGGGGAGAACCAGAATCGCAAATACAAGGCTTTTTTTTCTTTCACCTTCTGTTTTGTATACCTTATTCTTTCTAAAAAACACGAGGAGGAGAAT
>Ga0123352_10015890_pt1 | contig 11985 bp, 11 predicted proteins | sample TergutLab28metaG_FD_89700 | JGI IMG/M metagenome (GOLD analysis project Ga0123352, IMG submission 89700) | Labiotermes labralis P1 segment gut microbial communities from Petit-Saut dam, French Guiana - Lab288 P1 | ecosystem: Host-associated > Arthropoda: Insects > Digestive system > Gut ...
AAATATATCAAACATTGGCTAAACACAAATGAAATTACATACTATAGAAGATATGTAGATGACATAGTAATCCTATATGACTCCACAAAAACTCAGGATATAATAATAGAACAGAATATGAATAATATAAATAAGGACCTACAATTTCAAATGACAGCAGAAAAAGATAAACTAATAAATTACATGGACCTGGAACTAAAAAGAAATAATACCAAGATGGAAATAGGCATATATAGAAAAGCCACAAATACAGATACCACAATACACTATCACTCAAATCACCCATACGAACAAAAAATAGCAGCCTATAGATATTACATAAACCGACTGCTTACTCTACCAATAACAGAAAGAGCAAAGACAGAAGAATGGAAAACAATAATAACCACAGCTACTAACAATGGGTAGCCAAAACATATTATATATAACTTAAGAGACAAAATAAAACAAGAATACACACAAAAGCAAACAACAGAGCATAAAAAATGGATTACATTCACTTATTACAGCCCCCTAATAAGAAAGATAACTAATATATTTAAAGAGACCGGACTTAATGTAGCATTCAGAACTACCAACACAATCCAACAACAGCTTTCTAGGACAATCAATAACAACAAAAGCAATAGTGGCATATATGGCTTACAATGCAGCACTTGCAACAAGGTATATGTAGGTCAGTCAGGCAGAGCGGTAACCACAAGGTTTAAAGAACATCTAAGATACATTAAAAATAATGATCCACAATCAGCCTATGCCATGCATGTACTGAACAATAGACATGAATATGGACCTGAAATAAAAACTTTACAGCATTTAAAATCATGCAACAAAGGAGCAAAGATGAACTGCTGGGAGAACATATATATACAGATATATCATAGTCACGGATTACTGATCAAAGTGTAACATATCACAGACATCAACCCCCTCTATAACATAATAAACAAAACTAAGATAATACCACAACTTACAAGCATGGAGGCAGAAGGACAGTTCTGACGAGCACACAGCAGACAATCCAGATCCATCACACACGTAATATGGTTTAAAAAGTACAACGTATTATCAAATAACCTATTTATTTGTACGGAGAATATATAAAATAAGATGTGATTGCAAAATTGAACATGCACGACGATAACTAAATGGTTATGATGTTTCCACAGACATGCTTCCACCTTACCATAAGGGCAACATGTGTAGTAACTTTAGTATGTACAAGGAACTCCCTGAGGAGTGATTAATGGTTTTAGTGTGTTATATTTTATTGTTTTAAAATATCAACATAATTTAAACCAACGTATAAGTGCATAAGTTGGTTATAATAAAGTGAATATATTCTAAAATGCACGGTGAATTGGTGAAAATACTTAATCTTAATATTTTTTTCGTACAGCGTTTGAGGTGACCACACTGGTGAGGATTCTTAAGGAGGCATGGATTAGGACACCATACAGTACGATACTTTTTATAAATGTTCTGGAGCAGCATTCTAAGTCACCTTCACAGGCCATCAGAAGACAGAGGCGGTATTTCCTGCATGAAAACATGGTACCCACCAATCAGATTACACGGTCCCCTGACCTGGAACTTTGTTCAGTTAATTTAGTTTATTCATTTTTTCACATTCCTTAGATTCTTAGATATAGACGAGCCCTATAACATTTCCAAGGTATAATTTTGAATCTTAATACTCTGAATTTTCCATGGGCTGTATCACTGTTTATAACATGCCAAATACATGCATATATCAGATTATAAAATATGCATGGAATATTGAACCTACGAAATAAATTGGAGACCTTATTTTCGGAGCGACCCTCCTATTACAGGCATACTTTTTTTTACCTTATATTTTGAACTGAGCAGAAATATGTCGGAGACGATATGATGTAAATTAATAAGGTATATTGTCAAATAAGTTTATGTAGCTGGTTTGTAATAATTTTGAAGTGTGCTGTTTATTAGTGCCAGTATGAAGAGTGGTCGACGAAGGAGAGTTGTACGGTGTAACAGTTGGCTGCTTTACCGATGTTATACTACGTAGTTCGATAAATTACCGCTAGGAGCATGCTCCAAAGTCATGCCGGTTGCATGAGGATGTTACAACCGCTCGTGGAACTAAATATACATTTCCACGGAGTTTCCAATTTGTATGAAGTATTAATCTGTGCGGACCCTAGTCCCTTTACTGCGCCATCTTCTAACGGATTGTCAGGCGGAGGGGTTGGGAGGAGGGGGGGAGGTTCTTTTGTTAGAAGCTAATAGATTGTGCTCAATTTTTGCACATAAAGCTCCCTCTGCACGCCAAGATGGCTGCTCGATTCTTGAGGAGAGTGGTAAGGGCTTTACATATAAGTTTGTTGTTATATAGATGCTTATAATCTTTAGAGTGGGTACTGTTTTCAAAAAGTTTAAGAAATTTCTATATGGAAGAATTAACTTTTATTCAGCGTTAAGTTATAAATACTTATTATTTGGCCTCATGGTGTCGGTCGTAATGAGGTTCGGATTACAGTTATGTGATTATTTTTAAGTTTGTTTTGTGAGCTTGAGATGTACACTTATTACACGGTATGGTGCGAGTGGCGTTGAAATAAATGAAGGTTATTTCCTGATGTACTGGAATATTTCTCTTACATCACCTGAATACCGGGAGTTATAAATTCACGAACACTGTATTCGTTATGTAAAATTTGTTTGGTTCGTATAATAGCCGGCATATTTTTGTTTCTTGTAGGTGTCAAATGGTGTCCCATTGGCTCGCTTCTATAGCAGCGAAGTACGGAAAGTAACGATCATACCGGGTGATGGTATTGGTCCTGAAATTTCTGCTGCTGTTCAGAAAATCTTTGCAGCTGCCAATGTAAGTAACTACAGTAACTAGTTGTAGTCGAGGTACTTTGATATATTACTTTATTATGACATATGGCTCGCCTGTGGAGACTAATTTCTGTTAACTTTAAGGTTAGATTAGCCTCTCTGATAGTATGGTTAGCAGATTATTAGAACATTGTGGAGTACTGAAATATTGCAGAGTTGAATTAAGATGCAATATTGTATGTGTCCCATAGTGTAGGGTCTGGGACTGGAATCAGTGTACAGAAATGGCAAATTAATGTCTTCTTACCAGACTAAGCATTGCAAAGTGGAGGGCGTCATCATTCAGTATGCAGCAGTGATGTTATTCACTCTGTGGTGCACATTCCTGTTATAAAAAATGCTCTATGTTATGTAGACATATATCTTGATTTGTATCATGCAATATTCATATAATGGAGACTGCATTCATTGTGCATTGCGAACATAAATGATAAGTCAATGACATGGTTGCCAACTTACTGTTTAGGTCCTAACCTTGGTTAATGTCTAGAAGCCCAATGTGCTCTTTGTATTTTGGATGTTAGCAGTGTGTCTTGCTTGACTAAGAAACCTTCTTAGATTAGTTTCTGTTTTCATGTGTTTTCAACAGTAACTGTAACATCTGTGATCATAAAGGGTGCGTCATTGAATCGGGCAATTTTAAAAAGTCATGAACAGTAGATGCTTTCATTTATTTAGTTTTAACACATATGAACACAATGTATATATAAAAGAATTTAGATTTTTTCATTTTCAATTTAACCCATTTAACAATTTAACACACAGAAAACATAAGTCTTACTTTCTGAAAATAACATCATTCATATGACCACCATTCTGCTCTAGGCACTCGGTAAGTCTCTTGCAAACATCAACCCTTACTCTTTGAAGCATCCCCACAGGAATTCGTGTGACTTCTTGCTGAATTTGATGTTTCAACTCCTGAACTGTGTGCGGTGCTGGAGCTTTGAAGACTTGAGATTTCACTACCCCCAGAGAAAGAAATCACATGCTGAAAGATCGGGTGACCTGGCTGGCCATGTGATGTCCCCATATCTGGAGGTAACATGATTAGGAAACAAATTCCTCACAGCTGCCATGGAATCTCGTGCAGTGTGGCTCGTAACTCCATCTTTTTGGAAAAACTTTTCTTTGGTTACTGGATGATGATCAAGCTCAGGACCTAAGAAATTCTCCAACATGTGAACATAACATGGTCCAGTCACAGTTACAGCCTTTTCTCTCTCATCTTCAAAGAAATAAGGACCCATAATTCCAAATGAAGATATCACGCACCATACTGTGACTTTGGAAATGTGAAGTGGTCTCTCATGAAGTTCTGTGGGGTTTGTGGCAGACCAATAACAAAAATTTTTTTGTTAACAAACCCAGATAAATGAGAAAGAGTTTCATCAATTATCACTATGTTGTTTACAAGCTCTTGGTTTTGATTAATTAACTGCAAAAAGTCTGGCAGCAATTAACTCTGTTTACATAGTCACATTCATGTAGTGCATGAGTAACATGAATTTTGTTGGGGTAGAAATGAAGATATTTGTGTAAAATCCGTCGAATGCTGGCTTCAGATAGAGTGGCGACGCACAGAACAGTGTGGACTTCTTTCAGTGGCCACTCTCACTACCACAGTATTCTCGGATGTATGTACTGTTTTTACACTACCACCTTTCTTCTTTAGTTTAGAACCATTAGCCTCAAAGTTTCAAACCTAGGTCTTGATGGCATGGGCTGATGGAACAGCGCGATTGCAATGAATCCCGCACTCTCTTCGAAATTCACGCTGAGCGATCACAAAACTGTTACCGTTTTTATACAAGGCTTTCACATCAAAAACACATTGTGCTCCAGTCCACGGCTCCATTGCAACAAAAACACCTTAAAGATGGCAGCAAAATGGCAATAACAGCATCTGCCTCCCAGTGTTGCCTAACCAGAAAAAAACAGTGTTGCAAAATCACCTGATTCACTGATGCACCCTGTATTATGTTGGAAACCGTGATATGGTATGGCAAGATTTCTTTAGACATGGGAAGAAAAGAAGGTTGACATAGACGCATTTGTCATCACCATCATCATCGTCATCATGATCATCATGACATGCATGTTCACTTCCTAGTATTGATTAGCTTAAAGGTATACTAGCATTTTGAAGTATCTGAGAATGAGGAATTGTAAAACTGTTAAGTGTTAGAAGAAAAGTAATTTTCTTTGCTACTTATTCTGCATTAGTATGCAAAAAACTTCAGTGTTTCAATACAATTTTAGAATGTGTGCAGTGTATATTAGAGCCAGCTCTGAAGAGTTTAAAACAGAACAGGAACTGCATAGCAGTGTACACTTCATCTATAGATTTTTGTGTCATAATGTCAGCTGGTGAATTATTACTTGCAAGGCAATAACAATAAATCTAACTACCTGAGGTTTATGAGGACTTTGCTGCACCTGAATGGGAGCTTTAATGTGGATAGAAATATCCTTTTTTTATTTTATGGTTATACAGCAGCCTATGTTTTAAAAACTGGACTGCTATAACAGTTTTTGATATGGGTTCAAGAACATATTTTGAGAATCAAAGAGGTGTGAGCGGTGCAGAAGGCTAAGAACTGCTGCCCTACACAAGTATAGGCAACTAGCCATGGGTTTAATCTTTTTCTGCTCCCATGTGGTGACTAATAAAGAATACTCACACCTGGTATTAGTGTGCTTTGGAGACCTATTGTATCACTATGAGCCATACAAAATACAACCACCGCATGTCCTCCACCCAACATAATCCCTTCCAAGTTTCTTGCAATTCTCCCATTCAAGAGGCAGTTGATTGGTAGCAGTCCTGTAGTTATCCTGGTCAGACAGTGCAGTCCTGCAGCAAATTCTAGACATTATGATGGTAGTGAGGTGTTGCAATGTCTTCATGCAATAGTTTATTGTAATATGTGCTCTTGCCTGAAATTTTAGGTGGAACAATTCCAGCACAAGTGTGTCACAGGAGAAAATCTTGCGTGATAATTTTGGGTAGCATACTTTTGCACTTATGTGAGCATCTGTGACTCATCCAATGGCAAAATGTGAGATGGGAATGAATCTTTGCTCCCCCATCTGTCATTTAAAGTGTGAAGTGGACAACAGCATGCATCTGACAGGCTGATCTTCAATTTGCCTTGTTCAACTGAAACTAAAGAAGTCCACCCAAGTTCAACTGTGTTGCCACACTCCTGATATCATTTCCCATGTGTTGTGGCCATGTGGGGAACTTCTGAAATGATGTGTGGTAATTGCCAACTTGTCTGCTGCCTCCATTTTCAGGATAACAGAATAAGAGAAAGAGAGAGTAGGAGGGACTAATCAGGAAGGTACAGACAGTAGGTTGTTCTGAAATATTGTTGCCTGTTGACCACACTGCATAGCATCACATCTCAGGAGATGGATATTTTCAGTGCTTCACATAATCAAATCTTTAGAATCCAGTGTAATGAAGTATGTTGACAAAACCATGATATTGTATGAACAGTAGCCAATCTTGTGTGCTGGACACATGTCTATACACTGTTATGCTTAAATAAAAATTTTAAAATAGGTTTAACAAATATGTATGTATGGAAGAAGGAAAAGAAATTTTAAAATTTGACAGAGGGGAAGAAATAAAACCGTGTACATAATGTACTTATTTAGGTACAAAAATAGACCAGTTGGGAGATAATACAACAGAAATAAAACACAGAATTAGTCAAACAAGAAAAGCAATAAATGCTTTAAACTCCATTTTGTCGCACAAAAATATTACTAAAAACAGAAAATTATACATTTATCAAACTATAATTCAGAGCATTTTGGTGTATGGTGCAGAAGGACGGCAAATAAAATAAAATTTTATCTACAGAAGTGGATGTGCTAAGGAGGTCAGCAAGAAAATCAAGGATGGAAAGAATAAAAAATGAGCGTATAAAGGAAATAATGGGAGTGAAAAGGAAGCTGGACATCATAGATATTATAGAGCAGAAAAGACTACAATGGTATGGCCACGTCAAAAGGATGCAAGAGGAGAGAATACCAAAATTAATTATGGATTGGATACCACAGGAGAGAAGGAAAAGAGGACGCCCAAGAAAAACGTGGATGAAAGGAGTACAAGCAACCATGACAACAAGAAATTTAGAACCAGATCACTGGAGAAATAGAGGGGAATTGGCATTTGGTTTCCAAAAGACGGCAACAGCTGTTAAAAAACCAGACAGATAGATATAGAAAATAGGTTGAAACCAGTGTGCTGTGTTGCGTAACAGTATACAACACAAATCAAGTATCTTGGTTCTAAAAGTCCTTAGAGTCTGTGACACTGATGATGGGTGAGGTGGTCCCAGATGTATATTGTGATTAGGAATATGTTGAAAACCTGGTTGCAAATTGCAGCATTGTTGTTTCTTTCTCAATGCAGGTGCCTATTGAATGGGAGTCTGTGGATGTAACTCCTGTACGAGGTCCGGACGGCAGGTTTGGAATCCCGCAGGCTGCAATTGAATCTGTAAACAAAAATAAAGTTGGTTTGAAAGGTCCTCTTATGACACCAGTTGGCAAAGGCCACCGCTCATTGAATTTGGCCTTAAGAAAGTAAGTATTATGAATTTGCTGTTAAACACCTTCAGTTGTGTGTGATGCCTCAGCATAATTCACAGTAAATTAGACAGAAAGATTTTTCCACCTTCTAGGGATTCTGACAATGTTATAAGGTCATATTTTTGGCTGAAATTTTCTACATTGGCCATATTCCCAAGCGGAAACACAATCACATTTTTGAGGTTTCATCTACCTCTTTCTTTCCACATTTTATCTGAAGATAGAGGCAAATCCAGCCTCTAAGATGTGGGTTTTATCTTGAGATGATGAATCGGTCCAAAATTGTTGTCTGTCCATAAAAATTTCTCATTCATGTGTTCTGAGTCAGCATTATTAATTCATGCAATAAGAGGAATTTATGAAATTTTCATTGGGTATATGGTATATTCTTAGGTGCCTTCATTAATGAGGAAGAGAGGGACTGTGAATGATAAAAGATACTGATGATTCAAAATGTATTGTATTTCTAATAAATACACACATTACATTGTTAAATGTCGACAGTATTGGTCATAAATGGTGGTACTGTTTGATAGTGGAATCACAGTGGTCTGTAGTCACTTTGACTTGTGGGCCACAAACGTATGATCGGTAACTGCTGTGTGCTGTGTGCTTTAGATCTTTTGTATGAAAATCGTGTATATTTGGAGGAAAGATAAATACCTGTTTTATCTACTTTTCTTGTGCACAGTAAATATAAATTGTGATTTTTGAAAGGCATCTGTATGGTGCTGAGGTCAGGCATTTGTTTTTATCAGTTGATATACAAGAATGCACATGTTTGTTAACCTTCATTAAATTCAATACTGGGTGATAATCGGAAGAGAAAGTATGCATGTATACTGGTGCTCTTCATAGCCATTCTGACCTGTGCAGCATGATAATCTATACAGTGCCATACATTTATATTGTCCTATGTGTGTACGCCCAAAATACTGTTTAACCTTTATCCTGTGTGGTGGATATTTAAATTTTAGCAGTTTATGTGCAATGTGAATATTATTTGAACAGAAGAAATTAACGTTATGAAGTCTACAGTATTTTCTGGAAAATAAAAAGTAGTTTGTAATGTGTTAAATGTGCACCAAGTATTCTTGTTGCCTAAACATAATAAATGTCTTTCTGGGCATGGCCCCCTACATGCATTATAATATACTGTGCACATAGGACAACAATTAAATGTTATCCTTTTATGGTGCCAAAACTAATGTTTGATGTTGTTTATAGTTACTGCTGAGTTACCTTATTACTCCCAAGTGAGGAAATTTGTGTTATATTTCTTACTTGTAAATATTACTTTAAAGATAATGTAATAAGATCTGTTAACTTTAAATAAGAATTTCATTTAATATAATGATTTATAATAGTGTTTTGTTTGCTCATTCCAAAAATTTAAACAAAACTTTCAAAATGCATGATTGTCAGGTTGTAGGGCTGTATGGTAGAGGTTATAATTGGTTTGTTCACAACTTGTGTGAAATAGAAAGTAAAATTTGTCTAATTAGAGTTTGATAACAACTGACATTTGTTCATTTTTATTAAATATGAATTTAACTTAAAGGCACAGTGGTTGAATTGCTGTTACTGCAAAATGACAGGAATTATATGTCAAGTACGTATGTTATGTGTTAACAGTGGTATTATAAGGTTCATGTGTTTTATTTCAAACACAGGAGCACTAGTGCAGTCCCAATGTACACTGCATTGCAGTCTCTTAGATAAGAGTTTCAGAATGAACTGGTTTCCGTTGATCCCAGTCAGGTGTTCCACATAATTGTTTGAAACAATCACTTGCTTTACTTATACGTTCATATTTTGGTTGAAATTAACATTGCGTGCCCTTGTAATGACAGTAAATCTTAGTCCCCCCTCTCCAGCAGATTTCTGCACCAGGTTGTGGACTCGTCTGCATCAGATCTGTTCAGTATTAACGTCATTTATAAGTCCCCCCAAAAATCATTTTAAGGCATTGAAATTATTACGTGTGGCTGCTGTAGAGTTGTGTGATGTTACAGAAGAGTTGACAGCAGGAAGAAGTGTTAACCCTTTGACGCCGGAATTAAATCCCTCCAAGCAATGCTGCCTGCCAGAATATTTTACTGAGGCTTTTAAATTTTAATGCTTACTCTTAGTAAAAAAAGCATATCTCATAGACTTTTCCTTCAAATGTAATGAAATAAAATTTTACACTTTGTTTATGAATTGGTTAATCTGGGAAAAAATGCTTACCTGTTTTTATAATAAATTTGGGCCTGTAAATTGCACGTATTATGTAAAATGTGGTGTAAATAGTTCATTACTCACATAATTCTGGCTGCTGCATAGGGTCTTTGGCACCTTGGATCACTGTTTTATCATGACACGCAGTATTCACAAAGAGGGTGATGTATTACAAATTTACTTTTGTGTGATATTCCGTGAAACAAGGAACCACGCACAGGCCCACATCACATCTGGCACACTGTGCCCTTTCTTTGGCCGGGAGAAGAACACAGACAGCAGAGCAGTTGGGTTGATCTCGCTAGCCATTGTTTGTTATGGCTACTTCTGCTGAGGTTGGCTGCTGTTGTTGTTCCTCTTCTTCTTCTTCCTCACAATAGTCTTCTAACATCGTTAGCTTTTGCACCTGATTCCGAGGAGGTGTAAGCAACCAGAATTTCACTGATGGCTTCCTCCTCAAGTTTTATTAATTTTTTTCTGGCCATTGCTCGAGACCCACAATCGTCTCCCTTGTTTAGACTACTGTGTATGAATCGGCACAGTTTCAGAAATGTAATACCAGTGAGATACGAACATCTTCAACAGTGACAGCAAAACAGATCTAAACCTACGATGTGACTGCTGCATAAAAATTCCAGATATTTGATGGTGCCCAAGACGTTGTTACTAGATTGACGGCTGTAGGTTGCATGTTACCACCTCACAACCCCTACAGATTACCCCAACACTACAAGAGACATGTCTGTGGGCCCTTCCGTAGCTGTAAACATCAAGTTTTGTGGATATCTCCGATTTTTTAGCATTAGTTTTGTCTGAATTATGTGGGTACAGTATGCCACTGACAACCTTTCTGGTCAACAACTAGAGTTCGCTTCAAAGGCCAGAGATATTTCAACACACAGTGAACTCCAGAGCAAGCAATAGTCAAAACAAGCAGTTGTATTAGTTAGTTGGGAAAAATGCGCAGTTACCAAGTGTCTAGGTATATATCAGTGTTTGTGGAGGGTTTTAGCAGGTGAAGGGGGTACATTCTGGCTCCTGAATGAAAGCCTGACCTTCAAGGGTCCTGAAGCATGGCAAGCCACAGCAGTTAACCAAATAGTAGTGAACAAAATTCCTCCAAACTTAGACACTGTTTGCAATGTCTTTAGAAGTCGTTTGGCTCTTTAAAGGGCTTACTGCGCGACATCTTTAGAAGTCGTTCAGCGTTAAAGGGTTAATTAGTGCTGACTGCTGTTAATAACTTCTCATTGTAAAGAAGGCCATTCAGATTAGAAAGTAGACCAGTCGTGACTCAGGTGATGAAACCAAGAAACTTGTGACATCAGGAGATACTTCAAAAGTGCTACAGATTCATACATATAATTTTCAGGTTACTGTATAAAATTGACAGATTAGGTGACTCCTAGATCTAAATAAACTGAAGCAGATACATTTTAACTTGTAACAACTTATTGGTTATGACCATGGTGTTCTGGTCCTACAGGTCTTGTGTTGTGCATGTTTATTTTGTTGATGTAAATTTACATTTCGTGAATGACATACATTTTAGCATGCTGGAATCATGTGCATGTGTGGTCATTCTGTCAGATGCTTGTCACAAGTGTGTGTTCATAACAAATAAATTGTGACAAGTTGAGATCTCAGATTTGGTTTTTATGTTGTGTGTGTTGAATATTAAGTGTATCTTATCGTACAGCCTGATGGTGACTTATTTGTAGTAGCTGAAACATGTAGCTGTGGTTAAAATGTAAGTTGTGTTCGACTGATAACGAATGGGTCTTCTCTTTGTCATCATCTTTGTATGTAGAATGCCACCTTCATTTCTTCCCAAATGTTTGTGCAGCATTCCTTGTTAAAGTGGCTGTACTTTTATTTCATCATCTGTTGCTAAGTAGTCAAAACTGAACAAACTTTCCTCTTCTAAATAAAACTTTTGTACATTTATATACTCCAGGCTTCACTCATATACCTCAGGTAGGGTTTTTTTTTAATATATATATATATATATATATATATATACACACAGGGTGTCCCAGGAGGAATGTGCCAGACTTCGGGAGGGCGTTCCTTATGTTAAAGCATACCGATATAACCCAAAACACCTATATCCAAAGTTGAACGGTTACGGAGATAATGGCCAGAGATAAGTGGGGGCTTCTTGCGGTTCCAAATACTGCAACCTGCACAGCTGTTACGTCACGTGACAATGCTAGCGGCCTTGAGAGGGGAATGCAGTGTTCACTGTGCCTGCGTGACGCCTTGCGCAGT
>Ga0123352_10015891_pt1 | contig 11985 bp, 9 predicted proteins | sample TergutLab28metaG_FD_89700 | JGI IMG/M metagenome (GOLD analysis project Ga0123352, IMG submission 89700) | Labiotermes labralis P1 segment gut microbial communities from Petit-Saut dam, French Guiana - Lab288 P1 | ecosystem: Host-associated > Arthropoda: Insects > Digestive system > Gut ...
CCCCCGAGAACTGTTTTTGTGTGGGAAAAAGCTTAGAAAATAAACTGCGTCCAGAAAAGGAAAAAAAGGTTTTAATTTGAACCAAAAAAAAAAAAAAAAAAAAAAAAGGTAAAGCTATCAGACTACAGGCCCGTAGGGCTCAGAATGGCTTAGAAAATCGGCACATGAAGGTGCTAAGGTTGTCAGCTCTACGCACCGGCCGCCTTTACCCCCAGAGGATGTCCCTGGTAGTCATTGCCGTTCGAGGCTGAGTCAACCCTAGGGCATCAGTGCGGCCGGAAAGAATAAGTCTATGGAAAATTCCAGCGACCCCATCGGAAATCCTAGCCGCGACCGTCCAGCTTGAAGTGCAGTGACTCAACCGTTCTAACTCGTACCTCCTATAACAGGAATATACAAGGAAAATTCGGTCTAGCCCAGTACAACTTACCTTATTTGTGCCAAATGCTGTTGCTGGTAAAACACAACTCTCACAGCCTCCTTCACAAGCCATTTTAATATTATCATGCAGTACATAGGTTCCCTTTAGGTTTTGTGCAGAAGTTCATACACATCTTTCTCTCACCAATGCATGTTACATTTCCTACCTATCTTCTCTTTGATTTGTTTTCAAGATTCCCTCAATTTATTACCATACCTTAATGAAAGGAATTAAATTTCACACATGTACAGTGGAATGGGTAAAATTACAACTATCTGAATCCATATAGTTACATTTCTAGATGGGAAAAATGAAAGGCTAATGAGTGATTGTAACAAGCATTTCCCAGACTGAATCTGCTGGTCATTTCTTTGTGAATGCAATTTTGATTTGTTTGTTTTTTCCAAAATATTTGAACTTCACCATAGTTTCCAATGATGCACATTATGGTTTCAGTCTCAATCTCTACCAGCTTTGTTCTGTATCTGGGTGAAAACTGCTAGTAGATAACAATATTAACACATGTTTATTGGACCGTGCATCATCTTGATAGTTGAATAAAGAGAGACCAACTTGATGTCACTTGCTTTATTATTTCATTATTTACTGCTCAACATGTTTTGGATGTTAATACACCCATCCTCAGGAGCTTGCGATTTATTTGATGAGTAGTGCTTCAGCCTGCATATGGATACTACACCACCACAACACAACACCAACACACATCGAACCAGAACCATACAACCCATGCAATAACTCATCAAATAAGTCGCAAGCTCCTGAGGATGGATGTATTAACATCCGAAACATGCTGAGCAGTGAATAATGAAATACTAAAGCAAGTGACATCAAGTTGGTCTCTCTTTATTCAATATTAACATAATTGCATGGTGTCGTCTTTCTTGTACGTTAATAGATACTCAGTTGCTCAAGAAGTCTGATTTGTTTCCAAGACTATAAAAACCCTTCCCTGTATCCTATCCTGAGCCACCAAATTTACTAAAGAAACATGTTCATGGTTTGTTTTTCTATTTACAGATCTTCCACATGGCCCCTGCCCTAGATTCCTTCCCAGAAATTGGTTGCCTGCCTGCCTACGTACTCCATGTTCTGCCCATCTCATTCTCCTTGATTCAATCACTCCAGTCGTATGAGGAGAGTAGTACATATTCCGCTTATTTTGTAACTTTCACATCCTCTTTCTCAGATCAAAATATGTTCCTGAGCACTGTATATCCAAAGAGAGGCAAAGTTTTGCATGCATACAAAACAACATGTAAAATTATGCTTCATATATTTTAATCCTTTTATTTGAAATTGGAAATACAACATTCTGAATGGACTGGTAGCAAGCATTAAACATCAAGATTCTCCTGGGATGTTATGTCATGTTGACTGGTAAATGGTTATCAACATTTCTAAGGCACAGTGATTCTTTGAAACACTGGTAGCTATTGACCAGCCCATACAGAATAACATCCAGGATGAACTGACTCATCAGCAACATGACTGAGAAACTCCATTCTCACAAGTATTAAACATACTGACCTGTAAAAGAATTTATGTGTTATGGTATTTACTTGCTTTGAATAACCCGTCCGACCGGAAACATCGGCATGACTTGCCCATTTTGAATTTTAAAAAGACAGACATCAGCAACTCAAACACAGGAAGTTTTGATTTCACTTTTGAACTTATACGCACAAATATCATGTTACGGAAGTGACCACATTAAATATCAAACTGAAATGTCTTCACTGGACGTAACAATGCAATCATTATCCTTAACAATTGGGAAGACTTTAAATACAAAAAGGCATACAACCCACTAACTTCACCTACTCTCAATAACTGTACAACTGGTGGCCAATTTGGAAAACAAAAGTTCAGTTTTAACATGTCATATGTTCTTTGTATCAAAAAAAATCCTGAATTAGAATAAAAAATGTTGAGGGAATATTTCTTATAGGGTCATCAATCAAATCAAAATGTTCACCACATTTACTATTACTTACCACTCAAAGAAGAAGTAACAAGAAATGACATTCAGGTACCTTGATGGCATGGCCCTTTCCACAACTGAAATAATAATACTACTTCCACCAGTCTTGTGAAAAAGCTTTTCATTTTTGCTCCAAAAATTTATAAAGACATACAAATGTAAGTCTGTTGAAGAAATTACTTTGTAGAAACTTAAGGAGCTGAAGGGCCACACAGCAGCAGACTGTTGTGTTGTTGTTAACACACCAAATGTGGGAAGAACACCCCAATCAACTCTGTAACCTAGGTAAGTTTCTCTGCATCATACATGATTTAGCCATACAAAAAGAAGGTGGAAGAGTTATTTTGTTTCAATTATGAGGGATGTTTTACCTTTATTATTTGTGTTATAAAGTAATACACTACATAAATAAAATAACAAACTGAGATGGGTTCCATGTTTTGTGTTACTGCATAATACAATGATCACACTTCATAGTCCATCACATGTGATTACTACTGAAGGATGTCTCAGAAACACAGTGCAAAGCTACACACTACTGAATTAACCTACCTACTGAACTAAACACAGTATTCACATTTATTAAAATTTTTACATTACATTTCCATGTAATCTGAGGAGGACTGTAGTTCATACACAGCTCTAAAAGCCTGTGTACCAGTATGACAACATTTATTGCAGAATTTAACTTGCATGCCAGCTGGGCTGTTTCACATTCAGCATAGAAAAGCAAGATCAATACTCCCCTTAACTTCACTCATTTACACACAACTAATATCAGAAAGTTACAGTTGATGTTAAATGTCTCACCGGATGAAATATAAGTTGTACCATTCTGTCTTTCAAACATCAGCTCCCATTTTTCCACACCACATAGCTGTTACAGCTATCATGACTCCCCATTCCCACTGTCATCACCATCTCCATAATCTCCATCACCTGAATCATCATCTTCCTCATCTTCATCATCCAAGTCATAGTCATCATCATAGAAGTCTGTCATGTCCACTGAGTGTTCTGGTGGCTTCACCTTTGTTTTGATACAGTAATCTTCCAGTGTCAGTGGCACCACAACCCCATCCTTCTCTGCTTCCAATCTTGCTGCCGACACCTGTTTCCTGGAACAATGAATTTGCAAAAAATGAGTTGAGTTGGCAAGAAAGATTCACTACAATTTGAATGGGAAATCTTGGAGGAAGACATTGTGGTCGAACAACAATCAGTTGGATGTCTCATTTCAACCATATCAAAAAAACACAGACATCCAAAAATGAGACCATAACCTTTCCACAATAATGATGAACGTGTATTCACGTAAATATGGTGTGTCTCAAATTATGATAACTTACTGTCAGTCCCAAGCCAAGTAATTACAGCAATATATGAGTATTCTGCCATCTTCTCTTCATTGACTATGCTGTTCTACATGTCATTGTACAGTACACACAAAGGAATGGCAGTATCATTTTGAAATGACTCTGCTAATATTTTAGCAATGTAGTCAACAGATAATGACAAGGACTTTCAAACAATAAGTAACTAACATTTTTCGTTTCACACATGCAAAAATTTTGTCAAAATTCAAACAACTTCTGAAGACTTATTTTTTGTAGCATGCTACAAAACCTCAACAGTGTCAGATGTCGAAGCAATGCTGTATGTTTGCATGGCTTGTTACTGGAAGACCCTTAAAATATGTATTATTCCCATTCCCATGCCAGCAGACATCAATGCAGAGGTACAAATCATCTGCCATTATCCCTGAGGAAAATAGCCTTCTCAGTAAAGACTCGGGCTAATCTGTAAATAACATAGGGACAACACTTCTGCATTGAAGCACTTTGTTCTAAGACATGTGAAGTTCCCATGGCAGAGTGAAGTTTGGTAGGGGGTACCTGCATTTCAGAGGAACTTAAAACACCAGTTTGCACAGTTTCAAATCTGAGAAAACCATGACCTTAATTTGACTATTCATGTAATGCACTGCACTACATACCGTATTATATTTTCATACTCTTTATCTTTTCCTTTTGAATCTCTCCAACGCCTGTACATCACTGATGCATCTACATTTGCAGGACTGAATGTATTGGGCTCATTTAACAGTGAGATCACAGACAGCAGGATTGTTCTAAAAACCAAGAAACAAACAAAGTTGGTAATATTCAGCTGCAAAATTTATATACTGGTTTCACAGTCAATATAAGAGGAACATTTGAACATCAAAGTACCTAACATTCTGGGTAGGATTCCACCTTTCACAGGGCAGCTCTCCACTCTGGGGATCATCAACTGGGGGATGCAGAATCGAAATACACAGATCACCATTCTGTAAACCAAAGTTACTCTAAGACTTACACGTACAAGACCGAACAACAAAAATGTGACACGTGGTCCACAGCCACATGCAGATTGTCACACAATGTCCAGAAAGTGTATGATACTAACTATAATTAATTACTGAAGAACATACAAACACATTTTATGAATATAACCCTTTAAACCATAGTGACTACTACATATACTACTTGCTTTACCAAACAATCTGTCGTGTGCCCACAGTGTATTCATGGATTTCATGTTATTGTCAGACAAAACACGATACACTGGTCCTTGTAATGAAGATGACGTAGAGTTTTCCGAGGAGCAGGAACCAAATTTTTTAATATAATCTGGATAAATTTCATGCTGCATACAAGTGACAGGGCTTGTTTCATTGTAATACACATACATTTAACAACACAGCTGTGCTCTGGGGGCCTGCATCACAATACGGTAGAACTCAACCACACACTGGTTATCTGGATCACCACTTATGTGGATTGGCTTGGCACTTTGAGTAAATTTGTCCAGAATTCTACAATTCCAACTTGCCTTGAAATTACTGGTTACCAGATCAAGTACAGTATAGTGTTATGGCTTCTAGAACTTGAAATCAGGAATGGTCAAAAGGTTTAGATGCAGGTACATATTGTAAATAGTAAAAGCTGAACTTCAAAGTGCCAATTTAGTCTATTTTCAAAGAATAAATCCAATTATCCAGATTTTGTGCATATCTGGATTGCTTGCTGTCCCAATTAATCCAGATAAGTGGAGTTCTACTGTACTACACGTCCAGATTATATGTCACTGGAATTTAACAACAATATTTGGGATTACTACATATGGGAAGAGATGGAAAAATCTTGCATATGAAGAGGATGATTACAGCATGAAATTATAAACCTATATTGTAGAAAGTAGCTGAGCAACTGCCAGTTTCTGAAATGGACTCTGCTGCATAGTGGGACTGCGAAGCTGGTACATGCATTTAAATGCTAAATCCATGAGGAGAAGGAGTATTGATAGTCTTGTCCACCTTCTTGAAGAATTTCACACTGTACGACATAAGCGGACACCAGAAAAGATGAGAAGTGGAGAATCATTTGTATGCACTCTTCCATTGATTCAGCTAGTCCAGGGCAGAGATCATCTAGTTTCCTGGGTATTAGCTTAAGAGTATGAGGGACACTTGAGGAAAAGGAGGGTTTTTGAAGCCTGAACAGGCATTATTCTCTGTGCCATGAATAAGAAGAAAAAGAAGATGAATAACAAAGACAGGCCAGCAGGTGGGCAGGTAGGTGGGTAAGTAGGTACGATGGTAGGTGGGTAGGCTGGTTGGTTGGTTGGTTGGTTGATAGTAGGTAGGATATATGGATGAACAGGAAGAAGAGAAAGCCCCACACAGCAGCTAGATGCCACAGCATATCTATGCATAAACTATGTACGTAATACTTTAGGTCCTCACAGCAATGGTACTGAAATTTAAAGTCTCCTGGGAACTTATACTGGCAGGCAAGTAGTTCTCAGCACATCAAACAATTCTACTGCCTTCATGTTCAGGGTCAAGCAGTCCAAGAAGAGTGGCTTTTCTTGGACTATGCTTGACCCTGAAAGTGAAAGTGACAGGATTTTTTGAAACATTATAATATAATATGTCACATTCCAGAAGACTTGAATTGGCATAATACATGTAGTCAGCAACAGTTAAAACTTTCAAGTTCTATGACAAATACACCGTTCTTTTTAACTCAGTGCATTAAATCAACGCATTATGTTCAGACACACTTCACATCAACAGCAATGCAATATTGTAACTGGAGGTTCAAACTGGAGTAAATATAATTGTTTGTAACACTAAACATAATAAATAAATTTAATAAAAGTGACTCTTCATACAAAATATTAGTACAGGGCCTAAAACATGTACACACCATCAAGGTGTTCAGTTCTTGTTATGAAATATTTTATATGTAGTGAATATTTAATGAAATGCTAGGAGAGAGAAATTATAACTCTAGGCAGTGTGAACTCTGTAGTACTTGTATTTCAAATAACTGATCAGGGCCACTGTGGAATTTTATGTCCATGTATCCAACTTCACTATACCCTTGCACTACAAAAATTTCAAAGTAATGAACAGAGCTGCATTCAGCACTGGCACACTGTCAAAGGGACTGGATCAGCTGGCCACGAAGGCTTCAAAAGTTTGGAATACTGCCAGCTGAAGCAAGTGCTCTCTGTGTTGGTTCCGCCAATGTCAGTCTCCTTAAGACTTCAAGGATAGGCTAAGAGCCTTTGTCAGCCTCTGTTCAATGTTTACAAGGTCTACAAGTCTTGCTTCTTACTCACAAATGGTAATTCAAAGTGGCCCTGGTATGAGATCTCAAGTTCTCTCAGCAATATTTATCTCGATTACGGTCTTGAGGTGACTTCGTACAATCTGGTAGGAAGCATCAACGTTTTGGAGGAACCTGCTGCCTCCAACTTCAGGTAGGAGAGCTCTCCGAAATTCTGATACCTATCTACTAGACTACAGGGCGTTACATACGTTCTTGGCTTTTGACAACCTCACTTCTGAGATTCATCTAAACCACTCTAGAGAACCCTTCCATTGCACAAGGGCCATCTTATGACCTCCAAACATAGCGCAGGTTACAAACAAACTGTTAAAAATAAAAGTGAAATTTTTTCAATGAAACTATATTTTAAATGATTAAGGCACTAACATTACTATTCATCAATTATTACTACAGTGCCCCCTCGGTAAACCGGATCCCCGGGTAGGACGGACAATTTTGGGCAATCTGTAACTCTATCTTCATCCCCACACCGCACTGATCCGACCATGTTGCAGCTCTTTTTCTCTCTTATTTTGCCATCACAGTGAAGTCACAGTGAGCATATGTCCAATTTATTATTATTATTATTATTATTTACTCTTGGATGCAATAATTACACTTTAAAGTGTTTTGCTTTGGGTTTGAGCTATAATTTTGCATGTTACCTACACCATGGAATTCCCCTCGGTGGTCCGGGTTGCTGAGTAATCCGGACCACCCCTCCCTTCACACAGTGCGGATGACTGAGGCACTACTGTATAACTGCAATAAATTATTGCAATGAATTAAAATTAAATTTTGAGGACTCATTATTTTCTCAGAATGTAACAATGTCAATGAGAAGCTTGCTATTGATTCCTTGTTACTGATAATTTTTTAATATACACAGACTCCCATTGTATAAACGACACAAGTACGCCTGTGTTTATTATTAGAACGCACTTAAAACTTCCACTCCATATTTCTCTCACTTCTCCCAATGTCAAACATTGTAAATTTCCCAACATCAGATGTTGCAATGTTCATGGCTGGTCTACATGTTCTACACATGAACAGTGTCAAATTTCGACTGAAGGGAGTCTGGGCCATCATAGAAGTTGGGCCACACTATGCAAACTGCAGTCTGAGGTATAAAGGATGTTTAAAGCACAAAAAACTGCACCATTCCTTGCACATCGGTATCTCTTACTGCAAAGATTGGCTGCTGCTGACACATGCTATCTGTAGTTCTACCATGCTGTGTAAAATTACATCTTTCATTGTACAGTTTGAGTTTACCTATGTCATGTCCATTAACATTATTTACTCCATGCAGCAGAGTCTTTCTTGACAAGATAACTGGTTCTCAGATAGTCAAGAAATTTGCCGCATTTTATGGAATCTGAAGGTTTATTACGGTATTCACAAGTACCCGCCATCTGTCTCCATCTTGAGGCAATTCGATCCAGTACATGCCCCCTCCCACATTCCACTGCCTGAAGATCCACTTTAATATTATCCTCCCATCTACGTCTAGGTCTTCCAAGTGGTTTCTTTCTCTCATGTTTCCCCACCAAAACCCTATATACGTCTCTCTTCTCCCCCAAACGTGCTACATGCCCCACCCATTTCATTCTTCTCGATTTGATCACCGAACAATATTGGGTGAGTACAGATTATTAAGCTCCTCATTACGTAGTTTTCTCTGCTCTGTTACCTCGTCCCTCTTAGGCACAAATACTCTCATCAGCACCCTATTCTCAAACACCCTCAGCCTACGTTCCTCCCTCAATGTGAGTGACCAAGTTTCACACCCATACAAAACAACATGCGAAATTATAGTTCTGTGTATCTTAATCTTTGTATTTTTTGATAGCAAACTGGAAGACGAAAGATTCTGCATCGAATGATAGCAAGCATTCACTCACTTCAATCTGCTGTTAATTTCTTCCTGAAGAGAATTATGATTTAAGGTTGTTCCCAAATATTTGAACTCTTCCAACCTTTCAAAGAAGCTATTAACCTTATATTGTCACATTCAAGCAACTGGAAAATATACACAAAAAGAAGGGGGCAGGGGACTTGTATTACAATCTATTTATAAAGTCCATTTTCCTTGTAATAATGATTCTGGTTTGAACACTTCAGCATCAGAGGCTGGGACAACACCATGTCCATGTGCAATGACTGAGTTCAGGGGATGAAAAATCACTGTTACATTGCCAGCAGGCGTAAGAGATTTTTCTCTTCTCTAGAACATCCAGACCGACTGACAGGCCTACTTAGCTTCCTACAGAAAAGGTACCGAGAGGTCTACCCGGGAGTCAAGGGGTTGAGGCCCGAAGCAGCCCACTCACCACCGTCTCATACCCAGGTGCTAAATTGCATGCAGTTTCACCCCAAAACATTCAATGGCATTATTCTTTGTCATAGACAGTGAAAACTGCTCATCTGTTTTACTTGCTATATTGTCAAGCTTTAGAACTCTCTATACCACACATCTCCACTTTTATATCTAAAAAAGTTTGTAGACAAAATTTAATGTCATTGCGACTGTTAAAAAACAGTGTCCATCGTCTCAAGCTTAAAAAACCACGAAGTTTTGGACACTGAATCTTCCTCCATCTCCTGATGAAAAGGGGAGAACTTACATTCACAAAATTCAATATCAACTTGTTGCACTATTCTGTTTATTCTTAGCAACTGGCCAACTTAATGCACAAATTCTTGTTTTATAATAAGTTTATTATATTCCTCTACATGTTTCGAACACTATTATACAGCACCTGTTATTGTCACACTGAAACAAGTGAGTGGTCTAAAATTACTAAAATACAATTCTACAATTATGAGCACATAGTAGTAAAAGTTTTAGTAATTTTAATAATATTAGTAATTTTAGACCACTCACCTGTTTCAGTGTGACGATACCAGATGCTGTATAATACAATCTGACCTCCTGATGATGAGCACAGGTGCTCGAAACATGTAGAGGAATATAATAAACCTATTATACAACAAGAATTTGTGCATTAACTTGGTCAGTTGCTAAGATTATATTCAGATGCATGCTCAGTAAAACATCAAAATATTCTATTTATTGTTGGTTAGTTATCCGACATGTTTATGCCTGATTTAACAGGTCATCCAAAAGGAGTTCTATATGACATCTGCAGCATTCGCATCAATTGTCTAGTAGTTCTCACATATGAATAAAATCGATGTAGTAAATTACAGTTAAAACGCACTTAAGTTACAATTAGTACAGTATATCATACAATATAACATTATATGTTGTGTCCAAACATACATCTCGGTCTCCTTCGTATTAGCAAGTTTTGAAATTAGATTTTCTGTTTGTAATGCATATGCTATGAATGAGAACTTACTCTGGTGGGACTAAAGTTTAATTTCAATCCCTGCAGTTAATATGACCACATACCAATGACAGAATTCTTTAAAGTTTAAAATCGGCAGTTACTCTGTGGACCTACTAAGCAAAGTTGGGTTTTCTACCATTCCGAATTACGTAACGCTGAAATATTCATTAGTCCTTCAGGTTGATCCACCACTGCGAACAAAATCAACCACCTTTTGGTTTGCGGGGGGAGGGGGAAGGACGGGTGACCGATAGAAACGCTATGTTCTTCCTCGGTGCCTGTTCCTTTCTTGCTCCTAATTAGTTTATTATTACCTTATTCTAATAGATATGTTTGTGTTTAAGTTTAGCATACATTTATAGTGATTGCTTGTTACAGACTATTTGCTGCTTGCGAGCACCCTAATAAAGGAACTGAATTAGTAAAATGTGTTGAATAAAAATAACGTCTTCATATCATGTACACAGTTGAACTCGCTTATAACGACCTTGGTGAGTGCGACACCTCGTCTACAACGTTATACAATCCGAGGTACCAACTAATTCCCCATAAAGTACGTGTTTTTCTGCCTTCTTTAGTACGACATACAGAAAAGTATGTGAAGAGTCCCCACCCCACCCCCCGCTTGACCGATAAGCACCCGCCCGACTTTCCGCCAGTGTTACGTCATATGCCGAATCTCGGAAGGTGAAAGAATAGGTGAAGAAAGTGAGAAAAGACACACTGTGATGATAACCTTCAGTACGTCTAATAAAAACTCACCAGTGCTACACCAGATGCTGAAAATGTTACCCTGCTGAACGAATGCATTCAGTACAACTGCGGAAGATGCTGTTTTACTCTCTCGAGCTTTTCTACGGTATCAGCATCCACCGCGAGATTTCAACAGTTAACGGGCAAGAACTTCAGACAGTAAACGTCTTCCGCAGTTGTACTTAATGCATTCGGACAGGAGAGCAACATTTTCAGCATCTCCTGTAGCAATGGTGAGTTGTTGTTAGACTTTCTGAAGCTTTTTATCACAGCGAATTCTTTCTTGCTTCCTTCACAGACTGTTACAACCTCCCAACGTATAACGTAATACTAGCGAAACGTCGGGCTGGTGTTGATCGGTCAAGCAAGGGGGAAAAAAACACCAATTACCTTGGATATAACGACATCGCCAGTCATCGGTCCAATACAATTTTCCAAGAAATATGCTATTCTGAAAATTCAACCACCTCGCCGTCCTTGAGAAGGCAAGCCTTTTAACTCTTATTACAGGTAACTATACAAATGACAATAGTAACGGTAATAATTCACTTTCTGCATAAAGTTCCTTCCACTTTTCTACAGGAGACTGGTAGAGTGATAGTATGGTTACAGTCACCTACACAAGGTTTTGAGCGTCGAAAAAAAAAAGTTCAATTAATTACCAAAAAAAGCAAAAATGGTTTCGGGGGGGGGGGGGACGAAAAAAAAAAACACCGCCCCAACGAGACATAGCACGGAAATAATACCAACAAAAAAAAAAATGAAAACACAAAAAAAAAAAAAAAAACC
>Ga0123352_10015896_pt1 | contig 11983 bp, 8 predicted proteins | sample TergutLab28metaG_FD_89700 | JGI IMG/M metagenome (GOLD analysis project Ga0123352, IMG submission 89700) | Labiotermes labralis P1 segment gut microbial communities from Petit-Saut dam, French Guiana - Lab288 P1 | ecosystem: Host-associated > Arthropoda: Insects > Digestive system > Gut ...
AAATTGCGGGGGGGTTGGAGAATTTTTTTTTTTTTGTAAAGGGGCAGGAGGGTTCTTTTTTTGGGCTAAAAGAAAAAAATATAAACCAAAAAGATATAAAAAAAACCAAACAAGGTTTGGGGGGGGGGGGGGGAAGTTTTATTTTATTTTACTTTTTGGAAAAAAAAAAAGATGGTCAAATTTTCCGAAAAATGGGTTACTATAACCGCCAGTAATATGTGGGTTTGTACTTACGTTCAAGCTTATGTTATGCCAAACATCTACAGACGTCTTACAATTGAAAATCATTTCGATTCAATATATACTTACAAGAAACAAAATATTTATCTTAAAGCCAAGTCCATTTATGACACTATGCCTTCGCATAGTGGCCCAAAAATTCTAGCTTACCCATCGATTGAAGCATAAGTAATTTGTTCATATACCTGAAAATGGTACCACCATATCTAAACACCTGAAGGTAATGTAATATAATCGTCGCGTGCAAGAAACGCATGCTTATATTGAAACAAATATTAATTGTAAATACATCATACGAGGGTGATAGTTGTTTTTTGGCAAATTGTACCGTATAAATTGGTGGGTGGAGTACCAAAGTTACCCCCTGAATATATTGGCAGTTTTGCTAACCGCATACCAGATAACAATGGTTTTCAGAACTTAACAGCACATGCCCCAATTAACGGAGTATTTGTGAACACGATATTGTACCTTACAGTCGCGTCAAATTCGGGAAGTTTGTGGTCTCATCTCGTTTGGGATGTTGTGCGGCATTAATTGGTAGTGCGGTTCATCGTATGACCAATACATGCCGCACAACATCCCAGAGGTGAGCGGATATCCACTGAACTACAACGGTAGCCGAAGTTGTGCGGGAAATTTCTTGGATTTGGACACGGCACGTGATCGCACGACCAGGGGTGCCAATACGTAGATTAAGTCTAAATCTAGGAGACTGCAATCTTGGCCTGGTGACGTAAAGTAATATTTACAATTACCTATTTTGTGTGGGGGTTTTTAGAATCACCCTGGGGAAAACGTATGGCTTATTGATAAGGCATAATACAAAAAAGCGTCCATTTTTAGAATGCAGCTTTTGGAATGGGCTTCAAAATGTCTGAAACAGTGTGTTGCTCACCTCTGGCGAATGACTGGCGGTGACTTGGTGTTAGAAAATAATTTTACAACCGCCTTTCGTGCCACCTGTTCCTAAGTGCCTGTTGCAATCGGTAAGCGATTTTTTTTAATGGGGAGGTCATATAGTGCCTAACGACATGGGAAGACGGTTATGAAAGGTAGGCTAAGTATGTAATGAATTAATCAATGTGACCATGGTCTATTTTGCGGTATAACCCGGAATTTTCTTAGAGAAGCTGAGAGCAACCACGAAAAACCGTATGTAGGTTATGACAGTAACCTGGCCGAGACTCGAACCGAGAATTAGCTGAATAAATTTCTGACGAGACAGTGTGGCATCAGTTTATTCGGTAGCTTTCTTCAGGTGCGTCACTTTAGATAGGCAGATAAAGTTGTGCCAGTCGATTCATAATAAAAAACGGTATGCCTAAGAGCCATGACTTTTCGTGTTTGTGCTCTACAAACCGCTATCTTTCAATCAATCTATTCATAAAATATGCATGTAAACGTGAACTGTTGAACAGCGTTCGTCATTTCCGGCTTCCCTAAGTCCTACTCTATACACGTAAATTTTATGTGTGAAATCCAGTGCTAAGTTACAGCCAACACAATATTCAGATATTTGAGATAGGCCTACACATGATATATTACTTTCATGAGGGAATTAAGAGCAGATTAAATTAAGCGATTTTTACAACATAAATGAGATACTAAGGCTTTATATGATCCAAAATCCATGCATTATTCAAGTATATATTTTAATAGTACCAACAAATGCACACAAGTATATTGAAATTACTTTATATACACAATGAACTGGTACATATTTTGGCCAACCATGTAGCCATCCTCAGTGAGGTGAAATACAAAGGTCAGATACATTAAAATGTATAAAATGAAATTATAAAAGTATCAGAACCAATCCATAGGTGTAAAATGACAATCATAGGGACCCATAGCTTAAATATTTTTAAACTATGGGTTCCTATGGTTGGTCTTGCACAAAAAGTTCTGAACCAGGAGTACAGCATCAGTAGCAGTCTGACTGATGCAGAGCAAAAGTATTGCGACAATGTGAGATTCAGAAGGTAAACAGCAATATCCAGAGCTGTTTACTTTACAACACTTATTTGTTAATGGCTAAAATAAATGGCACTGAACCTTGTGTGTGGAGATTATAAAATCTGATAGTGGTGAGACCAAAAAGTTTGAGATCTCAGACCTGTAATATGGTCGTAAAATATATACCTCTTTTGTATTTTTGTAAGTGGGTCTGAAGATGGTGAATTGTTTTTGGCTAAGACATGCAGCCTTAATCATATTGAATATAATGTATGTGTTGACTGATGGCAACATTTATTTTCATAATTTTGTCATTTACCTTAATGTAAATGGCACACACACGGAAGTGAACAGGTAATTATAACACACATGGCGCTAGAACTTCTGTGATAACAAGAAATAGTGCAACAGTTACTGGAATCTCATTGCATTTAAATAAAAAGGCATTTTACAACAACTATTTGTGCAAGTATAATTCTTTTATTGTTATTTCAACAAAAACAATACGAACATCTCTGACATTAAAAAAGATATTCATTTGATCTTTTGAAGATTGTGACCATGTCTTGTAATACAAATGAAACACAGTGTGTTGACAGACACTTTAACAATACATTTCGCAGTTATTTAAAAAAAATATTACTAAAATGTAAGATGTTAAGTCTGGTATATGTCATATTAGGTTGCCTTACCAGGAAATGACACATGATTTTTTGTTTATTGGACTGTGCATCATCTTGATAGTTGAATAAAGAGAGACCAACTTGATGTCACTTCCTTTTTTATTTCATTATTTAATGCTCAACATGTTTTGGATGTTAATACATCCATCCTCAGGAGCTTGCGACTTATTTGTCGAGTTATTTCATGGGTTGTATTGCTCTGGTTCGATGTGAACCTGAAGCCTGCATCTGGATACCACACCACCCCAGCCATACCACAATGTAACACCAACACACATCGAACCAGAGCAATACAACCCACGAAATAACTCAACAGATAAGTCGCAAGCTCCTGAGGATGGATGTATTAACATCTGAAACATGTTGAGCATTAAATAATGAAATAAAAAAGCAAGTGACATCAAGTTGGTCTCTCTTTATTCAACACATGATTTAGTTTCTTCTTATAATAAAAGCCAACAAGATGCACTATTTCTCAATTTTATTTTGATAAAGAACTTTACATGTTTCAGACAGATCTACTACCCATCATCAGGAGTCTCAACGCTGTATACACAGCAATAGGTATTTGTCATACTAGTTATGTTGACTGTCTGCTAGCAAGGTCCTGACCTCGCTAGCAGACTCCTGATGATGGACAGTAAATCTGTCCAAAACATGTAGAGTTCTTTACCAAATAAAGATGAGAAATACTGCATCTCGTTGGCTTTTATTATAAGAATATATCACGATGCATGGTTCTCTGAATGCCAGATTTATTTTCTGTTGGTGCTATCTGGATATGTGGTACACAGTAGGCTGCATTATGTTTAAGAGCACAGTATCGTACTAATTAACTGGAATTTACATGCTTCATCCCCTGACTGTGATTATATTATAGAATAATCTCCCCCCCCCCAGAAGACAATCACTTGACTTTTGTGTCCATCAAAACAACTGAAGTAAATAATATTTCGTAAGGCTCATGACCCTGGAATGTCCTATTGCCGACCGTACCATATGTGGAACTGCATGTCAGAACATAATAAATATATAAATTAAGAAAATATAAGCATATTGAAGAGATTTTAAGATCCATCATGGACCGTAACACCAGAAGAAGAAGAAGAAGAAGAAGGATATTAGATTTAACTAATATAAACATGTATTAATACTAGGCTATTTAGAGACTGTTATGAAATTAACAGTTAATATCTTATAAGTTCATTATGATGAAAGTGAAGCACATGTGCTCTGCTTCGGTCATGGTCAGAAATATTTAACCTTGACTGACCAGTCGGGATGCGTGTGTCCCATTAAATGTAACTCTTCACAGACGACAGGGAAAACACTCTTCTTTGCTGGTACATGCATGGGCATTTAAAAATGAAAACAACTCTGGCCATGAGTAGCTCAGTTGGAATTTAAAGGACGGATGAAAAAGGTTAATACATGGCCTGCAGAAAAAAAGGAAGTAGGTACGTATTTCCATAGGCAACAGGGAAGGCAGTTTTATCAACTGGCAATGTCAGTTTTACATGAGTGAGTATCAGTTAATCTGAAATAGAAATTCAAGTGACGCCGCAAATATGATTTGCAGATATTTGTGTGCCTTGTTCTCCTTGTCCTGTCCTTATAAATATGGGTGGCATAAAATTAATATTTATTATGCATTTTAAATTATAAAAAAAGGTAATCAGTCCCATTACAGGCCCGGGATGCCCAGAGGGTTCCAAGAAGTTAAGGTTCCCAGATTATGTGACAATGGCCCAGGATGGTGGTATGGTTGTCAACCTTACACACCGGCCACTTTTTACCCCCAGGTACTCATTTCTGTTAGAGGCTGAGTCAACCCCAGGGCCATAGTGTGATCAGAAGGATTATGTCAATGAAAAATTCCAATGACACCGCCTGGAATCAAACCAGCGACCTTCTGATTTGTAGCACAGCAACTTAACCACTGTGCTACCGCGGTCCCCATTTTAAATTATACTGCAGTAAAATGCATACACTCATCCACAAAATGGAATGACAGTATTATTTATGGCTGTAAAGTCGCCACCAAATATATATAAAATTTACTCTGAATGATATTCGATCGAGATTTCTCTTCTACATGCACCACAAACTGAACATCTGATGCTCTGGAAGAAGACTATGTCCAGACCAACCACTTCTGAATTAATTATTTCATTTTATGCTTTAATACCTATATGCAGGAAAACATAATATGAATTTGTTGGTTTACTGACTGAAGTGGTCTCATATATTTTGATGTCAATAAACATTCACTAGCACAAATATGCTCTCTGCCGATTTGGTACCCTGACTCAATCCACAACTAATCTAGTAAACTGGGTTTGCTTTTACCAGAACAAAAAATAATAATATAAGTAATCTCTGAATGAAAAAAGCAATGTAAGCTACAAATGTCTCAGTTGCCAAACATATGTAACATATGTTGACCATATTACTAGCAATGACATAGCAGTTTATGGAAAAATAACCTTCACATAATGTGCATATGTTACAGTATGTTCTGCTTGCACAATCACGTCATTAATGTTCCTTGTTCTCAAGTTAGAGGTTGGCCATCACACTGGTAATTTTATGCAGAAGCTTGCCATGTTTTATTTTATGAGCACTGGGTAATTGAGCTCATTCTTTAATCTAACAGGCAGATGTCAAGTCACAAAAATTTAATCACATTACTTCACGCCATCTGACAAAATGGCTTTTGATCAGTAGTAGTGCTATTGCACCTCAGTGTGAGAACCAGTCATTAAAATTATCTGTACTATATGGTAAATGTCATTATACTACATAATTTGTAAAACAGAAAGTAAAATGTTTAAAGAAGTCACAAATCTAAAACATGAACTAATCACAATGTTCATAAGCTACTACTGATTCCTTTAGTTACTGCCAACTCACTACTTGCTTCTACTTATCATTCGTATGTGAGGATTTTAAGTGATAGCCACCTTACAACAGGATTATATCAGTGCTGTTTCATCCTGCAGATCCATGCCAGGATTTCATGACAACATTTGCTGCAGTAATGCGTTGCTTGAAGGAGAATCTACAAAGCAGAAATGACAACAGTCACCAATAAACTACAACACTTCTATATGCACTCACTGTCTTCCATCCTACTTACATGCCTGGCCCCTCACAGCCATTTATATTTCATTATCCTAAGAATACTATGTGACCTGTTTAAATTACAGAGTTTCTCTTTAAGTAGTATTCAGTATGTTTTGATCATATCCTGAATTCTTAAGCAGTCACAGACTGACCAATGATGAACAATACATATTAACTATGATTCCCTGTTCCCACATTTCTCACCTGAACTTCCTGTTCATTCAGTTACAGATGCTGAAGCTGAGACCCCTTGTGAAATAATGTCTGTGTAGTACTCGCCAAACACAGCCCGGTTGTGGGAGACAAGGCGGAGAAACTCTCCTGTAATGGCTGTCAATTCAGTTTGAAGTGAGGACAGTCCAGGTGGAACACGGACGGGGGCTGCCGTTGGTGATGTGATAGACTGCAGGATAAATTCTCGCACTCTTGTACCTATCCAAGCAAATTTACAGTTACATGAGTTGCAATAAAATGTGAATGTACGGGAGATGAACACTGTAGCAAAGGAAATCGTAAGTGTACTACTTGGTGCAGCAACTAACTACTGGCTGGACAGTCTGAATCCTGGTGGGGGTGGGATTTTCCACACCTGTCCAGACCAGCTATGTCCCACCCAGCCTCCTACACAATGAGTACTGTGTTATTCCTGGAGGGTAAAGCAGCAGGGGCATTGCATTGACCACCCACCTTGATCTAGCACTGAAGTTAAAGAGTACAGCTATGCCTCTACTCCCCCTCTGGGCCTTCATGGCCTGTTCTAGGGTGAACATTTTACTATACCAGCCAGAGAAAGAGTAAGAGACAAATATTCAGAACAAGACATGGAAAACGATGTTTATGTTTCAGTAACCAAGGAAGAAATTAATATCAGACATATAAGTTGTCCAAAAATACTATACATTTTACACATGCATATCCACTTTGTATTTTCACCTGCACTGTGCCGAACTTCTTCATTAATAAATACCTTTTAAAATGGAAAATCCAGGCTCAAAAATCTGTATGTATGTATGTTTATATATATTGCCTACACATTTAATTGGTTGAAATACAGACACTTTGGACGAGCCTGCTGCCTCTGTCTTCAGGATCTAAGCAGTCCTCTTGGCCTGAAGAAGGTGGTAACTGTTTATGAATGAACACAATTCAGAATAGAAGACTTGATTCTTCAACAGCACCGATGTGAGGAATGCAGATCTCACAGTTTTTGACAAGTTCAGCAGTGTTAGTAATCAAGTTCTTAATTATATGATGTAAACTATGAAGTGTTTATTAATGGCCATGTGAAATAAGTAAAAAAGGAAATGTATACACTTAATATCTATGAATACTGTATGACAGTCTTTGATTTTCATTCACTCTGTGCCTTGCACTATAGTTCATTTTGGAAGTGTTTCCTATTTACTTCTACATATATAATTAATAAGAAATAAACTAACTCTAATTTCATGGAGCAGAGTCCTTCCTGAGAAGCTAACGAGTCCTCATCTAGTCAAGAAGTTCCCCACATTTCATGGAACCCAAAGGTTCTTTACTGCATTCACAAGAGCCTGCCACCTGTCCCTATCCTGAGCCAGATCAAAACAGTCCATGTCCCCCATCCCACTTCTTGAAGATCCATTTTAATTCTATCCTCCCATCTATGCCTAGGTCTTGCAAGTGGTCTCATTCCCTAAGGTCTCCCCATCAAAACCCAGTATGCACCTTTCCTGTCTCCCATACATGCCACATGCCCTGCCCATCTCAAATTAGAAACAAAACTTTTCTTAATAATATATTAGTCAGAAACATAGATCCAAAAAAGGGCTGCACACAGACCATAAATCTGTCACTGCACACTGTGTCACAAAATTACAACTAATACATCTGAGTATGTTCGTGTACATCTCTTCTGACTTGATACTATGCAGTATGGTATGTGGGTCTTCAGGGCAGCATGTTCCTCCAACCAGATGACAATGTCACAGAACCCAAAGGAATACAAAACAAATCTTCACTGCAGTGGAACATGCTGTTACAATTCTACTTGAATCTGAACTGGAAGAATCTTTGAACACTTACTAATAACAATGTCAACTTACGAACAAGCTGTCTAATCTTATGATCTTCCTTGACAATTTCAACAATTTGTCCCTTCAGCAGCTTTTCTGATGATGAATCAAGTGGTTTAAACCCATGTGTTTCCAAGCCTTCAGCTACCTCCTTGATGACTTGTTCAGCAACATTCGGCATTATTTTTTCCAGGTCCCTAAAAGTATCAGATCAAAGTTACTAACTTCATTCTTCAGAAGCTATCAGTCACTCAGCTAGATGTGAAGTTCCCCACCTTTGATGGCACCTGAAGTATCATTACCATTTTCACAAAACCCCACCACTGGATTCTATCCTGAGCCATAAGAATCCACTTAACAAACTCACACTCTATTTACTTAATGCCGACTTTAATATTATCTTCCCATTTATGTCTAAGCAAAAGTACAATAGTCCACAATAAAATTGCAAACTTTTGCTCCAAACTGGGAAATGTGAAATAATATTTTAATGCATGGAGCCCAGGGTTCAAGTGAAATGAACAACACACAAGGTTGAAGATCAGAGTGCATTTCAAAATACACTACATTTTATTCATCTGTCAACCAAACAGCTCGGTTCTTTGATTAGTTTTGTATGCACAAATGCACTTACAATTTACGTAAAGCAGATGTTAAAACTGGGGGGGGGGGGAAGAGTTGACAGCTGTTCATAAATTCTCCATAGAATTTCATGGAAATCTGTCCACTGGTTAATGCATTATTACATGAATACAGAAAGGCAGACAGATTTCAACTGACATTCAGTAGGGTTGCAGACACACCTAAAACAGAGATCATGAGAGCTGCAATGAGGAAAAGACTAGAATCAGATTCTGGATTTGGAAATCTCAGAGGAAACTTTGGCAGTAAACATGCTGAATGATATGAACACAGCTTTGGACAGAATATTCATGACAGTATTCAATTTATAGAACTGCACATGAAGACAGACTTAGTGGGACAACTGCAGAAACAGCAGATATGAGAACACCATTACACACAGAAACTTATGGCAGATAACAATACATATCATCAATGCATGATTTCAGGCTTCTGCCATGGTGTAAATGTGGCCCCTGCTCTTCTGAGATGTTATGCAGCATTCATTAACACTGTTCCATCCCAGAGGAGCAGAGATCTCATATATTGGTTTTGTATTACACTGACAAAAGAAGTAATGCAGTAACATGAAATGTTACTTACTGATTTGTATAACTGTCCTCCAACAGAATATTTATATGCTCTTTGAGGTTATTTTTGAAAGCTGCAACTCCTTGGAGAGGGAGTGCAGAACTAACAGTGACCAGCAGGACTGATCCTGTGATGACCAAATGACAAAACCTCTTCCCTAAGTCAGTGAAACGCACCTGATCCATCACGAGAGTCTGCAAATAATCATTCTAAATCAACATACAATGTATAGAAACACCTTAAATTGAGGTGTCGATTAGACGTATACTATACCTCTATGTTATGTAAGTGATATGTTGGAATTTTACCACACAGGGTAGGAAATAAGAAATGTATATCAAATTTTGCTCAGGAAACCTCAAAGGAAAGGAATATTTGGGAGACTGAGGCACAGATGGGGAGTGGATTAAAATGTTTCAGGATATAGTCCAGCACAGGCCTTTGTGAACAGAGTAATGACAGTATATATCCTTTAGAAGCAAGGAATTTCTCAAAGATTTTCATACATCTTTACAATTAATGCCACACAGTCAGGCATATTTTTTACTTATAGTTTACTTAATGATACTGTCACAATTTGAATTATATGGGTGAAAAATAGGATGCTTATTGAGTAATGAATTGAAAATGATTTGGAAGGAAGCAGTTATGACATAATTTTTGGTAGTCATGGTATTGCCTTTTCAGGTCTTAAAAAAACCACAAAATCCTGAATGAACAACAGTTGTCCAGGTAAAACCATAAAATCAAACTACATACCATTGTACTGAACATATTTATGATTTTTTTTCTCATTTTGTAATGTCATACCTTCTTTAACCACATTTGTATAGCTGTACAAAGTAACAATATTCTAAAGGTTATGTTGTTTACAGTACCTCAGGATATGGGTTCACATCATCCCATTCTAGTAGATCAAGATATGCTTCTCCCAGTATAGATGCTGTGAGATTATGGACTGCATTTTTACCTTCCTCTTTACATACTGCATCATTATTTCTTGCATTCATTAGGTGTTGCAGAAGCCACGTGCGAGTATGCTGCAAACCATCTACAAATATAATATTAAATGGTTATGAAAGCTTATTTTTTAAATTGTAGCACCGTGATGACACCAACTGTGCATATATGCTAGAATATTTAGCATAAGTCAAAATTTTACTTAAGTCTTTTTTACTGAGTATTAGAGAATTAATATTAACACTTATTCCAGAATGTATGACAAGGCATACTAACCTGCCTGAATGTTAAGAAATTCTGCAAATTTCTTCTTCTCATACTCCACACTTACGGCTATGATGTCTGGCCGAATCAGATCAATAGTGAAATTTGCCATATCCAACTTCATAAGATCTAATGTCTAAGAGAAACAGAAAAGTTCGCTTCAATATAAACAGTAATAATAATGATGAGACACAAGCCTAGAGCTGTGTACAGTAGAAGAAGATTTTAGTACATACATCAACTGCTCCATTATCTCACTGACCAATATTGGTTTGACAAGTTTCTTCAGCACATGACTTACTTCCATTATTCCTCTGAACACAGGCACAACTCCCTGAGTCTGTGTAAGTTCTCTGATTTTCTCATCTCTAACTGGAGCACACAGCTTCCCCATTACAGATATCACATACTGAGCATAATGCTGGAATCAAATAAAATATGTATTCAGTTTGTAAAGAGGACTTTTTAATGTGTTTTAAAGAAGAAAAGTACATCAAGAAGAGTGGAAGGGGAAAATTCTGAGGAAGGTATACAGAGCAGTAACTCAGAAAGAGGTCTGAAGACCCAGAATGTACCAGGAACTCAGGGAATTGTATAAAACACTGACATGGTAGCAGATATTAAAATGGAACATTGGAGTGGTTGGAGCATATAATTAGAATGGATCAAACAAATGCGATATTAAAAAAAAATGTTGAAGGGTAGTGAGAATGGTAGAAGGAAAGTGGGAAAGAGAAAACTGGGATGGTTGGAAAATGCACAGAATGATTAATGGGAGCTGGAAGTTAACCCGCTTAGTCCTGGGTTTTACAGTAGCCTCTCCCACAATAAGGACTATGTTTTTCTTGGTAGCTTGCAAGGCTGCTTTTGAAAACAGACAATTATTGTACAATGAGCCAGACAAGCTCCAATGAGCAACTAAAAACATTCTACAACTCTCCCTACGGGTGACTGGTCATAATACAAGGGTATATCCAAAAGTTCCAGGACAGTACTTGTAAAAAGAAGTTTGCTTACCTTGGATGTTAAATTCCTCCATCACCTTCAAAGTACTCCCCTTTTGCACAAATACAGCGGTCCCAGCGTTCCTGCCATGCTTGGAAGCATCCCTGGAAGTCCCTTTTTGGAAATGTGTCAAGTACCCGCTGCGATTCCTCTTGAATCTCTTCAATGGTGTCGAATGTTCGACCCTTCATCCGAAGCTTCAGCTTGGGAAAGAGAAAAAAGTAACAGGGGGCAGATCGGGTGAGTATGGGGGATGGGGGATCACTGTCATGTTGTTCTTGGCCAAAAACTGCGAAACTTTAAAGGACCTGTGAGCCGGAGCATTGTCGTGGTGGATAATGAGGTTCTGGTTTTGCCATTTCTGTGGCCTCTTGCGCCGCACATTTTCACATAACCTTCTTAGAACATCACAGTAGAAGTCTGCATTGACCGTCATTCCAGGTGGGACAAATTCCCGGTGTACGATCCCCTCTTGATCAAAGA
>Ga0123352_10015898_pt1 | contig 11982 bp, 8 predicted proteins | sample TergutLab28metaG_FD_89700 | JGI IMG/M metagenome (GOLD analysis project Ga0123352, IMG submission 89700) | Labiotermes labralis P1 segment gut microbial communities from Petit-Saut dam, French Guiana - Lab288 P1 | ecosystem: Host-associated > Arthropoda: Insects > Digestive system > Gut ...
ATTCTTATATTTCGAAGTAAAGGTATTGCAAATCGCCTGCACGCTTGAAGTACTCTCTGTCTGTTCAGTCTAGATTTAATACTGCTTCTTCTTCTTCTTCTTCTTCTTCTTCTTCTTCTTCTTATCCTCCTCCTCCTCCTCCTCTTCTTCCTCCTCCTCCTCCTCTTCCTCCTCCTCCTTATTCTTCTTCTTCTCCTCCTTCTTCTTGTTCCTCGTCGTCGTCGTCTGTGACCCCACTATCCAAGAAGGATAAGCGCCTGCCTAGTTGCTGGCCTCCATCCATCCCTATCCTGCGCTATTGTAGTGTTTCTTACTTAGCTTTAAATAGTTCATCCATTCATTGAAGAGATCCCTGTTTTTGTTCCACTACAAGCGTTTCTAATAAGATTTTTTAAAATCAACGAACTTAAATTTGTGATTGTACGACCACGATAAACTGTAGATAAATATAGTTAAATGTTTCGAAGAATCCTGCTTTCTCCATCTTGACGGTATGTTATGACATCCAAAACACAACAATCTTGTTATTCTTATTAATTTATTATTATTAATACATTAATCTTAGGGAAACTATTTGAAATCGCTTGTACATTTAATTATGCCATTTCAGTTACTTTACTGCCATAATTCATAATACGCTTTCAGTAATTCAGCCATATGTTATCAGAATTATTTTTGTCTTGACACTGATTCGAAGAATATCCTTACTATGAACAACTTTATTTTTCTGAATTGAATGAGCGCAATAAATAATATAATATCTGCAGGACTGTGCTTTGTAACACGATCACTTTTGTTGGAAGAAGCAGTAAGTTCACAGTAAGATATAAGAAAAATCTTTGCAAGGAGAGCAGGATAACATGTTAAAACAGATGTGCAGAGACAAAACATCTTAGTGCTTGGCCCGAGCGGTGGTACTAACGTACATCCCTTGGGGTCAAACAGAGTTTTTAATAAATAAAAAAATCGGGGCAAATCTCGAGGGTGGAGTGATGTAAGTGCAAGTTTTGCGTGCTGCCTTGGATCCTCCTCAGGGCACAGGAATGAATTCAGACTTTCGTAATTAACTGCCCCCTGTAATTTCTGTTTGATTTACGTAGCACACAGAGCGTAGAAATTAATAACCTACGGTTTGTTGTGCGCCCCCGCGCAGTCTAGAACTGAATTTAATACGAAACTCTTTATTTGACTTTTACTCTTGCTTCTCTTTTTTTTTTTACTATTCTATTTTATTATTTTACCTTTTCGCCTCCGTCTGTCCCCCATACCACATACGCAGTAGTGCGCCGTGTCGAAACAATAGCGCTCTGCACCGGAGCCATTCATTCCTACATCGCTTCGTATGCCCTAAGCAAAATGGATTTTTCAATTACGACAATATACCTGGTTTACTCTTGGCTCTTTCCTTTTCTCCTTTTTGGCATATCGTGTAATTGTCCTAGAACGACTTGAAATTTTTACATGAAATTTTTATTTTTCTGTCCTGAGGAAGCCAATATTTTTTTCTGAAAGTTTCAGTTGCATCCATAATACACCGTATCCTGCTCCGACATATCTTTACCATATGGACACGTTTCAGTTTTAGGTACAAAAACATACAGCAAGCACTACTTTCTGCTCTGGTCATTACAGCTGTTTATGTACCCGCCAAAGAATGGGAACGTGATGAGTTCGCCGTGCCGCGATGCTTGTTCTGCGCGGTCGACCGACTTCCTTCAAGCGGTCGATGAAAAGACACCCTCGAGTCGTTTCAGTAACAGGGAATTCACCCTCCTTCTGCAACTGCATTTGCTGGCGTCTAAGGGCGGATGCCAAATGTTTAGTAATCAAACTCAAAAGGTGGCAGCACATGCGACCTCCTGTGTTTTCACTGACTACAGGTACAATTTACGTCACTTTAAACCGCAAGATGGGACACAAATGAACCCGTGAGAAAGTTTCAGTCCCCGGGTTCAGATCTGTCTTCTCGAAGAGGCTCGGCGCTTTGCAGTTGTGTTTTGTTGAGGGTACCTGAAACTTGGAACGTAAGTTGGGTTCACTTACACCACATTCGACAATGTTATTACGCGATACCAGTTTAGAGGGCGTACCGCAGTTATTGTACCTGTAGTGTGTTTGTAACTGTGCTCGAAATGACGTTCTACTTTACTGAATTTCCGAACTTGTAGAATGTGTGTGTGTGTATGATTTCACGCAAGCATAGGCCTATAACTATGTTCCCAGGATTGTGCATTGCATTTTTTTAAGCCTCGAGACAAGAATTTCCTTCCATCACAGTCTGATGTGCGACGTTATTTCGAAGGCCAACGTTAGGTCTTCATGTTCCAAGTGGAGTCGGCAATAACACAAAATTTAGTACTTTGACTGCTGTTGTATAAATTATGTCGAACATATTGGATGCGGCAGAGTGTACTGACAGTTTTGGAATACAAGTGACCCATTCACTTTTTAACAAAATTAATTACAAATTTTGATGTTTTGCTGACCGTGCGTCTCAGTATAATCTTAGTAATTAACAAACTTAATGCACAAATTCTTGTTTTACAATAAATTTATTGTATGCCTCTACATATTTCGAACACTATGTGCTCATCATCAGGAGGTCAAAATTGTATTATACAGCATCTGGTATCATCACACCTCTAGGTGGCCGTCCCGTGCACGGGACGGCCACCTAGAGGTGTGACGATACCAGATGCTGTATAATACAATTTTGACCTCCTGATGATGAGCACATAATTCTCGAAACATGTAGAGGCATATAATAAACTTATTATAAAACGAGAATTTGTGCACTAAGTAGGTTAATTACTAAGATTAAAATGAATTACGTCTGCAAGCGCTTTTTAAAAGTTTACTTTTAAAAATGATGTAACTTAGATGACTGTCAGTCAATCAGAATACATTGTTTTACTGCGGAACGTAGATTTTCCTTGTGAAGCCGCATCATCTCCATCAGTACCGTCTAATGTTTTCTGTTGCGTCCTGCTCCATTGCGGTGACAGTCGTAGGGCAATTGTTTTATACGGTGAACTTGAAGCATGTGCTTCATAGGTGATGAGAAGACGATTATTTTTTAGTCACTCAAAATTTTAAGAAATCTCCCGGAGAAACTTGAGAATTATCGTGTCACTTTTGCGTAATCTTTGAACTGTGGCATTACTGGAAGGGCGAAAATTTAAACCTGTGTCTAAGTTTAGCGGAACGGGAATATGGCCCACCGGTTGTGACCGAATTGGAGCAGAATGTCAAGTGAAGAAATTGCAGGAATACCCGTGGAGATGCCATGGAGAATTTACTTTCCAAGGCACAAGAATGCGCACAGACATGAAGTCATCTTAGTGGTATCATTTTTAATAAGCATGTAGTGTGTATATAATACACTGTTGTATATTTCATTTAGTTAATATGAATTGTTTTCGTTCTTGTGAGTTCTTTCTGTTTCAGTACCTGCCAAATTGCTCCGCCGTATCCTGTAGATATCATGATTCTTATGAACGGTGGCAAATAAGAGCCTGTACTTACTGAGGGATCCCTTTCACTGAAGCATTCCGACCACGGTGTGGTCTGTATTTGTTATCTCAGTTTGTTCGATATCCTCTGCCCATCTCGTACACATTACCTCACCATAATAGTGTTGGACGTTTATATTTGGTACTAATTACATCTTGTAACCAAATTTTCCTTGAAGTTTCTGCTGCCACCCCTCACACTCAAGATATAGCTTTCAGTGATGATATCTGTACAACAAAAAAAAGGTCCACGTTTTCTTTGGGGCTTTGTTTTGCCACTTGACTAGATCTACCTTCTGTACCACAGTGTAAATAATATATTTTCTGTAGAGTACGCGAGGAAGATCTGAATCAGTATCGCCTGTAAAAGGATTGGCTGCACGATGAAGACGCATATTTCATTCTTGCTATGAAATGAGTTCCTTCTCTTTGCCAATACTGTGTCCAGATGGGTGTTAAGGCGACCGGAGCCGTCATCTGTCACCAGTCACTTCTGTCGATAGCCATGCTCAAACATGAGGGGAACATAATCTGACCCGTTACGCCAAGTTTCATACGTACTTTTTTCGACATAATTGGGCACTGTTCAGGCCTCGATTTCCCAGTGCTGTGAAGTGGAAATTTTCTGTCAGTTTACACTTAAATATCAATTCATTTTCTTGAACAGCGAATAACATCACGTAACACGTTGAAGTCTTTGTAACTTGAAAAGGCAAACATGGTACTTTGGCTTAAAATGAAAGAAATAATTCACATTTAATGGCCACTTATGCTCAAGTTATAAAACATTTAAGTCAGATACTTCCATTAGACAGAGAAAGAGAGAAATCAGTAATCGCCATTTAGTTTCACTTACTTGGAACATGTTAAGATGACATTTAAGCAGCACGCACAGACGAGGACTATTGTATCTGACGTCATCCTTTGTTGTTTTTTGTTACTGTCCTTCGTTTGTCTGCAGTTCTGTGCCGGTTGACTTTGTATCCTATTCCTTTTCACCGTGTGCGTCATCGATGCCAGTTTTTCGCCTCTTGTTTCACGGAGGAACTAGAAAGCGCATGAAGATTTCCTTCAACTCTGACGCCAGTTGGCGAGGTCCTCGTATCGTGTCCTGAGGCCGGGTTACCGAACCTTCCTAATACCAAGGTTATTCTAGCATTGTCCTACTGTCTCTCAAAAGCTGTGTGCCGTATTTGTTGGAATGTAAGGCACAGAACTTTGCCTCCAACTACTTCACGAAACATTGACTGCGCATGGTGGTGTTAAAGTATGGTCTTTTGTGTTGCGTATTTTCTTAGAAGCTACCAACAAACTGTAATTATTTTTTTTTTTAAATAGACGTTTGAATGTTTATTGCAACAACCGTGGAAAATATGTGTCCCAGAACTTAAAGTCAACACTGCAGGTTATAATTCAAGGGAAATTCTGAGTCAAAAATGTCTTACACACATGGGTCCGATTTTTCAGCTGTTACAGAGCTATGAGTGTTTACAGCAAATTGAATAAAAAAGAGAGAAATTACGAAGTGTATTTATTTATTTATTAGTTAAATGTACAGTTAAGGTTACGTGGTTGAGTTGTGCAGATTGTTCAGAGTGACCTTCATCTGTCTGGATACACTTTCTGTCGCGTATAACCTTACGTTATTTACACGTTTTGCAGCATTGAGAATTCGTAGAAGCAGTTCTTATCTCGTGTTTACCTTGCGTCAGTGCGCCGTAGCTTTCGAGTAACACCCCCACACGGTAATGATAGAGTTCAGATTCGATGGCGTGGTGGCCAGTTATGCGCACCGCCCCGACCTATCCATCGGTTTAGGGAATTGCCGATTCAGTTAATGCCTGACGACGCAACTAAAATTAGGCGGTGCTCTGCCGTACTGGTAGTACATCTGAGGTACTGGTCGTGGAGGAACTTTCTCCGGGGCCTTACAAAACAGAATGAGCGCTGGCAGTTCATGTTGCAAATAGTTCCCATAAATGTCACCTGTGTGGCATTGCGGGATGATGGTCACCAATGACACCATACCACACCACACCACACCACACGTTTACGGAGAGGATTTGTTGTAACTTTTAACAGTGTGGATTATCTTGATGCCATATTTGAATTTTTTTTTGCATTGTCGACTTCATTGGGGGTAAAATGGGCCTTGTCGGTAAACAAAAAACGAATCATGTGGGGGTGGAGTAACATGAAACTAGTGGAAAAATTCCAACCGGCTACCCTCTTCCGCAGGATGTAGGCCTAGTGCAGGTACATTTCTTGTGTGTGAAACGTCTAGACGGGCGGAAATGTTTAGGGTACTAATGCGTGATATTCGCTGTATCGTGCCACTGCTTCCCTCGTCTCAATTGCTGGCACTTGAAGTTCAGCGTGGCAGTTTGCGCTCGGAGCCCTTTGCTAGCAGATATTGGTGAGTACAGCTGAACATACTTCGATTGGGGGATTCGTCGGAACGATGTGTAGGCCTATAAAACATTTCTGACTGAATTACTTATGCAATTAAATCTTGCAACACTGTCCTCAGGCCCTGCGAAATTCTGTATGCTTGAACACTGGAAACGAGAACTGTCCAAAGTTGCTCGTTCTGTTTATAAAACATTTACTGAATGGTGTCCAGTAACTGTGAGCCCGACATATTCTCGTAGTTCCCAGTCATTCAAAATCGGGTAGCGTGGCATATCCGGTGGTACATTAAATTCGGGAAAATACAGAAGTAGCTGATACCTCTGTCCTCAATTAAGTTATTTGTGTGGTTACTTGGGGGTGGGGGGTGCTTCTTAATGTATCTATCACCACTCTTAATTTAATTCGTGATGCATCATTGAATGGGACAGTGACTGTAAATGGTAAATAATTGTGAAGGAGGCTGTCGTGGCCTATGTTACACGTTTTGATCGTTTGGAAAAAGTTGAAATCGTGAATCTAAACAAACAAGAGATTTCTCAGATTGTAGATAAAAGCAAGAAGCACCAATCCCCTACGTAGTTTATTAAAAGAACGGTTAGGTTTTTAAATGCACGTATACTTGATTAGACAGCTAGCCTCTCAATGAAACTGTTAAGGAACCAAGCAATCCTACAATCAATAGGTGAACCATTTATCCGTGAGCCAGAGCCACTCAGTACGCAGCCAGTTGCTCTATCAGCCAATGAGCTGACCAGCTGCCCAGTCTTGGAGAGCGAGGCAACCATATAGTCATTACCTGAATGGGCGAGTTAAGGCCAGTAAGGCAAATAGTATGTTAGAGCCATTCACTCTACACAGTAAACCAGGCAATGGTCGTTCATTCCGTGCTTTAACCAGAGCCAGCTAGTTAACGTAGTGAGTTATTCCACTGGTCGTTCAAACCACTTATTTTTCAGAGCCAGTCATTTTACACATTGAGCCAGTCACTGCTGTTCAGTTTGCAAGCCAGATCCTGGTCGTGCAGTTGGAGTGCTAGTCTGTCACGTTACACACCCGACCAGTTATTAGTCATTCAACTCGTGGCTTAATCAGAGCCAGTCTGTTTACACAGTGAGCCAGTCACTGGGCTTTCAATCCCTGTGTTTGTAGGCCGTCTATCAGTTGGCTAGCTAATACACAGGAAACAGAGAGGAAGATGATATCACATCGGCGGCATGTGTTTGCTGTCACGCTGCGGAATGTCGCCTTGTTCCCCACGTTCCTCGAGGTCCGGTAAGTGTGAACAGGCGTCACGTGAATCAAGGTGGTGGGCCCGAGGTTGCCCCCCCCCGACTAGTTTCACTGGTTCTTTCGTCGCTGGAAAAATTCGAGGTGATCAATTCTGGTGCTTTCCGGATTCTGCATAATAGAACCTAAGTCTTATTCTCTACGTGGCTACTGTAAAACAAAAAGTGGTAGGAACCATTTTCTAACACACGGGGTAAGTTTACTATGTAAATGAACCGACTTCACGAATGTGCAGGTCTGTTTCATAAAATAGCATCTGTTAGAACAAAATATTTTCTCTACATCCTATTTGTATTCACCACACGTCTGAGGTGACTTCAAAATAGCAGCAGTAGATTTTTGGCTTGTGCTTCTTGATGTTATTGTTGCCATTCTGTTCTCGCAAATGCCAGACTTACTTCTTTTTGTTTGTTATTTCATTATGTATAAAATATATTTACAGCAGTGCACAATTTTTTATACATCTAGGAGCAGTCTCAAAATTGCCTGCGCCAAAACGGTTACATGAAGCAAGTTAGATACCGGGTTCCACCAGTATTAAGCGCCTCCGTAAAAAATTCAGTCGCAAGGTCTACCTGGCGCCCGGGTTTTTTTGCAGCCCTGTAAATGTGTGTAGGCAGATAAGTGTTGAAATAAATGTACTCAATTTTTTAATACATCTGCTTCTGCTATCATTAATAGATCAGTCGAATGAGAAGATGAATAATGATAGAATCGAACAGTGGTTATTCTTGTTCTTTGTTGAGATATACTGAACCGGAATATTGGCCGGATGACACGGTACAAAGTCCCTTTACTTTCTGTTATCTCATTCCGAGGTAGTGCCTCAAAGTTTGCCGCATTCCTGAAGGTTTGGGATAGCCTAATCAGTGTCGCGACTAGCTCTGGATTGGACGGAGAAGGAGACTTGATTCAGTGTCAGTGCTAGGCCCACGATTGTATGCCGACTACCTCTGAGGTCTACACAGTCTCATGTCCAGTCATCCGGGAATAAAGTGGTCGGAGCGTGAAACTAGCCATTCACTTTGCTCTGGAGACGATGTCAGGAATGCGCTGAACTCTGATTGCTTTCTAGTCTTAATGAAGCCACCTGGTCACAGCTCTTTCTGCCACTTTAGTATTCCACGATTCTTGTTAACCGTAGCTGAGGCGATCAGTCGTCGGCTGCTCACGTAGGACGCCTGGACTCAACCAAAACACCCCATGTGATATTTGGTGGGCAGAGCAGCCCCGGGACACGTCTTTCTCAGAGTATTTCGGTTTTCTCTTGCCAGTTACGTGTAATTTCAACCTTATGCCACGTGTACAGACATTCGTTCGTCTACCATTGACGTTATGCAGCTGTAAGTAAGTGGTGACTTTGTCACCAGTTGTTATTTCTCATTCCAAAAAGGCTGTGTGGACGGGAAACAGAAGGTTGCGGTTTTTCGGACAGTCTTCCTGTTTCGGGTGTTTAAGACTTTGGCCACCAGGCCGTTATCCTTTGTGGGACTTTCGAGATTTTCCTCAGCTCTTTCAAGGAACGACTGAATAGTTGGGCAACTGCTTTCCGCAGCGTTTCACATTTATCATTTACCAGCCATTCTAATATTCGACCTACACAACCCGTATTATGGAAAGCCGTTAAACAAATCGAGAGTAAAAAAGGCAGGCTTAAAATGGGCAGTGGACATGTAGGGATTAAGTCAGTGAATGAAGCTTGTTTGGTGATTGGGTTCAAGCCGCCAAACCGACGATGGAAATTGTCTATTTCAACTCCATGTTCAGAATGTCATGGAATCCTAGTCCGTAGCACTACATAGTCCTGTCTGTCCGTAGCACTACATACTCTTTGTCTGTCCGTAGCACTACATACTCCTGGTCAGTCCGTAGCACTACATAATCCTTGTCTGTCCGTAACATTACATATTCCTTGTCTGTCCGTAACACTACACACTCCTTGTCTGTCCGTAGCACTACATACTCCTTGTCTGTCCGTAATATTACATGCTCCTTGTCTGTCCGTAACACTACATACTCCTTGTCTGTCCGTAATACTACAACTCCTCGTCTGTCCGTAACACTACATATTCCTTCTCTGTCTGTAGCACCAAACAATCCTTGTCTGTCAGCAGCACTACACAATCCTTGTTTGTCCGTAGCATTACATATCGAACTCGTCTCCTACTGTCACTGTTCCGGCAACAGGAGCGGGAACTGATTGCCAGATGTTCGAGGAACTAGGAACGAACAGCACACCGTCGGGCTTCCTAAACAAACAGCATCATACCTGTCGTACGAAATTTTGAGATGGGAGTAACATTATCGTCATTCATTTGATAAAATCTGGTATAGGTAGCGGATGTATCTGGAGGGGGGGGGGGGAATCCTGCCTTTGGTCTTCTATTGCAAGCAGCTGGAGAAAGATTACATTCCGAAAATAAATGCTATAATATCTTAAATATGTTTGAATTGCATTTGTAAGGTCATGAACCCGCATCCGAATTATTCCGAGACTCGACACGTGAAACATGTTAATGTGCTAAGATCCCAACAACCTCGCTGGATTAACGAGTTTTTTTTTTGTGCGAAATCTTGATCTAGCAGCAGGATTGTTCAGAGGCTGTCAGGACTCGTATTGTACGGCGACACAAGTGGCACATTTCCATGCATCGCGCAACAAATGACGTTTGAAGTTCCTGAAGAAGTGACTGCAATATTCAGGACATTCGGGCCTGACACAGTCTGACACATACGTGTATACCAGCAGAGGCGGTCAAAATACAAACCGTTATCGAAACTGACAGGGTACTAGACGAAAGCAGCGTGACATACTGACGTATGTGCTGAGTTACAGCTGTAGTAAACACGGACTCAATGACAGTAGAGCAGGCGATATTGTGGCGCGTTCGCTTAATGTTTATACTTCATCGGCTATTGTAACAGCCTGATATCATTTCAGTGTATGAAGATTGTCATGTACGTCATTGACAACAATAAACCGTATTTAGGTATTCATTTTTGTCCGATTGTAACAAATTTCGTTTTTCTGGACAGATTTTAATAAAGGTTTCAAGGATAAAATTTCACGAAAATCCGGTACACGTGGACAGACATTACGAAGGTAGCAGGCGCTTTTCACAAGTATGCAGACGCGCGTAAGAACAGCTTGAGCTACCGTCAGGCTGAACTGGTCAGCTGATAATGCGAAAATAATCTGCTGTTTGTGTGTAGGCGTAAGTGCAGCTTTGTTCTAGCACTGTTGTCCAGAAAAGCAGAATAAATCGATAACTGCCAGACACAGAGTGCTTCATTTTCGGTAAGTACAGAGAGTCGTTATCTGCCTCAAACCCGGCTATCCTGGCCGATTGTCTTAGCTTCTTACATCGGATCGCGCCCGGTGCACCCACTACATCACATTGTTCTGTTTCTTTGTTTCTCTGTTCTTTTCCTTCGACCTGTGTGACCCGTGCACCATAACGCATAAGCACCGTCACTCCTTCGTTAAGATATGCAACACAGAAAGCAGTCGGTGGTGTCGCCCCATTGTGCGACTCCTACCCGTGGCCTGACCTTTGTGATGAATTGCAGCAGTTTATTTTAATGCTCTTCAAGGCACAGCTGCAACTGCTTCTGACTCCTCATACCTGTTTCTGTGTTCGATTTTATTATACCTTACTTTTAACACTTGACATAACGACCAGTAATGTTGAACTGGAAATTCTGGAGCGACATTACACCTCTAATTGCATTTAAATGTCTTCGAATAGTACCACGTCTTGTGGAAATTGTACATTAAATAAATTTAAAAATTGGTTTCCTGTTTTTATGTACATTTGACGCTTTTCTGAGTACCAATATTTATGACTTAAAAGTTGTAAATCTTTATATATATATATGTATGGTTTTTAACATGCAAAATTACGTTCGTAACTGATACGTAGGTATATCATTTAGTCTACCAGATTCGAATGATCAGCGTGAATGTTTCAGACAGAAAGCTAAATGCAAGTTTTACCACCGAAATGTTTTTACTTTGCATTTATAAATGTATCCTTACTAAAGCTGAAAAATGTTTTAAGATATATTTCCACACAGTGCCAGGGCTCTACAATAACTGGCTCCAGTCCAGCGAAATTCGCACAGTCGCCATATTGGCTTATTGAAGATAAGGAGTTAAAAATTATTGGCGGGTAGTGACCTCCATTTGTATGATCATTCGTAGTTGTGAAAATCTTTATAGCGCGTCTGTTTTCTCTTCCAAATAAGGAGTCTACAGATATTCGCAATGCCCATTGCATAACCTTAGTACCTGCGAACACGTCAGAGCTACCAGAACGACTGTATGACAGCCTAGGCCGGGTTTTAGTTATATATTAATTTGAATGTTTTCATGTCCTGAAGTTGAGGACACAGAGATATGTTTCGCAAGGACATGGAAATGCAGTGTGACGAAACTTTCATTTGAATAAGTACACGGCTTCCCCCCCACCCAACCCCTAAAATGGAGGGGAAATCATTACAGAACAAAGTTATGCGATCAGAAATTAATTCCTGTCTTAAATTACAACTCTTCTTGAAAACGAACTGGTCCCGCATTGCAGCAGGACACGTACGTACATCTTAGTAGTTATGTGAGACATATGCAGATTTTGTTTTGAGTTAAGCCTGTCATTTTTTTTTTTTTTTTTTTTTTTAGGGGGCCTTGACTTGGGAAGAGAAACCCTTAAAAATTATTCCTTTTGAAAAAAAATATACCAAGAAAAAGTGAAAAAAAATAAAAAATAAATTA
>Ga0123352_10015899_pt1 | contig 11982 bp, 5 predicted proteins | sample TergutLab28metaG_FD_89700 | JGI IMG/M metagenome (GOLD analysis project Ga0123352, IMG submission 89700) | Labiotermes labralis P1 segment gut microbial communities from Petit-Saut dam, French Guiana - Lab288 P1 | ecosystem: Host-associated > Arthropoda: Insects > Digestive system > Gut ...
ATTGTAACTTCAGCGAAGCTCAGGCTGAGAGCTCCCTGATGATGGTTTATGTAAACCGAAACATGTTGGAGCAACTATTGTAATTTTAAATGTTTTTAACTGTTTAACAATTTTATAATAATTTGTATGCATTAGTCGGACAAATAAAGGACTTAGAACTACGATAACTTGCAGAAAACAAGACAAGGTATCCGGTTTGAAAAGGCTGTTGTAAGCAGTGGGTAACGGAACACGTTCCAGTTGTTGTTAAACCTTCGACCGTCTTTATCCTGGTGACCGTGACAAATTATCAAATTAAACCAAATTAAATTAAAATTTCCGTCTCTCAGACATTAATATGAAAGGTAAAGCAAACCCCACACAGACCCTGAAGGCTCTAGGAGGTTGATGCTACCAGAATTGTTTAGACAATCGGCACGTGAAGGTGACAGGATCGTCAGAACTATGCTCCGGCCGCCTTTACCCAATGAAATGCTGAGAGGCTGAGTCGACCTCGGTGACATATTGCGACCTGCGACCGAAAGTAGTAAGTCGATGAAAAATTTCAATAACCCCATCGGGAATCGAAACCGCGACATTCATTCATGTAACTCTGCTTCAATCAACTGTGTCACCGCGTCCCACCGCATGCGAATGTAAAAAAGTAAAATACCGGCCTGTCTAAGCTACGTACTTCGTATTTATGATAGAAAGAGTTAAATGTTATAAAATGAAGGTAACTGTGTTAATTGTGCTAAACGTATGCTTTTATTTATTACCACAATTTCATGCAAAATGCTAGAAATTTTCTGAAGACATAATATTGAAAGTCTCTGCTTCCACTGCGCACACATTTGTCTTGATAACTAATAGTATGCACATTCTTCTTAAGTGCCTCGATGCATATAATAATAATAATAATAATGTACCAGAAGAAAATGCAGACCCTCCGAAAAGGATATATGAAAGCAGCAAGCAACCTCACACAGCTTCTTGCTTGTATTCCTGTATAAGTTATGACTACCGAAACCATTCTCTAAGAAAGTCCATCATGCATCTAGCCTGACAGACACACATACACACACACATTATGCACACATAAAGGGTCACGTGGTGATGGAGATAACGCTATACCACCATCATCTGTGAGTTATTACTCTCTGTAATAAGTAACAATCATAAATCCAAAGCACGCATACAAAATAGTTTTCTGCTGTTCCATACTTATGCAAGTTGTGTATGCTCTGTTCTCCACAACTGATTCTCTCTTTCTCCCTTTCAGCTATGTCCTTTCATTCTCTCACTTTCTTGTAGTCCTACGTAAAGACGAAGGCTGTCTTGTATTTTACAATGCTTTATATCAGATCAGGTTCTATTCTGTTGAAATTCATTATAACAATCCAGCTGATTTTGAAGCCAGCGTTAACTATAATGCAGAGTATATGGCTTCGAATACTTCTAGATGCAAAGGATTAAAGAAAGTGGAAGTTGAAGTTTTCAACCTTTTTAGAAAGAGTTGGCCTGTGTAAGAATATTATGGTGAATAAAACGTAACTTGAAAGATTTCAAGTTCTCAATAATATGAAATATTATATGTTCTGGGTTGTGTGAGCTGGTAGGCAGGAATTTGCCATAGTTTGGAAGGAATATACTGTCTTCAAGGTCTGGAAGTTATGCCAGATTATACGACGTCACACTGCAGCAGACAGTAGGCTTAGTCTTCAGATAGGTCGAGTGTAAAAATAATGAGAGAAAGGACAGAGAGAACTACCCAAGAAGGAAAAGAGTAGAGAATATACGCATAATTTATGTTTACAAAACTCATATTCTTATTGGCCTACACTTTCTTTGTAAATGAATAATAACAAGATTTGGGATTCAAGAACTTCTTCACTATGGAAAACTTTCCAGAATGGAGAATCATGCCAAAACTCAATCAGAATGCACTTTTTCGATAGTGCAGCAGTCTTAATGGGCTTATTTTTTAAGCAAAGGAAAAATGGACACACAGATCGTGGGAAATTAGCAGGCTGTTCATGAATTATAAATGTACATAAGTTTCACGTCTGAAGTTAAAAATATCCATTTAGATTATTTCGCTCAACCGCCATGTTGAGTTAATAATTTACCCAAATTCATTTATATATTTTGAAATATCCAGTAATCGTACCTAAACTTACAACCCCACATTGAATGACAATAGTGTCCCCTGTAAATAATAGGCCTTTAGGAGCTTTATAGGCTAAAGTTGTTCTCCGGAATTTAAGAGATATTAAGGATATACCTTCGCTGCCACGCTATTGATACCATTTTAAACACATCTCACTCTTAATCTCAGAGAGTGGAAAGGAAGACGAACCGACACGAACAGCCGTCCGCAAGAAACAAACTGTCATCGGAACAGAAAAGGGAAGTTACCATATTGTTTCCCTCTGTGTTATTAAGCAGCCTATACATTATAACGAAAGTGCCGTGTGCCTTCTGGTTGTTGTGACCTAATTTTTAAACATGATCTAACTGAAGCGAGCTTCTCGCCTCTTAAATTGTTAAATAGTTGTATCATCTCTTGGTGGCAGTGTCCTGGTATCCTGCCTAGGATAGCGTCGGCATTTGTTGCGACCCCGCCGAGGATCTGTAGCATCCGGCAGCACCACTAACAGCACTAATGCGTTTTAAGAGCTGGCTGGGGACACCAGTCAGTGTAGGAAGCTAAAGACGAGACAATGGAGAGAGAGTCTGAGACAGGTACTTTGTCACGGCTCCAATAAATCCCACAACAGCAGCAAACCCTGCGCTATTGTCCGCAGTGACGTCACTAAATTATGGCCGCTCTAGCTGTTCCTTCTCTTCACTGGACATTATCTTCAGCTCTGCTAGTATAAACGCATGTTGATGAAGTAGTAGATAAACATGTTCTCTTTGTAAGTTTGTTTTATAATAATAAAAAAGAAACGAGGGGTGGTAAATCGGACTGTACAGTTGAGCCTACTGTATATTATGTCGGTATAAGAACTAAATTAACTCCATGGTGCAGAGTCCTTTCTGAATAGCTATCAGTTCCTCAACTAGTCAAGAAATTCCCAAAATTTTGTGGAACCCGAAAGTTCATTACTGGATTTACAACAGCCAGCCACCTGCCACCACCATGAGCCGGATAATTGCTGTCCATTCCCCGCCATTCCACTCTTTGAATAGCTTCCCATCTACGCCTAGGTGTTCCAAGTGGTCTGTTTCCCCACCAAAACCCTGAATGACACTTCCTCTCTCCCCCAAGGTCGAGGTTTTCTGGAATGTTTCGTAACATGTTAAATTTCTAGGGTGAGGGTTTGTGTAACACCACGCCCACCTACCAAGCTGGAGGACCATCCCTTATCGGCTATCCTCAACTGTGTAATCAATATATTTCCAGCCACACTCCATATCTGGAGGCCGTTCCTCCATCCGCAACCTCCTGGCGCGCCATACCGTAGTGGGAAATATCTGAAATTTTAGAAAGGAAAAGACATGAGACATAAATAGCAGCGTGTGTGGCACAGTGAAGCTAAATGTACTCGTTTTATTGCGAGTAGTAGGCCTGTATGACACCATGACATATCGCATTATAATGAATTTTTTTTTATTTTGAAGGGGCAGAATCCCCCAAAAGCGAAAACAAGAGCAGTACACCGATCCTACCGCGGGTTTTAGATTTATTTGTTATTGAAGCTAAGCTGGATGTTACCTGGAAAGATGTTGCTGTAAGACTACAGACCTATTGCACTAGTAGTCAACATGGTGATTATGATGGACCTCATTAGTTATCTGCATTTCCAGCTGGTTTCTGTGCCGATCCCAATGGCCACACAGTATAAGGCGTGGGTCTGATTCCGCTGGCTTGCTGGGATTGTAGGTTCGAATTCCACCGGAGGCAAGGATGTTTGTCTCTTGTGAGTGTTGTGTGTTATCAGGTAGACGTCTTTGTGTCGGGCTGATCACTCATCCGGAGGAGTCCTCCCGAGTGTGGTGCGTCCAATGAGTGTGACCGCAAAGCCCCTAAGGGGAGGTCAGGACCCGGAATCGCTTCGAAGAGACACGGGAAAAAAAAACTGGTTCCTGTGTATATTTAGAGTTAGGCAAACAAGGTGATTTCACCCCAAACTTCTCGCATGTACGTTGGTTACGTTTAGAATTTCAGGCAACAGGGCTCCTTGTTCCGGACTGTGTTGCATGTAGTTTTTAGATAACACACACATCTTTGGATATGCTCCTTACTTCAGCGCTTTATTCTACCACAAGGATACTGTACAAGGAGGAGGAACAGAAGGGGAATGAGAAGGAAGAGAAGAATATTTATCCAACAAAATAGGAAATTTTAGTATTTTTTGTTATTTCGAAATTGTAAAAACATTACTCTAATAGAAATTGAACTTCTCCTGATATCTTGATTTCAAATGTTTAATGAAAGGGTACCAAGGAGGTAAATGCAACGTATTCTTTCTGTATGTCTTCGTCAAAAGTACAAGTCGGAAGGCCCAGGTTGTGTTACAGTGTTAGACTGCGTTTGAAATGTGATGGCACACGCGCATAAACCAGATTTCGTCTTTCAGCGAAACGGACGAGTCCATTTAAATCGGCGGGGTCGTCAGTTCAGTCGACTATTGGCAGTCGAGGTGTGCGCATCAGCGGTAGTAATGCTGGATACACCATGTTCCGAGGTAGTGTGAAGAGTACTGGCTACCCACTCCATTCACCAGTTTCCCCTTCACCTCCCCTCCCGTGCGCCACCATGTGCCATCACATTTCAACTGGATTCTACAACTTAAGTTCTTATTTCTATCATAACAGACAAGAAGACCTGCCATGACGGCACAGAGGGGGATTAATGGTATACCTCTACCCTTTCCTTAACCTCGGCGCTAATGGGAATGGGTGGTTAAGCCACGACCCGACCGCTTTACCGCCGGGAATGACCCGATATCCATTTTATAGAGGCTGGGTGGGCTTCAAAGCCGGTATGGACGGGTGCGGAAAATCTCGCCCCCCCCCCCTACCGGCATTAAATTCCCGGACCCAGAAAGGAAGTAAGACGGGGAAAAAGAAGACACGTCCCTTTAATATCATTTGAAAAAAAACCACACACACACACAAAGGTCATGGAAGCACACAAATAAACCAAAAGTGATCTTACACACTATTTTCACCACTAGTTGTAATGAAGTTGCTCTTATTGATGACGTAGATGCTGACTGGTGTGGCATGAACAAAATGAAAGTTTGCGTTGCAGTGATTTCCTATCGCGTTGTGTGCGGAGCTCTTCAGGTTTCGTATTACCTGGCGTATGCTTATCACGCATTCATCCAGCGGCTACATTGGTTACTTTATTACCGAGACAAGGCCTCGATCCTTTGCACATCTCACGTCACGTCCACAATAAATTGCTTTCCATCAGACTCTGTTACTTGACGTGTGTCATGTTGGAATCAAGGACAAGTGTCGCAGGAAGCGCAATGGAATATTTTCCTACCTGCGTGTGATAGAAATAATTTTGGCGCATTTCTGTTATTCGGAACCTTGTTACTCAACTGTGCACTGGCCCGCATACGGGAAGAGAAAGGCATATCATTGTCATCAACCTGCTTACACTTAAAATCTTATTTAAAAAAAACCAACTAGCTGCACTAATTTCTCAAATTTATTTTTGGAATGAAATTCTGTATGTTTCGGACAGTTCCTCTGTCCACCATCAGGAGTTTTTCACTTAACACACAGCAATGGTCTATGTCATACAGGTTTGTTGACAGGATGTTCCATCCTGATCCTGCTCGCAAACTGTCAACAAAACTGTATGGCATAGACCATTGCTGTGTGTTCAGTGAAAAACTGCTGATGGTGGACAGAGGAACTGTCCGAAACATGTAGAGTTTCATTCCAAAAATAAATTTGAGAAATTAGAGCATCTGGTTGGTTTTATTATAAGATTTTATCACGATGCACGGTCACATTAACTTCAAATGCTTATACTTAACTTTGCATCACCATTTCCAACAGTTATTTTCATTTATTATTAATTGGAACCTTCGCAGCCCTTTCTTAATTCACGTATTTTTTCATGCCCTTAAATGATTTTGCTTCTATATAAAGTTACATGTTTTTGCTCGTAGATGAACGAAAGAGCTTTGAATATTTGTGGAATAATGCTGGCAAGGGAAAATCTAAGAATTCTGGGGACATATTATCCCAGTGTCACTTTGTCTACCACCAACAGCACATGGACTTGCCTCCTATCGAAAGGTGGCTCCCACTTCGAGGATCCCGAGTCATTGCACGGCCATGATACTTAGTTGAAATTAACTTTTCTTCAATTATACGATATTGTAACTCCGGAGAACGCCTGTTAAAATAGCCAATCCTTTCCGTTTCTCCTTTTGTACCCACGAACGACCCTCGGGGACTGCTAAGCGCATATCCTTTCAGTAATGTGCTTAAGGGTTATTCTAAAATGTGCTAATGTATCTAACTTACAGTTAAAATCGGACAATATCAGTGTGATCTTACTACGAACAATTACTGATTAATAGAAGTAATAAATTATTAAAAAATATACAATGGGATGTCTCGCATAAAAATTACGAAGAACTACATGCATTTCTACTTTTTTTCGGCCGTAATTCTTTAAATATTTAAAGTATCCAAAAATATTTTCAACAAAAGTTGTAATGAGATGGACATATGTACGCCCAGTTTCATTAAATGTCTCGCAAGGCTTTTTGGTTTCTTGGATATTAAACAAGAATTGTTAAGCTTTGCAAACATTTCGTATCTTGCATATTCAATAATTAATTTGCCCAAAATATCTTAGATAACCGAAAAATAAAAAATGACTTTCCGGACACAGCGAAAAATGCTGACGTCTCACATTATGCATAAAAAAATCTAACGAATCTTCTTCTGACTTGAATTTGTAAGTGTACATAAATAAATAAATACTTAAATAATTATATTCAGTACAAGGATTACTTGTCAGAAGAACAAAGGTATTTATACAGTTTATCTAAATGAATGATATTTGATCTCATAAACACTCGATAATTGTTTTTATTGTTATGTGCGGGTCTTTTATTGTTATGTGCGGGTCTTTTATTGTTATGTGCGGGTCTTTTATTGTTATGTGCGGGTCTTTTAAGCTTATGCTATAAAAGATGCAGTATTGTATATTTTCCATCTCAATAGAAGTATGTTTAAATACGTACAAATATATGCCATGAGCTGCCTTAAATATTCAGATAAATTACTCCGACACACATTTTTATAAAACCAGCCATCATCCTGAGCGGAAACATAACATTGCAAGGCTCTTCATCTAAATATGTTGTATGCGAGAGAAAAAGAGTGCTGTAGTGGAGTATAGATTTGAAGCCCTTTCTCTTCACATTAAAACACGGAGATTTTAAGACTTATGAATCAACCATACCGCAATTACTATCAGTAATGAAAACTTAACAATATACCCTTATTGTTGCACCGTCCATATCGTCGAATTATTTAATTAGTATACCAACTGATGTACATACATAAACATTCCACATTAAAACATTAAAATTGCTCCGACATGTTTCGATCCTAAGATCATCATCAGGGAGCTACACTTTCCTCGCTAAAGCCACTATTAAAATTAGTCACTGATTAATTTTAATAGTGACTTTAGCGAGGAAAGTGTAGCTCCCTGATGATGATCTTAGGATTGAAACATGTCGGAGCAATTTTAATGTTTTAATGTGGAATTTTTATGTATGGGCATCAGTTGGTATACTAAGTAAATAATTAACATTATATGTTCAAAAAACTTGGAGGGTAAGAAGGGTTTTTTAGGTAATACTTCATGGAAAATTAAAAAGAGATATATTAGGATTGAGAGATATATTAGGATTGAGCAAGTTATTTTAGAGTAAATCTAACTCAATATTTGTGTGGTAAAATGTTATAAAATATGTTAATTTATTGATTTATTAAGTATAATTGTCTACATATGTGTTTAAGACCCTGTGTGGATTGAACGTGTGCTGCTGGTAATATTGAAAAAGTAATGCTTTATTATGAAGGTCAAAAGAGCAAGCAAAATTGTGGAAATCTTATTATGTCATCAATTCACTTCATCCCCCTCATGATATTGTGAGTTCTTTTCCATGCACGATAATTTATAGGCTAATGGGGATATTCTCCGCTGGTTTTTCTTATCTGCGTATATTTTGTATCGATAATTATTCATCCAGTGTCAGTTATATATTTTATTGCTGGTCTGCACAACAATCTGTCGTGAAAATTTTATTTTATTGTACATTGGTGCTAGGTAACCCCTAATTTACATAAAATTATCTTGGACATTTCTTTACTTATACTTCATAAAATGGGATCATTTTTGAAGAGGGCTACCTTATAAAATTCTTGAGGAACACAGAAAAAATACCTCTCTGTTACCCGAAAAGTTCTGATAGAATACATTTTGATAAGGGAAATATTTGATTTTGACTGCATTGTTGTCTATCATGTGATAAACTTCAGAAGAAAAAAGTATAATTTGATAAATTAAATAAATCAATATAAAAACAATGTGACAGAAAATCAGAAATGAGGAAACTTGGAAAACAAGAAAACGCCGCAGATGGCTGTGCTCTGCGCCACTCAGAATTTCGAAGTATTATTCGGTCCTTTGCTTCGTCTTTAACTTCATGTACTTACCCTGAAACCAAAGCAGTTATCTCATGGGTATCATTACATCGACTCTACCAAGACCCATACGTATGCCTATTTCAGCCTAATTGCGCATGTATTTTATCTCAATTAGGTACAGGACGTCCCAGGATGTTCCATACGACAAGGCATGAGTCGACCTATAACGAGAATGAATGTGTGCTGCAAATCTGTCCACTTTGGTCTTGAAAGGGGAATTGCAGCATGATTTACAAGAAGCAGAATTTAGGAGCATTGTGCGAAATGTCTGGATGCTAGGACTGCGTTAATGTACTCAGAAAACTACTACGTTTATCCTCTACAGCCATGAAGCAGCTTATGACGTTGCAAATGAATTCACCGCCGAGAAAATAAACGGAAGTGCCAGCTGTTTCAATTACTCGCGAGCACTCACTCTGCAAGAGAAAATGTATAAAATTTTTCATTAATTTGAGAGTCTAAATGAAGGATGTCATTCATTTTCGGTGCGTTGTGATAGCTGATTATATTATGCGACTCGCTACGGGTTAACCATTTGAGGTTTGATTCCCGGCAACACTACGTATTTCTTGGCCTCGCAGCCACTTGGAAGGGCGGTCTTGTCCGCCAAACCTCCCTTCCAACTGACACTGCAAGCTCTTTTCTAGAGGATAAATTGGCCGGAGCGTAAAGCTGATAAATTTGTTTTATCTTCTGCTGAGGTTGGTAATGCACGGAGTTTTACTCACCCTTCTTCACGGGTCACTCAGCGGGAAAATCCACCCCTTTCATTGTTCTTTAGCATATGACATACGTCAAATTGGCACATAAAATGTATAAGGTTTATTGCAGTTGTAACCGTTAATATAATTTCAATAATTAAACGTAACTTTCTTTGCCACGTTGGTATTAATTTTATTCATCTGTTGCTTGTACTTTCATTTAACATTAGTCTTTTATTACTGTCTAATAGTATATATGCCCCTCCAGTCATTTGTGTGTATTTATGTATATATATGTATGTATGTATTTATTTATTTATTTATTATACACTAAGGGACAGTTAGTGGTACTGATGTAGCTAATGTTCTGGATCATGCATTTTACAGAACAAAATCTGGCAATTGTGTAATACCAAACTTTCGTTAGCTGGGAGGCTAAATTTGATATGAATCGTTCAGAGCGTATGGAAGGGAAGTGGAACTAGCGCACAAACGATGAGTTCCAGCTATCACCGTCCCTGGGGAACAGATCTTTGCAGGGGCTTCTCTCTCTGTCTCACTCAGCGCTGTTCTACTTGACGGATGGACCGCGTGGCGATGCTGACTCTGCTGACAGATTTACGGCCCCACGGCAGCGGGGCCCAGTGGTGAGCAGGCCCCATCGTGGGCGACCTCGTCCATTTCCTCTCTAAAGTTTAGAACTCAGTCTCACTGCAACAATGTATTAAAAAGTACGGAACTTAAACGCATTCAGTCCTGGCGTACACATGGTATGTGTTTGGTGTGCAATATTCGTGTCTTAGGCCTAAACGCCTTACTGAATGACTGACTAAGGAACCAGGCAAGAAAATAAAAACACGCACTTTGGGGTTTCACTGTCATATGAATTAGACATGCAAGTTTTGTAGAAGCTAAATTCTGTAAAATTTCTTCCAAAGTAATAAGTCTCATTAGCGCCATTTTAAAAGCTAAAAACTCACTAGAATAAACGTATATATATATATATATATATATATATGCAAAACAATGCATTAAATACAATAGCTTTAACAATCACGTATTTGTGTCAGTGACAGCTGCGTAATTAAATCAAAATTCAAAACCAGAAATAGAGCGATTGTTATGAGATTTACGAGACGAACCGTGAGATAAAATTGGACGGACCGTAAACGACACAAAGACGCAATGAAGAAGCGAAAAACAATAAACATATTGGACAACATTTTGAGAAAAGTCCTTAAAATCTGTTGGATTAAATACTTCGAAAGACTGGAAAGAAATAGACTTCAAAACATATAAAAAAATCACATACCACATCGCTCCGGAAACTAAGAAAGATCTGCGAATTTAATGGACGAATACGGCCAGAATGATTTGCAAGTTACGTAACTGAATGTCTGCTAGGTGGTGGTGGTGGTGGTGGTGGTGGTGGTGGTGGTGGTCGTGGTGATGGTGATGGTGGTGGTGATTATGAGGTCCGTCGGGAGATATCGTACGAGACAATCCTTTATGGTACCTAGAACTTCAAGAGCGTTAGATAAAGTAAAGATGCGCAATAAAACCCTCTACCTACTACTGGCAATTTGCGATCTCAATTAAACTTGCATATTCTCATTACAGTTTCACCTCGTGTCAGTCATTGATAACTTTCACACATAGCAGCAACAAATCTCGTCAGTGTAGACATGTGACACCATATGTTCGCGTTATGTCCACACTGATAGGGCTCGGGGCTGTTTAATTGATTACTGTAACAATCTGTGGTTTAATGAGCTTCGGATGGATCAGGTATTGTTCTATGATATCAAGAGCTATGGGTTTAAGATAGTGTATGTATGTAAGTATGTATGTATGTAAGTATGTATGTACGTATGTATGTACATGTATGTATGTATGTGTATTTATACGTAGTGTATGAATGTATGTATGCATTTTTGTATATGTGTATGTGTTTGTATGTATGTATGTATTTTTGTATATGTGTGTAATATATGTATTGTGTGTAATTTTGTGTGTATGTGTGTTTTTATGTATATATGTATGTATGTATGTATGTATTACGTACGTATTTTTGTATGCATGTAAGTTTGTGCGTATGTATGCATGCATGTATGTATGTGTGTACGAGTGTGTGTGTCTATATGTTTGTACACAGTATGTGTGTATGTGTGTATGTATGTATGTACGCATGTTTATGTATGTGTATATATGCATGTATTTGTGTGTATTATGTATGTATGTACGTAGGTACGTTCGTGTATATATATATATATATATACATATGTACTAGTATGTGTGTATGTATTTTTGTACTTATGTATAAGCGCGTGTGTATGTATGTATGTATATATTTTTGTAAGTATATATATATATATATATGTGTGTGTGTGTATGTGTATGTATATATGTATAAAGGTAAATCAGTCCCATTACAGGCCCGAGGTGCCCAGAGGTTTCCAGGAAGTTAAGGTTCCCAGATTATATAACAATGGCACAGGATGTTGGTAAGGTTGTCAGCCTTACGCACCGGCTGCCTTTACCCCCAGGAAATGCTCCTGGTACTTATTTCTGTTAGAGGCTGCGTCTATCCCAGGGC
>Ga0123352_10015900_pt1 | contig 11981 bp, 4 predicted proteins | sample TergutLab28metaG_FD_89700 | JGI IMG/M metagenome (GOLD analysis project Ga0123352, IMG submission 89700) | Labiotermes labralis P1 segment gut microbial communities from Petit-Saut dam, French Guiana - Lab288 P1 | ecosystem: Host-associated > Arthropoda: Insects > Digestive system > Gut ...
ATATTAGGATGGATCTCCAGGAGGTGGGATGTGGGTATATGGACTGGATTGGGCTGGCCCAGGATAGGGACAGGTGGCGGATGCTTGTGAGTGCGGTAATGAACCTTCAGGTTCCATGAAATGCGGGGAATTTCTTGACTAGCTGCAAACTGGTTAGCTTGTAAAGGAGGACTGTGCACCATGGAGTAAGTAAGTAAGTAAGTAAAGAATGTGTGTCCACAATTTTTTTAAAAGGTCATTAAAAGAACAACATATTGGTTTGAAATTTTACAAAACAGGAAGAACCACTAATGATATGATTTGTTAGAAGAATCATTTGGTGTTGAGGCATTAAGAAAATCAAATGTGTCTGAATGACACCAATGTTTTAAAAATGGTCAAGAATTATGGAAGATGACTAATTTTCCACCTGGCCATCTAGTTTCTTAACTGATGAAAAATCTAAGCATACAATACTGTGGTGTGTTCAAATACATCATCATCAATACTAGAAATGGCAGATGATATAGGCATATCAGAAGGACTGCATTTCCCAGTTTTGACCTAAAATTTTGGCATGTGAAAGAAACACGTTAAGAAAACATCTGGAACATTGCTTGCTAAGTGAATAAAGACAGCATCTCATCTAAGCCAATTGTGCATGTGTTCAAAAAATCTGTCTGCCCTCCATCAACTGCATGCTGGTTCAGTGACCCCTGTATTTCCACTACAACTAACTCATGGTCTGCATTCTTTTGCTGCACTTTTTCCACATTCTAAGCCACAAATCCAATACCATTTTCTGTCGCCTCAGTCCATCCCAAGAAAACTGTCCATATCTGACAACCTGCATAACATTCTCAACATTCTAGTTTCATACAGATGTTAGGCCCCACACAACCACCAATCTGCAGGAACACACCTGTTGTCTTTAGGCCACTTATTCACTACCCATACAGCTACTTTTTAATAGGTACAGCCTGTCTGCTCCATTTGCAATCCAAGACTGTGCCATGCCATACCAACAAGAGACTAACTTGATAAAATATTAGCCCAATTACTGTACATTTCTTCTAGGAACAAGTAAAACACAATTTATTAAATCTTCTTGGGAGAAAAGTGGCATAAATTAAAAGAAAGAATTAAACATTTTGGAGACCTAAGACAGGTTTATGGTTAACTCTGTCCCATTGTCCTTCACAAACCACAGGCTGTCCATGATGATTTATACTTGTACACGTGGCCAACAGTATTTATTTAGTATGCACTTCCTGACAATGGAGGCAAAAAGACGTCTTACATGTTCAACTTATGGACCAAATTGAGAGGCATTTATCACTACTATTTTACTCTCTTAGTCAATGTAGAGGTTTCAGGCCTTATTATGTAATGATACTAACTAAACTTAACTAATTCCACTGAGCAAAGTCCTTCTTGAGAAGCTAATAAAGTGGTTCATCAGCTAGTCAAGTAACTTCCTACGTTTCATGCAACCCGAAGGTTCTATCCTGTGTTTATGACAGCCTGCCACTTGTCCCTGTCCCAAGCCAGATTAATCCAATCCAAGCCCATACACCCCCATTCTATTTCTTGAAGATTAATTTTAATACTATTCTCCAATCTATGCCTGTGTCTCCCAAGTTGTCTCTTTCCCTCAGGTTTCCCCACCAAAACCCTGTACACACCTCTCCTCTCTCCCATATATGCCACATGCTGTGCCCATCTCAATGTTCTTGATTTGATCACCCAAATAATATTTGGTGAGGAGTACAGGTCACAAAGCTCCTTATTATGCATTCTCCTCCAACCCACGAACCCATCCCACTTAGGCTCTAGTATCTTCCTCAGTACCCTACTCTCAAACACCCATAGCCTACGCTCCTCAATCACTGCTTACATACCAAATTCCCCAACCATATAAAACAACAGGCAAAATTACAGTTATGTATATTTTAATCTTCGTATTTTCGAATATCACGCTGGAAGACAAGAGATTCTGGACTGTAAGGTAGCATGCATTCCCTGAGTTAAGTCTTCATTAATTTCTGGACTGGTTGTTCGTATATGAAAATGCAACATTAAACTTCAGATCAGTTGCAAAGAAATTTTAAAATGTGACCACCATAACATGGTTTGGTGATTAAGAATTACACAGCACCAAAAATGTGTATAAATCAAACACAATGTGGCTTACATTACTGCCACATGACCTAGTTTGCAGAGTTATTGGCTATGAAAAACAATTTAAGAACAGTGTCTTTGAGGCTGCTATATTTTGAACACTTCCTGCTTTAGATATGAGAAATTTCACTACATATGGGACAAGAAGAGGAATATTTTTGTGTGTCTTTTATATATAACACTTAAAAAAAGGTAAAGTGATCCCGTTACATGCCCGGTGTGGCCCTGAGGGTGGGTAGAGGTATAGTTCTACTCTTCCATGACCGCGGCACTAGAAGGGGGTGAGTGGTCAGCAGCAAGTCCTGGCCAAACTTCAGCCCCAGGAAAGACCTAGTACCCATTTTACAGGAGGCTGGGCGGGCCCCAGGGCCGGTCTGGACGGGCGGAAAATCTTGTCCCCACCGGGATTCAATCTTGAACTGTCCAGCCTGTATTCAGTCGCTATACCAACTGAGCTACCCGGCCCACATATATAACACTTATGATAAAAAATGTGGAAATAGTCTGTTTCATAAACCAGCAATACCTGAACATAAATGTATAGTACAATACCTGTCTCAGTTTGTGTAACTGAGGTGTTCTGTGATAAATTGCTTTGGCCTGAGGCCAAGTTCCATCAATTAGAATTAAGTTATAAGGGTCTGACAGTTCAGACATAGGTGGCAATTCTTCTATATTCACTGCAGTCTTTGATGGATATACAAGAACAGAATTTGGAGACTCCAAAAATTCTTCTAGTCCCTCATGCCTGCAAGAAAACACTCAGATAACTTACTAACATGAAGAGAAAGGTACCTGAAATGGTAGCAGATAGATAGATAGACACATAGATTTGCATTGGGTTCGAGCCCTTATGCTCCCAATGCTCCTAGACCTTACGGCCCTTTGTGCCCTGTAATCTAATATCACCTCAGGAGATCCCTGTCCCTTTACCAAAGTTCCAGATGGCCCCCAGACTTAAAATCTGAATATCCTCTGGGTCCAAGAAAGGAACCCAGATACTCTATCCTTTTTTTCTCAAAAAGTCCCAGCAAGCGAATCCCCTCCAGGTTCCCCAATGGGCCCCCTAGGGTGAGAGATACCTGCTTGCAGGGCATTTTTACATCTTTCTTAATATATCTCTTATTGTCTTTCTCTCAGAGTCCCTGGTAAGGGAGCCCCCTCCATGTTCCCTAACAGGGTCCCCACAGACAGTGATAATCTGTCACCAGAGTCACTGGCCAAGCGAGGGGATTCTATTTACTCATTCATTCATTCATTCATTCATGTATGTCTGGTGAAGTCCCCAAAAAGGAGCCCTCCTACATACATACAAGAAAAACATAAGGTCACCGTCCACGAAGCCCCATGCAGACGGAAGGCCTACATACAACAGGGTGCAGCCTGGTTCGTTAATGACACTGCTGTCTCTACCCCAGTGCCATGCAGCCTTTGGCACAATACCTCCCACCTTGGCTTGGGTAGACCAGGGCCCTGTTAGCCAGCATGTGTCGTAGCAACCCCCATCAGGGTATACCCTCCACAACTGTTACCGCCTCCCACGTGACTCAGAGTAGAGTGGAGTACAAATCTACAATACCCCGAGGTACAGACGAGGGGTTGGATTTACGGGAGGCGACATGGTAGTAAGATCAAGTATTTACCCTTTGCAAGAGCACCATGTCACAATAGCTGCAATGACTATAATCACACCTGTCCATTTCCGATACCAAGCAATCAAAGTACAAGTCTTTGCTTTGTTTATGTGAAAAATCTTGTTCTTACCTGGTTTGTGGAAACTTCTTTCCTTGAAAAATAAGGCATCTTCCTGGTGCAAGGCCAAGAGCTAACATTGGCACTGTGGCAAGGCATCTTCTCTTTTCTGCTGGATGTTGCAAAATGATAACCCGACACCGAGTGTTCAGTGGAGAAGCAGGAAGGTAAGCACACCAACACACAGTAACTGGCCGTCTGAAACAGCAAAACATGTCATTACAAACACACTGCTACAGCAATGATATTCTTTGGTGGGCTTTTGGAATGTACATCCTGTACAACAAAAATCCATTACCTGCATCTAAAACCACAGGTGACATGAGTGCATGGTAGGCATCCGAATACCTGTCGCTGTAAATTAAGAACTGTGTTTTTCAGTATGTGGATCTTCTCCACATTCCATTCAGTTTCTTTATTTATGCCAGACATCAATGTCATAGACAATAATGTCTGCATAATTTTAAGAAAACATGGATTAATATCAGTGAATTTTCTAAGATGCATGACTGGATTCCAAACCCAAACGTAAATTGACACTATATTCACTTAAACATCTATATTCACTGGTTGACAAGTGGGTAGGAAGATGATTAACATTGATGTAATGGCCAACATATGTTGTATATGTAATCTACAGCTGAAGTCTGGGGATTCTGAACGTTATACAAAGTGTTCCTTTACTGCCTCCCCAAGAACAGCAGCTCCTCAACACAGAAAGCTCCCCTGCCACAACAATTCATGATGCAGCAGCATGGTGTAGATCTGACCAACATGAGAGTAACATGGAGCAGAATCCAGCAAAAGATTTAAAAAAAAAACTAACTACTCTGAAATGGCAGACATGGTCAGCAAGCACAGTAAAAAGGTAAAGCTGTCCTTGCCCAGAGCACTAAACATACAGGGGCAGAGATATATGCCACTTTTCATCCTTTACCTTGGTGCAATATTAAAAAAAGCAGTCCTGTTACAGGCCTGAGGTGGCCCAGAGGGTTCCAGGAAGTTCAGGTTCCCAGATTTTGTGACGACACAGAATGGTGGTAGGTTGTCAGCCTTACGCACCGGCTGCCTTTACCCACAGGAAATGCTCCTGGTACTTATTTCTGTTAGAGGCCGAGTCAACCCCAAGGCCATAGAGCGATCGGAAGGATTTTATGTCAATGAAAAATCGAATGACACCAGCTGGGATCAAACCAGCAACCTTCCGATTTGTAGCACACCACCTTAGCCACTGTGCCACCGCGGTACCCTACCTTGGTGCAATATAAAGGTGAAAAAAGCTGGATGGAGAAACAGCATCTGGCATTGTGGCGTGGTCCCTGTAGTACATAGAGCCAGGCTCAGGAATTGATCTCTGGCCCTAATCTGGCTACAGGGGCCCAATTATTGTCCTTTAATAAGACACAATCCAGGGTTGTTATTGGCCTGCTCACTGGACATAACACCCTGAGAAGACATCTATATATATTGGGGCTTAGCAATAATCCTACATGTAGAAAATGTGGTACAGAGGAGGAAACCTTAGTCCACATTTTACGTGAGTTAGGCCATAGCCTCACTCAGATATACATATTTGGGTTCATTCTTATTGGACCTGGAGGAAGTAAGGAAAAGAAACTAGGTATGGGGGCCATCTGGAACTTTTCTAAAGGAACAGGGCTCCTTGAACTTAGTACAGAATATGGGACACAAAGGGCCTATTTTCAGGCCTAGGTGCAGTGGGCCCGGATGGGTTCGAACCCCAAACACTATTCTTTTCTCTTCTATTCTAAGGTGAAAGAACCCCTGTTCTCATATATAAGCTTGGTGGGCCACACAGCCAGTCTTCACATTGTGCACTATCTAGCCCATAGCCTAGTCACTACACTGCCTACATTATACCGGCTACAAAATGCAGGATAACAGTACTTTAATGTACAGTGACTCTGTATTCTACAATAATCAACTAACGCAGTCCTTGTTGGCTGTCAATGAACCACAATACTCTTGCAGCTAAACCATCCCAAGATGTTGCTACAACCTACAATTTTAAATTAATCTTAAAACAGGCCTATTATGTAGGAAGTGTGTCATCCCCATTGTGTGTGTGAAAATTTGAAATGGTATGCAGTCAAACACGACTATATCACTTAAGGTGTATTTAATGGCTATACTGGACAACTACATGTTTCGGCCTTTACTAGCGATCTTCAGGTTTTCTTAAGAGAACTTAACTTAACATCCTACTATATACATTGAGTGCGCACGTGGTGCAGAGATCTCTACATATGGGCCTTATTGCTTAAAGTAATTCTATATGTGGAGGTGTGCTCTAACTAGAGACATGGAGCTGCTAGTAAAGGTTCTGGAGTTGTATGGAGGCCTGTTGTCCCTCCTTCCTCTTAACTGGGTTGCGTTGCGGGGAGGCCTGAATGGCATCGGATGCGTGGTCCCCATAGGCAAGGGACCACGCATCCGATGCCATTCAGGCCTCCCCGCAACGCAACCCAATTAAGAGGAAGGACAGAAAACAGGCCTCCATACAACTCCACAACCTTTAAACCTTGACACCAGCTACTAGCAGCACCATGCCTCTAGTCAGAGCACACCTACACATACAGAATTACTTTAAGCAATAAGGCCCATACGTAGAGATCTCTACACCACGTGTGCGCTCAATGTATATAGTAGGACCTTAAGTTAAGTTCTCTTAAGACAACCTGAAGATGGCCAGTATAGGCCAAAACATGTAGTTGTCCAGTATAGCCATTAAATACACCTTAAGTAATATAGTTGTGTTTGACTGCAGGCCTATTATGATTTTGGAAAACAACCTTCTTTTCTTTAAAGCACAATGATTAACTGTGTACCACCTACATGAACATGCAGAGGATCTGAGGTTTGACCACAAAATGTATATATGTGATTTGTATGACCACAAAAAGAAGCAATCATTCCCTACAAGGCATTAACTAGTGGACTGCTGTAATGCACGTCTTTTCTGCACTATGAATGAACTGGATATTTAAATGTTATCTGGACAAAGTTTGGGCCTCATCTGTTTTGCCTATCCTCTGTTGAAGGGCACATTGTGACAACCTGCTGCCTGCTACATTAACTACAAAACACATAAAGAGTGGTGTATTCTGAGACATAATGCTGTGCAGTCTGAAAATATGTGCCATGTTTCACAGAAACACATTGCCCCTATATTCAGTATCAAAAAGTAACACATGGAACATCCATTAAACCCAGTTTCTAATTATGAGAATTTAAATGAGAAGAACTTTACAGTGGGTGCACAGAACCAGGAGTAAAAATAAATCAGTCACTACAGGTCCTTTGTTTAACACAGTATCATTCTGATCACACTGGCTGAATTACTTCATGTAATTTATTAAAATACTACCTGGTAATCCATGCCAGCATATTATTTAATGTGAAATGGCCAACACAATTCAAAGGGAAGTGACCTATATTATCCGCTGCCATTTGAAGCACACACCAGCATCCAATATTTTTATAATACTGTAGTCATTTAGGTGTCTTTAGGAAGATCATATAAATATAGGGATCTCATTAAAAAAAACAGTATAATAGTTATTTTTATCAGCAAAATTAAATAAAGATTTAAAATTTAAAAACAATGAGCACTTCAACCACAACAACTCCCAAAAACTCTGACACTGAATTACAAAACGAATACTTCTCATATAGTGAAGGCAATATATATTGCAGTTTTGTATGTAGCTCCCTTAAGTCGGTATTAACTTAGTTCCGCAAGGTTTTTTTTTCCCTCACATTTGTGCCAATGTGTGCATTTTAATATCAAAGTTAACTTTTTCCTCTGGTGTCTTATGTATGATGCTATTACAAATGCCATTTGTTTTGCACAGAAACTTGTACATAATAAGCCACTGTGTACACAGCACATACATACATCAATATATCTAATTCCAATTCTAACAGTCTTCAACAGTAATTAGCTGACAACATTGCTCATTGCTTGAATATACAGAAAAATTTGCTGTAAAAATGAGGGAATGTACGCAAGGTGCATCTAGAGTAGTAAACTGCAGTTTTGCTAAAATAATTCTTCATTTACAGGTATTAAGCTGAACATATATTTTTCAGCATGACAAACTGCATTTCCTTCCCTTCTTCCACACACTCTGGAAGTTTTAAAATTGACAGGCAGAGTGTGTAATTCTTTTTGCTTTTAATATAAACATTTCAGCCATGATTAGAGTGTGGTAAGCCCCTGGTAGCCCATACTTTGGTGGTATGGATCATTGGATGGTCCAGTCAGTTTCACACATACAATAGCCTGATTTTCCCTCAGGTGACCGCATTTCAAATATTCTACATCAGATATAAATCAATTTGATTTCATGAAAAATGTGCATGCTAAATGGGTCTGTATAATTTTTATGAAAATTGCCTAATCACTAACACACTCCTTTAGAGCTTCCCTACATAAATATGATTTAGATGTAACATTTAAGTTCAACACAAACAAACCATAGCTGCTGCCTGACCTGCTTACAGTCATTTTCCCAGGCTTTATTTAATTCCATGTCAAAACGCTTCAATTTTAAACACTGTTGTGTGGTTCCTCAAACGGAAAGCCTTCCAGATATATGTGCATTTATTACACACTCAGACATTCTGAATATCCTACATGCTTACGTACTTAATGACTGACTTACTTACTCCATGGAGCAGTCCTTCTTGAGAAGTTAACCTGGTTCTCAGCTAGTCAAGAAATTCCCAGCATTTTATGGAGCCTGAAGGTTCATTATCACATTCACAAGTGCCTACCACCTGTCCCTGTCCTGACCCAGACCAATCCAGTTCATGCACCCACATCCCACTTCATGAAGATCCATCTTAATATGACCCTCCCATCTATGCCTGTGTCTTCCAAGTTGTCTCTTTCCTTCATGTTTCCCCACCTAAACCCTGCATACACCTCCCCTCTCCCCCATATTTAGTAAGGTTGTTCCCAAATATTGAACTCTTCCACCATATCATAGGAAATATTATCAATCTATATATTGTAAATTCATCCTGAACTCAAGACAAGACCATGTACTTAGTTTTATCAGCATTCACTTCTAGTCCAGGGACCACGGTGGCACAGTGGTTAAGGAGCTGTGCTACAAATCGGAATGTCGCTGGTTCAATCCCAGCTGGCGTCAGTGGATTTTTCATTTACATAAAATCCTTCTGATCACACTATGGCCCTGGGGTCAACTCACCCTCTTACAGAAATGAGTGCCAGGAGTATTTCCTGGGGAAATATTCCTGGGAACCATAACTTCCTAGAACCCTCTGGGCCCCTCCAGGCCTGTAACAGGACTGCTTTACCTTTACTTCTAGTCCAATATCCTTACAGACATCTACTAAAGTTTCTGTTTTTCTGTATTTTGAAATTTATTAACATCATCAGCATAAACCAGAAGCTGATGTGTACCATTTAATTTTAAGTCATTCTGGTTTACCTGAGACCTCCTAATGGTATATTCTAAAGCAAAGTTGAAAAGCAATGGTGATAAAGCATATCACTTTTTTTCGTACCATTCTTAATAGGAAACATGTCAGAAAAATGTTTGCCTAGCCAGACTATGCTATAGGTTTCATTCCGACACAGTTTGAGTAGCCTAACCTGTTTCATAGTGATACCAACTCAATGAGAAAATTATACAAGACTTCATTCCTAACTAAATAAAAGGCTGTCTTTAAGTCTATAAATAGCTGATGCACTGCTCCATTGAATTCCCACTTTTCTCAAGTATTGGACAAATGTAGAATATGAGGGGAAGTCAGAAAATAAGGTTCCTTATTTTATTGCCACCAAATAACCTCACATAGTGAGATGCCTCTCTATTCACGTATTACTCACTTCACTTCACTTATTTTGTCATCTTCTCTGTTGAGGCACTTGTCTAGGCAGGAAATCCATTTCTCAAAACCTGTCAATAGAAGGTGGGATCCTGACCATGTTTGCACCTCATGCTTGACATCATCATGTGATTTGAATCGCTTGGCACAAAGATGTTTTTTCACTTTGGAGAAGAGACGAAAGTCTGAGGGTGCCAGATCCGGGCTGTAGGGCAGGTGCTCAAGAATTTCCCAGCCCCATCGTTCCAAAAGATTCACTGTCGCATGAGCTGTATGCGGTCGGGCATTGTCACGCAACAACAGCACCCTCCTGTCTCACATCTGGGTTCTCTTGCGTTGAACAGCTCTCTTAAGTTTTATGACAGTGGCCTGATAAGCAGCAGAATTGACTGTTTCATTAGGAGGAGAAAAGTGCAACAGAAGCACACCATGCATGCCCCAAAACACAGTCGCCATCAGTTTCCCAGAGCCTGTTGATGTCTTGAATTTTTTGATGGTGGGAGACCCTGGATGTTTCCATGCCATGGATTGCTCTTTTGTCTCAGTACAGTACTGGTGCACCCAAGTTTCATCCCCAGTAATGATTTGCTCCAAGAAATCCTCACCATGATCATTAAAGGGGTGGAGATGAGTGAGGGATGCACCCATATGGTTTTTCTTGTGGTCCTCTGTCAATTGTCGAGGGACCCACCTGCTGCACACTTTTCTGTACCCTAAACATTTGTGAACAATGTCCAGATTGTGCCATGTGAATGATTAAACTGTTCTTCCAACTCTTTAAGCAACACTCGGCAATTAGCATGCACAGTCTCCTCAACTGCAGGGACAAGATCTGCTGATGTGGAAGGACGCCCGCTCCTCTGTTCATCTGTCACACTCATGTGACAGCCACTAAATTCCCGACACCATTTTAGCACATGCTGCACAGTCATCACATCTGAGCCATAAACTGCTTGAATTTCACAATGAATTTCAATTGGAGCTGTCCCTTTTGCCCACAAAAACCGAATAACTGATCGAACCTCTGCTTGTGTCCATACACACAGTACAGTACCTATTGTGGAACTGCATCACCCATGAAAATTGCAGAGCTTGAGCTATGAAAGTGCTTCCATCTAGCGACCAATGTCTGAACTTTAAGTGAATAAAGAGGCATCTCACTGTGTGAAGTTATTTGGTGGCAATAAAATAGGGAACCCTATTTTCTGACTTCCCCTCGTACACATTCAGTAGTTGACCTGTTGCATTGAGATCCATACTGATGATCCTCAATAATTTCCTGTGCATATGGAGTCAACCTTGACAGCAGGATGTTGGAAAATTTTGTATGTAGCTGACAAAATTGATATGCCTCTGTAATTACTACTACAATCTGTTTTACCACCCTTCTTATAAACAGGTACAATGATTGACTCCTTCCACTCCTCAGGCAATTCCTCCTTATTCCAAATAGAATTAGTAAGTTTATGGATCTCACAATAAATTTTTCTACCCCCTGCTTTAAACAATTCTGGTGGGATTCAAACAATACCTGGTGATTTGGTATTTTAGCTTTTCAATAGCCATTTCAACCTCAAAGACACTCAGCTCAGGCACTAGTGGCTCTGCTGTATGTATTTCTGTCTGCCTAGCATCATTAACCCCATGTACACTGAAGAAACACAAAATTTCTCAGTTTATCTATTGAGGAGACATTATCATGGAAAGGTCACATTGATCAAACAACGACTAGGCTAAGCTCGGCTTGCTATGCACTCAGGATTGTTACACCGCTTACGGCAGAGGATACTTTAAAAATGATCTATTATGCACATGTACACTCTATATTAATTTATGGAATAATTTTTTGGGGAAACTCACCACACAGCAATTATATTTTTAAAATTAAAAAACGGATAATTCGGATTATGACTAAATCAAAGAGAAGGGACTCTTGCAGACAGCTATTTAAAAGATTGGAAATTTTGCCTTTAAAATTTCAATATATACTTTCTACATTACTCTTTGTGGTGAAGAATAATGATTTGTTTACAACGAATCAAGAAATTCATAACATCAACACAAGGTGTAATACAAGTTTGCATCCTCCACTATGTAAGCTAAGGGTATTTCAAAAGGGTGTATACTTTACTGGTATAAAACTATACAATCACTTACCGGCAAACTTAAAAAATCTTTCAAAAGAA
>Ga0123352_10015902_pt1 | contig 11981 bp, 6 predicted proteins | sample TergutLab28metaG_FD_89700 | JGI IMG/M metagenome (GOLD analysis project Ga0123352, IMG submission 89700) | Labiotermes labralis P1 segment gut microbial communities from Petit-Saut dam, French Guiana - Lab288 P1 | ecosystem: Host-associated > Arthropoda: Insects > Digestive system > Gut ...
TACCTATATTTTTTGAATAAATATATAAAATGCAACTTTGGAGGTTAGCGTTGCGGTACGTCAACTATAGTTGACGTTAGACGTCTAAAGGTTAACATAATGTTTCAAGAATATGAAAATCTAATTCCTTTGCCTTTGAACTTAAGGGCGGTGAGGGTTGGGTGAGGGTTGGGGGTTGGGAGTTGGGCGCAGAGATTGCTTCGTCCCGGCCCCGCTAGAGAGGACTGTTTTGGCAGCACTAATTACGACCAATTTGTAAGTGGCAGCCTTGTTGATAACTGGCAACATGTTGTAACGACGAAGGAACTTTTCCACAATTTAAGAGTTAAGCGAATAAATTTCAGATTCGTAAAGAGGCTGTAAAAGGTTCGATAGACTGATTCCAGTCTTTTCCGGACAAAGCTAGAAATGGAAGTAGGCGAAGAATGAATATAGACTTCGGACCGAGTTTTGGTGCAGGTATCGCAGGTATCTGATTGGTACAAACTTTAATTCTCCTCTTTTACTGTTAATATAAAGAAACGATTGCCTGAGTTGACTTCCAGAAAAAAAATAACTTTTCCGAAGTCGTGATTTCAGGCTTCCGCCGCGAAGTAGATGAGATCAGAGCTCTTCTGGGACATTACGCAGCTCATAGTGGTAATGCCTTACCGGCGCTTCGGGACCAACCTATCGGTCACAAAACATCGGTAAGGAATTACCACTATACGCTGCGTAATAGCCCAGAAGAACGCAGATATCTTCTCTCAGGTCGTGCCGCATGTGACTGTTCTGTTGTGACATGTTTTCAAACAGATTAAATTTCTTGTTACAAAATTTGTGTTCTGTCATTGAACCGAGAGTAGAATAGCGCCAAAATGATGCACGTGAGTCCAGGCTGTTTGCAGTAGGAGTCACTTGGTTGCTAGTCGGCAACACGCACATAGTCATGACGCGGTTCACCAGAAGTTGCCCTAAGATTGTCCGTGTTGTCGTTAATGGATAAGAGATACGTCGTGATAAGAAAGCTAACATGTGAAGTTGCCAACAAATCTCATAACATATGAACTGTCGGAAATTATTAAATGTGAAGCGGGCGGTTCTATTTTAGATATAATTTCTCTGTCATCTTTCTATAACTCTGCATAACTGACACAATGGAAGGGTAGAAGGGGCAGGAACACTACGTAGAATATCACTATTGTAACAAGGAAAATAATTAAATAAACATAGGCAGGCTTTGCACAATACACGTGTACGTCAGCAGAGCATATAAGTAGAAAAGTGACTAGGAAACAAGCATAACTGGAAGAGAGGTCAAAACGGAAGAATTTCTTAACACAAAAAGTGCCAGGGTCAACACTTGGGTCAAATTTCCTTCACAGACTTTAATAAATATGTTTTCTTCTATTTTACAAAACACTTAGCTTCCGAAAAAAAAAAAGAATTCATTTTACTTTAACCTTTTGGCGCCGGAATTATTTTTTTTTTAATTTTAGCACACCCTGTATATAAAATGCGAATAATACAGAAACCAAACACGTTAGAATTATGAAACAAACTGCATTTTGAACAGAGAAAAACGGAGAGTATATACCACGTTTAAAATATTCAGTACCTATATTTGTTGAATAAATATATAAAATGCAACTTTAGAGGTTAGCGGTGCGGTACGTCAACTATAGTTGAAATCAGATGTCAAAGGGTAAAGCTCCAATCATAATTATTTTATATCTTAATTAAATATAAAATTCTTTAAAAATTACACAAGTGAAAATTATTCCTGTAAAGCAAAGTCACCTGATGTGGCGTAAAATTTTAATGGTGAATTATTTTTGGGTTTGTGTAACAAAATTTATCTGTTGTGGTACATTACGAAACAGACAGGTGAATCACAGTATATAACGCTCCCACCTGACGACGACTTGTTCTATACAACGGAACATTTTGTCTTAAACCTAATGCGTACACTTCTCACGTTTCGTTGTCAGTTGTTAATCACAGCCTGTAATTTTAAATTATTTCAGTATGAATACATTATTGTCAGTCATGCTCTTCATAGTAAATATTGTGTGTGTAGAGATCCACTGTATTATCACAGTATAAATAAATATTTGTAGATCGACTGTGCTGTTTAGGGAGTATTTAATGTGACTACTGATAACTGTTCTATCAGCAGCATGTTTTTCGCAGTATAAAGTGTGTGTCTGTGGTTCCATGGTGACCTTTGGATTATGATATGATGAAGACACTCTGCTGCTCGCAGTGTACACAATATGTCTAAGAATCCACAGCGCTGTTCATTTTTCTCCTTCTCTTAAAATTCTATAGAATTTTGTCGCATTTAATTTCTATGTACATTTCTCGCATATTTTAGATCTATAATGACCAGACCTACATATTTTGAAAAAATCATCTACTCTCATATCATTGGTATTGTGTTTACCTTTGTTTGTGAAGCTCTTTCTGACCCAGCCAGATCAATCATGAACAGCTTCCCCTGTTTGATTCGTGACTTAATTTTATCTGCCGTATGAAGTGTTGAAGTCTGTTGCACTGTCACACTGAGCAGTGCGTGGGAACGGGAAGAGGTTTTGTTGGCAGCTGTTGGCTCCACTGTTCGAGCACGGTTTCCCTTCTGGAGCAGATTCATAACCTGAGGAGCACATAAATATAAGCATAGAGAGCGCTCTGATAGTAACACGAAATAGAGAATGCATTAAAATGCAGGGAAAATTTTATGAGTTGCGCATATTTTTATAAAAGGGGTTATCATAATATGAGTTTGGCAGTTTGCAGAGCACTTGGACATTATGGTGCTCCGTGCGGAACACCACAGGAAATTGGCTTTTACGTCGTCAATATAGCTAGGTCCTACAACAACACCGAAAAGAATGACGTGAGTTAGCGAGAGAAATAAAAAATAGGAAAGAATTACAAGCTAATGTCCAGAACTTGATTTTTCTTCACATTGGAAAAAGGTTGGCTTCATTGGCGGAATATCTGGGTTCAGTCTCAGAGATAGCAATATTCCTTTGGAAAGTTATTTAGGCACCACTAATTTGTATTTGAGAAAATTTAAAACTAGGTGCAGAAGAGTTCATGTGTTTCTTCCATATGTTTATTATCTTTATTAAAGCAAGTAAATATTTATTATTTATACATTGGCGAGTACATTTTATTTTGTTACAGCAGTGGTAGTAGAAATATCGCAGATATCAAAATGAAAATGAAAAGCGAAGCTCTGTCGTGATTTCCTTAAAGAAATCTTAACAACCAGTCGCAATCTTAAGCATATCACTGGATTTCCAGGAATCATTTCATAACCAAATTCTGCACAGTTTCTTAGTCTTCATCCTAGTCACATTTTCTGTATATCACAGCCTCCAACATATAACATCCTAAGAATAGAAGATATATCATATAATCGCTCGTCATATAATACACTAAGGTGCTGACTTATGTGGGACCAAGTGTTATTCAGAAACGTTTAGAGAGACCACAATTCACACAAGCAAATGAAGTGGCACATTAATGTCTTATAGAAAATCAACTTCAAAAAAATTAAAGGCTTCAGCGAAAAATTAGTTACACGGGATAACAAAATAATTTTTATTTTTTGTCACACGAACTGAAGGGGATAAACCCAATAACAAATTTTATTAGTTTTTTTTATCAGGCAAGGGTTTTAAATTACGGATGTTTGAAGTTTGGAGAAAACCTGTATATTATATATAGTGAATACATTTTCTGAAGAGTAACAGTGGATGACTTTCTGATACTAAGTATTCAGCAATAATCAACCAGCATACTGGGACTCTACTTGCCGTGGTACCGATTTTCCATGGTGGAAATATGTTGGTGAAATCGATCTCCCTACTCATCGCTTACTGCTACAAGGTTTTCTGGGATGAAGTCTAAGTAAGAGTCTACGAAATGCACTTTTAAAGACATATGGCTGTTTTTTTTACATTCATTGTTCCGTGCATCATTATAATTGTTTCAGTCGGGAACAGAACACGTAGGAGAACGGGAGGGCTACAGCAAAAGATTACACACTATACCAGAGGCTGACTGTACAGGGAAAAATGAACTCCTGATGATGAGCTTACCGAAAGCTCGAAACATGTAGAGAGTGAATGACGACTACCCATGAAAATAAAGGATAGTCCACATGTGTCATCGTGTTGATTATTATTTTGAAACATGTGGCTGTGTAGGATTGTACAAGATCAGCCACCAAATCAACGGTAGTTTTCTCCAATATGATTTCCCCAAAAATTGGTAGCGACATTTCAGAATGATTTCCATGCTGTTTTCTCCACTTCAGTTAACTGGTATTCAAATTTTACGTCCAGTTTTAACTCCCTTATTTGAGGTCCAACAAATATTCCTTCTTTGATTTTAGCATCATTTATCCTGGGAAACTTATTTTTCAGATATTTAAACGCAGTGTTGTTTCGATCCATTTCTTGACGAAATTTTATTATGAATCCGAGTTTCATGTGCGACGGAAATAAATAAGCTTTTTCCAGGTTGATTAGTTAAGTATTTACAATAATATCTGTCCTACAATAAGTGATTCTCGTTTAAGCCACAATTTTCGAATGCAATCATCTTTTCTGTCCCTACAATTCCATTCGCTGAGAAAGCATCGAAACTTTATGCAGCCAAACTGCAAACCAAGCAAGGGATCAAATGACCTTTAGGTCCCTACAAATATTCCAATTATATTTTTCATACTGGATCTTTTCCAAAAGTAGTTTCGTATTTTCATAGAAATCTTTCATGTTAGCGGCATGGTCTAGGTGTAGAGGTGGTAAATTATTCCCCGTGTGTAGGTTACAGCTCTTAAGCTAATTAATAAAAAACGCCGCTCAGTTGGATCGTGTTAGTGCCCAAGAGCCTATAATAGAGCAAACATCATTACAAAATACCAGAACGTTTTCTTGAGAGAAAGTTTCTTTGAATTCATTTTAGCAATTGAGATATAAACATATTTCATTATCCTGGTGGAGAAGATTCCACGCTTTTAGTCTGGAATCCAAGGGCTTGGCTTGTTTTTTAGACAAATGCAAATCACGGATATGGCCGTTAAGATCTCGTTTTGTTAATAAATGGGGTTCAGGTGAGAAACAACTTGCTTCTAATGTCGGATCGCAATAAACATTTTTCCTTTCCTGCTGCCTGTGATCATCACCATAATCAGAGTTGTCACTGCTGAAAGTCGGATTTTCCGGAGGCTTTGGATGCAACTCTGTACTGTGTGGGGCAGGATTCGTTGCAGATGACAAATATGTATACTTCACTGTGTGCTTGAATTTGGAAATTATCCATGTGGCGCCAACCATTTACACGTCCTGTGAGAAGCCTTACACATGTTACACAACAAATACGAGGAGCCAAACTTTTATCTTTGTCAGCCACTTAACAATAAAATAAAGCACATAACACATGTTTATGAGCGAGTCAAAATTTCGCCTCTGAGATTTGAAGGTCAATTCACCACACGCATGACAGAAGGTGTCAGCTTGATTTACATAATTACTTGGCATGTTAAAAATAAAATAAGCTCATTCTTTTCACACAAAACGCTTCACTAAAAAGAGCACTTAACACTTGCGACTTACCACAAAGCAGTCCGGCAGTGCAGTGTTCCTCAAGCAGAACTTACTGTTAGACTCATGGCCCACGTGTCAATACATGTCTGAGCTTGCACAGTCTGGCTGTCAGTGATTGGAATAACATCCATACTCTCTTTGTTATGATCAAGATTTTGTGCCCACATTGTGTTTAAAATACAATAACGTGATTCAGCCTTTTTGAACACATGTTGGTAGCGGGATAAAAAAAATAAATCACCTATAATTTCATTTTAAAAAATTCTGTCACACAAACACTGCGGGTGATAGAGAAATTCGAATAACATATTTAAATTCAGCTTGGAAAAAAAAAACATATGAAACATAAGTTAGTTTTCATGTGACAAAAATTACATTTATCAGCCTGTCATGGAAACAATAATTCGTTTAAGTCGTGCCATGGTTCAGGCAGTTAGTCGCCAATCTCTGACTGCGGAGATCATGTGGCGGAAATGGCAGTGGAAAGTTTGCCCTCTGTCAATATAATTCCACCAGTGTTAGGTATTCCTTAATACATCTGCCACCGACGCATTATTGCCTTAGAAATGGACGGCGTTCTTACATAACACATTCTCAAACGTAATTCTTTTATTATTACATATGCCTGTGATATGTAATTGTTAAGTGCTTAGTTAATGTTTATCCGAACTTCATTTATCGAAACATTTTTGCTGCTCAAATTTTTAACAATATTCCAAGTATTTCAGTTTCAAATTTAAGGGTTTTTATGTGGACAAACACACGACAGATCATAAAAATAGGAAAATGTGATTTGGTATTTTTAAATTTATGTTTGATATATTCGTTGGGAATTTGTAAATATAAATGTTCATGAAGTATATTCATCTATGTTGAATAGTACTCGAGCAGCTAAATATATAATTTTTCATAATATATTCAAAATCGTCCCTTTCGCTATTCTTTCCAACACGGTACTTCCAGAAGGGTTTAACATAGACACCTCAGTCTAAATCGAAATCTAATTATTATGCGCTTTGCACCAGTACAAAAATTATTAATTATTTCTTACATTAGTTTCGACATCTCTAATTAATTTATTTTACCTCTCCCTTCGTCGGACGTCAGGAAGAAGCCAATACGTTACACAGTTTTCCTATCTGAAGAATTGTGTGCTAAGAGCTCATTCTGATGTTAAGAAATGTTAATACCTCCCTTCATATGTTACGTTACCCGCTCTTCAGTACAGAATCAAGTGAAGGATATTTCGCCAGTGCAAACTCTAATGTAAAAGTTGGCAACAATGTTTCAGTTTCTTACGTCAACCCAGAATAAATAAATAATTTTAAAATACTTTTCTCTCAGTATGCATGATATAAAGTGCATATGAATTTGCATAGCAACTGTCCAAACACGTTTCCCTAAAGCTGCGAATATGTCGTCAGCTTCAGGATACTTACCTCCTCAGCAGAAGTCGTGGAAACTTCTGACAGACGCGTCACTTGTATATTTCGACCTCGTGAGTCCTCACGTAATTCCAGAAACCCCGTACTTGGGTTTAGGAGGTCACGAATGTTCTCGTTGTATATCTCAAGGTAAGACATTGTCACCTGTAAATATGGGCTCAGACTCAGAACAGTGTGTGAAGGACAGTTGAAACAAATAAGCTAGAAAACTGGAAGTTACGGTTCCTTTCGGCTATTCATGTAAAACACGAGGTTATCAACATGAGTCTCCACAAGAAATGTGGTCGACAGAACACTGAAACAGGTCACCGTAAGAAGTCGTAAATTTTTAAGTCAGTATTACCTGGCAAAGGCAGGAGCGTGTAGAAAACGCTTACACACCATCAATACTGCAAATACATACCATTTATCGCTCCTTTTTAGTACTGCATAAATTAATTTACGGTGCGAGGAAGAGGAAGTTGTTTGTCATAGTGGCTTAGGTTAATGTAATGTCCTCCCCTTTAACTGCCGTCTCACTCACACCAAAATTTTAAGCTGCACTGTACACATTACTGTAAGATCATTTGTGCTTGTAATATGTAAAGCGCTTTATACATAGATGTCAGTACTGTAGCCTGAACAAGGCGGTATCGTTGTTATCGTGAGAAAATACTCTGCCAATAAGTTTTTATGTGGAATTACCTCAGTAATTATTAAAGATTAACAACGACTCTAATTAGTTTTATTTTGTAAAAGTAACACTTTTGAGGTAAATAAGGATAGTAATGTTACATCTGTAAAAATCTCTGGCCATTTGCACTGTGGCTAGTGGTAATATCAAAGATGCAGTTAAAACCAGTGGTTCTCAGGCGGTTGGTCGCAAGATTTTACCAAATTTGTTGCGACGTTTTGAACGGGAGAATGATTACATCAAGCAAATATGCAAACTCATGTGTTAAACACACAAACAAACAAACAAACAAAAACACAAGGTTAAGAAAACGGGCCGATATTTGACACAATTTTTTTCTAAGCTTAGAGGGTAATTGTATATCATATATAGTATTTTCAAGCCAACGAATATTTTACAATTTAAATTGAGAGATTCATGAAAACCCCAACATCCTTTTACTTACGAAAATGTATTATCTGATACAACAAATGTCATTTGAAAATAGAAGCACTGTTATACGAGTGAATGTAGCTCTCTATTCTAATTCTAGTTTACCGACATAAAAAATGTCCCATGTGCATTGCAGGTAAGTTGCGAATGCAGCAAAACTTGGGAGTCACTATTATTTTTAAAAAAAATTGTTTTGCAGTGCTGCCAAAACTACCAAAATTTCTGGTGTTGTTGAAGATCTGTATTTAATTGCGGAAAGAATTAAAACCTTTAAAAAAAACTCAAGCAGTGACAAAAATGATATATCTAAGCGCTGCAAGGATCTTAGAAATTAACCTTTTGAAGCCTAACGTCAACTATAGTGGTCGTACCGCACCGCTAACCTCTAAAGTTGCATTTTATATAGTATTTATTCAACAAATATAGGTACTGAATATTTTAAACATTGTATTTAATCTCTGTTTTTTTTCTTCAAAATGCAGTTTGTTTCATAATTCTAATGTATTTGGTTCCTGTATTATTCATATTTTATATACAGAGTGTGCTAAAATTTAAAAAATAATTCCGGCGCCAAAAGGTTAATGCTCTAGTGAAATTACAGCCAGTGCCATTTCGGTCAGGCATGAAATACGGCGACATAAAAATTAATTTTATATTTTCAGTCCATTGAAATAACAGTGGGGGAAAGAAGTGCTTTTGTAAAATTATCAGTGAATGGAAAAATTATGTAGTTATCGCACTGGTGTAGTCCCATCTATGTTTGAAGAAAGATGCGGGTTTTAAGACTCGAGATAAGATGTAGCTTCGTATGTCCTTGACATAGGCCTTGCGGTGTAATTAAGAGTAGGTGTCATTTATCCTTCATGTTCCAAATAAATTATATCTCTTCTGACAAAAACACAAATTTTTTTTCTATAATCCAGTGTCTTTTACTGCAAGAATATTCAAAAAGCTATGCTCTGAAATGGAGTTTTTGTCACGAGAACTGTTACGTGATTTGGAAATTGATGTTTGTCCGAGGGGAACACTTTAATGTGTGTACATGGTTTGCATGAAAACTGAAAGATTTTCTACACAAAAAAAAAGAGTCGCATACTACTCAGATGTGTGATTTAATGAATGATTTAAGTAAATTTTTGCAAGGTCAGACACTTGAGACGTGTGTACTACAGAATTATATGTTTTCAACTAACCCTAAGTGTAAGTACGTCAATTTCAGTACAACAAAGACATATGCCTAGACGTCACCTACTGTTCTTTAAAAGAAAAGAAGTGGTTCAATTTAAAGACGAAGGTTACTGTCTTCATGAACAAGTTTTTGGCACACCAGAGCTTGCGCAAGGCTACTAACAGTAGAGTCATCAAGTATGAGGTCTGTTTGTTTTCGGAAACTATCTTTCGGATTTGCAGATTCTCTCATTATCAGACATTTTCTACTCATTTTTGAAAATTCTTCTACACTTTTAAAAATTCATCAGCGTAAATTAGATTCTTAAAGTTGTTTCAAGTTACAACTGAACAATAAAGTAGACTCAGTAAACAACACGTCTTAAGTGTGCTCTTGCTTCAACTACCAATTATAAGGAAAAGTGATCAGAACATGCAAAACCTCCCAATCAAGAGGCGCCTCCAACGTTATTATTCCGTTTTCCACATCATTGTGCACACAGTAATGCATGAGCAGAATACAGGTATAATGTCGGGCTAAAAGCCATTATTTTTTTCAACTTTTGCTAAATATATTTACACTTTTGTTATATGCACAGTGTTCAGTGACAGAGAGAGAGAGAGTTCCTCATTCTTAATTTCCACGCAGTACCCAAGGAGAAACAAAGCCAGATGTGCACATCTCACTGGGACGGAAACTTGCGATTAAGGATAAAAACTTAGCAATTGTAGCTGGAATATACAAGTAATTGATTAATATCGTAGCAGCAGAGAAGCCCTTACGGTATTGCAAAGTACAAAATGTGAGTACCACATGTTAAGTTCAGAAATTCACCACTAGGATTAAATTTTTGCAACCGACCTCCATAGGCATTTACAGCTATCAGGAGGCAAAGTACCTCATGCATTGGACATATCAACTGTAGACAGCAGCAGTCCACTGAACTCCAGCAAGCCGCATTAATCAGTTCTGGCTAAGGAAATGAATATGTTTCTGGACCGAATATTGTGTAAATGATTATTTCGTATGTTATCGGAATTTATCTGAAAAACGATCGAGTACGTTGGGTACAAGTTTCTGTCTAAAGCATTAGGCATAAACTACTTTTATTAAGAAGACAGAAGCAAAAAAAAAGAAGAAAAGAACACAAAAAACCATGAAGGAATAAATAAAAATAAATAAATAAATAAATAAGGAGAAGACGGAATATTACAGGATGAAGCATGTCAAATCATTGTCAGTTACTGCGCTCTTCATCTAATCACATCGACTAAACGAAGATTTTTGCCATTTGCCACCTCTCCCACATGCCAGGCCCCAATCAGCAGTTTCGCAATCAATCAAATTTGAACAATGAGACAATTTTAGCCTGCCATGTGAATAGTCTTTCAAGTACCGTGGAGATCCTGACACTGAAATATCGTGGCAATTGATGTTTCGTGCAAGGCCCGACCCAGGAGAGGGCACTGCTTTGTGGATCGCGAACCTTAGAGCTTCTACGACTCCCTTTGCTTTGACATTTACAAGAGTTAATTACAAATAGAGTATTTCCGTAATATTCGGTGGTTGATAATTTTCGCGTCGAACTGATGCGATAGCTATGATCAGAAACCAAGTTATGACCACCAAATTGACTGATTCAAAGCTAATCCTGTTACAGGCACCTCGCTGCCTTGAATTAAATCGTTTTCCTTGAAATTTTAAATTCTTGGGCTTTTTAAATACGTGATGTAGATACAAATGTGACTTGTATTTTAACGGGTGTCAATATTTCGAAGACTGATAGGGTCTTCTGAATTACAAGTAAGACTTAATTTCTTTTCTTACGAAACCACAGTCCATGTCCTTTAGACAGGTTAATGTTGTTTATAGAAAAATCGATATTTATTGTGAGGATATATGCAACGTCTAAATACAAAGTGTGGGCAAAATGTAAAGTTTCGTAATGATGAGACAGGCATTACTTAATGCGGCTACTGGACTTTAAAACCTTAATAACGCCTACTTATGCAGTACAAAGAGCAGTTTTAGAACATCCATTAACCTTTTGACGCCTAACGTCAACTATAGTGGTCGTACCGCACCGCTAACCTCTAAAGTTGCATTTTATATATTTATTCAACAAATATAGGTGCTGAATATTTTTAACATGGTATATACTCTCCGTTTTCTTCTCTTCAAAATGCAATTTGTTTCATAATTCTAACGTATTTGGTTCCTGTGTTATTCACATTTTATATACAGGGTGTGCTAAAATTAAAAAAATAATTCCGACGCCAAAAGGTTAAGCTACATTTCGGTTTCATGTAAAGTACGAAATACACAGGTCTGTTAAAGATCAACGTGCAGTTTGCCGCACACTTTTTAGTGTAGCATTCGCTGCCAAAATAAACGTAAATACTTTCACGTTTATCGCAGCTGAACACGCCGAAGGACACTTAGTGCCATTACGCTTTCTTTTTTTGTAGCACTTCATAGACTGCCTTAATTTTACAACTCTAAATCGGTTGAAAATATTTTTGGACGTAGCCTGCTGGAATTGCCACACGTGTTGTGGGTCTTGCTATCATGACAGTGCTGCCAGTGTTACATTTCTTTAACTTCCACGAGTGAAACATAAGAACAATATGGCCTACATTTATTAAATTAAATATAGATAAATA
>Ga0123352_10015903_pt1 | contig 11980 bp, 10 predicted proteins | sample TergutLab28metaG_FD_89700 | JGI IMG/M metagenome (GOLD analysis project Ga0123352, IMG submission 89700) | Labiotermes labralis P1 segment gut microbial communities from Petit-Saut dam, French Guiana - Lab288 P1 | ecosystem: Host-associated > Arthropoda: Insects > Digestive system > Gut ...
ACAAAATTTGTTTCACAATAAGTTTATTTCATGCCTCTACATGTTTCGAGCACATGTGCTCATCATCAGGAGGTCAAAATTGCATTATACAGCCTCTGGTATCACCACACCTATAGGTGGCCGTCCCGTGCACAGGTTGAGAGAGGACTGATTGGAATGCCATGCATTCCACACCTACAGGTGTGATGATACCAGAGGCTGTATAATGCAATTTTGACCTCCTGATGATGAGCACATGTGCTCGAAACATATAGATGCATGAAATAAATTTATTGTAAAACAAAAATTGTGTGCATCAAGTTGGTTAATTACTGAGATACATTAAAAAATCTGGTCCATTTTTTGTAAATCTCAATGTACGAAATAATGCTACATATGAAATATGCATTACACATCTACCCCTGAAGATAAACATACTACGTTGCCTCGAAACGTCAGGATACTATAACCCCCTGACGAAGCGCTACGAAAACCTGAAAACTCGCAAATATGTATCAATTTCTATATGAGCACCTTAACCATTTAAAGACGAAGCGCAGACTGCTTTATTTAAAGACCGGTTCGGACCGCGCAGTAAACACTTTTCATCTCGCTTATGAAACCAATCAGTTTATGATGTAAGTGGCACAAGTCACTTTTTGTTCTGAGATAAATACAAAACACATCAATATAGTGTGGGCAGAAAGTACAATTCTTGAATGTTAAACCTGTTGGTTTACAAGGTTAAGCTATTTAACAGACATTATGAGACTGAGAGCGAAGCACCAGTTCTGTATCGAAACGTCACGTCACACTGAACTATAACTTACCTTACACATAGCTGGAAACGCCCATTCTTCTTCTACGACTGGACCAACACAGTGTAGTCAGTACTTATAAAAGCCTGGGCTATGTGCTAGACAACCGAGCAACCGGGATTCGATTCCAAGAAGAAACAAAAGAATTTTTCTTCTCCAAAGCATTCATACTGACTCTGCAGCCGCACCAAACATACAGAAAGGGTACGGAGGGATCTTTCCCCGACGGAAAAACGGCGGAGGCGTGAAGCTGCAGAGATCAATAATGAGTGAAGACCTCTCTCTACTCACCCACACGTTCATCTGGTGTATTATTTAAGCTCAGGGAAAACCTTTATTCCATCTGCCGCCCCTCGGTAGTTCATAGTGCACACTAGAGGATCCATCACGACCGAATATATGAGAGGCAACAGCAAGAAAACGACCGCAACATCATTACCAAGCACAACACGACGGTTACTAGCAGCACCATTTAGGCCTGTATTGTATACTTACAGCAAGGTACAGCAAAACGAAACACTTCCACATACAAAAGCAAAACCTCGCGGTACAGATTACAATACAAATAAGTAAACTTAAAAGCACACAACAAAATATAATTAAAAGAAATTATACAAAAATAAATACGACGATTTATATCTGATTATATAGAATTAATTGTCGATATTCCCAATCCAAAATTAAAAACAAAATAGGAATGAATTTACCTCAAAAACTAACGAGAAGATCCACATGAGGCCTACATAGAGACATTAATTAGAACAAATACAATTCGGTCAAGAAGTGGTTCTTAGGCCTGTAGTAAGCTAAAAGTGAAGAGAACATGAGAGACGGGACAGTTTTATATTCTTGGGTAGCAAGTGAACACGACCATCGGGTCCCACTTGACACCCCCGCCGTAAGCTGTACACCCCTCACAGATGACTGTAGCAGGATAGCTCGGATTATCAATTGTGTTCTGCCCCATTGTGATCAATTGTTTTGGTATACAAACAGTCACTGTGTCCCTTCAAAATTTTGCCTAAGGCTGTGAGCAAGCATTGTACGCAAACCCCGTTAATGACGTATGTAGTCAAACCAATTAGCACGGCTGCGGTCGCTTACAGATTACTTCATTAGGAGTTCCGATAGCAGAAGGTTTAAGTTCAACCCCTTACAGCCTAATGGCCAGTATCTACACTGTCAGGTTTTAACATTAAAATCTCTGCCCACACAGTGCATTTATGTTTATCATGCGACTCTTACAACAAACAGCGATTATTGCCCTACACAGCACTCATCGATTGGTCTTTCTAAAGGAAACACACTGCGTATTCTGTGATGTACGAAGTACATATTTGTGTACAAGACTAAAAATGGCGTACTCCATTGTAGTACACAGACTTCACAATGGTGTTCTCCACTCTCAGAAGGCCATACGGTTTCATGACACAAGCCTAAATGTCTTTTAATTTTTACGCACAAGGGAAGTTTGGTCTTTCCTGTGCCGATTCTGACGAAACATAAAAATGCCCATATCATACAAATGTCTTTTGGCGAACTCATATAAAATAAGTCAACAAATATGGAAATTACAAATTCATTTACGCCCACTAAATAAACTTGCCTTTCATTGGTCGATTTCACCAAAACTAACAATTGCGTAATATTTTTTTGTGGACATCTGCTATACTGAATTTTATCTACATCAGACGAAAAATATATAAAATTTGGGCTACACATTTACCGGATAATGACTCATGTGACTCTTTCCCCTTTCCCAAACTGAAAAGTTTGCTCAAAGGAACCCATTTTCAGTCAGCTGAAGAAATCCATAACAAAACGACCGAGTTACTTAAAGCGCCCTCACAAAATGACCTCAGGGAATGCTTCGAGGACTGGAATACTCCTATGGAGCGGCCTGCAGCTTGCGATGGAAATTACTTGAACAGGGATAACATGTACACAAAATACTTTCTTTCATGAAGCACTTTTCTGAAATCAGTCACGTTGTTTAACGGCCACGCCTCGCACCCCATGACAGTACCGTCACTTTATTTCTTGGGTATTAAATGACGCCTTCTAAAATTTATTAATAGAAAAACCGAGCGAAGGACGTACACTCTCGCCGTTACAAAAATGTAACTTCAATACTAATTTCAAATCATTAACAATTAACACGTATACTTGAAATACTCGTATTTTCGGCAGACGTTAAAGTAACTGTACAGGGGTGCTGATAAGTCCTTAGACCGACCAGGAAGGAAACAAGCTAATGTTTCTGTCAGAATGGCGTGAATTTCCTTCGGCGCCTTGCTTTGCAGGGGGAAAAAAACTTGATGACAGCTCGCGTATCGATGTTGTTGAAATCGCGCGCATCCCTGACATGCTTCCGAGTTTGTTTCCTTGCTGGTCGGGCTAGGGACTTATCAGCACCCCGGTAAAGCGGTTGTTAAATCGACTATTAATCTATGCTAATTTAAATAATTAAGTAATTACTTTGGAATGTGGGACACTAACGAAACAGAAATTCAGAAAATGAACCAACACGGAAATGTAGAAATACAACTGTCAGCATGTAGGAGGGTGGGACTGATCACAATTACTATCTAAAAAAAAATACTTCTAAAAAACCTATGCAAAGATTAAAGACTGGGGCTTCAATTCAAATGTTATAACAAAAGACTATTTTATTTTCGTTGGCCTATTTACGACAATTGGAGTATTTTCTTTTCTACTGAGTTTGAGGAAAAAAGATAACTTTACATTTCCTAAGCGGGAGTCTCAGTTGACTTGCCTGTGTCATACTGGAAACAGAAACTGAGAGACGGCACATTTCTTATTTTCACCACCAGACTTGACGATGACAGTAAAAGGTAAAGCAATCCCATTCCAGGCCTGGAGAGACCCTGAGGGTTCCAGTATGTTGAAGCTCCCAGATTTCAAGACAATCGGCCCTATGAACCGGCCACCTTTACCCCCCAGGAAATATTCCTGGTACTCGTTTCTGACAGAGGCTGAGTCAACCCCAGTCCCATAGTGCGGCAGGAAAAATTCCAATAACACCATCGGAAATCGAAACCGCGACCTTCCGGTTTGTAGCGCAGGGCCTCAACCACTTGCGCCACCGCGTGCCTCTGACAATGACAGTACCCTACTCTTAATTACGAATATTTAGGGCCTTCCTAGTGAGTCGAAAACAGCCTCAGGGCTCCAGGGCACGTTATCGCGTGTAGAAACGAGTTACGTCAATCGGGAAGGCATTTCTATAATAAGAATAAACAGATCAATAAAGTGCCTTAAAATAATAATTATGTTGTCGTGAACTTGCACGCACTACACGGGCGTACACTTCACTCCTAACTCTAGCGGTTGAAAGTTATAAATATTACCTAACAGCTTTGGAACGTTCACGTACGCTAAACACAAGACAAATTTACACAAATAGAGGCAAATACAGCTGATCCAACTCACGCAACACCACCGAAAGATACACGAATTCAAAAGAATGAATTGTTCATGAACTCATTGCACAAAATAACACTAAGAACGTATAAAAAGACAGTTTTCCCACCTATTTTGCATAAGTATGAAACTCGGTCCTTCGTTATGACGAAAAAAGTACAAATTACACATGCCTGTAACAAACGTGCACAGAAACGTACGGCCTTTGGACCTACGAAGGTTGATGCGTCAGCATCTAGGATACGACTTAATGGGCAACTCTAAAGGTTTATTTAGGTGGTCTATTATTAGGATAGACAAATCTAGGACGGGCTCAGCACGTAAGAGACAAGGAATGTGCGGCCTAGATAGTAGGTTGGTGGGGAAACCTCTTGGGAAACAACAACTTTGAGGACTGCGAGAAAGTGGGGACGTAACTCTAATTATTCTCGTGTCGTGTCGTGTCGTGTCGTGTCGTGTGTGTGTGTGTGTGTGTAATTATCAATGTCTGCCGGTCCGTCAGGCTCTGCATGCATCTCGTAAAATAACAATGATAGGCATAAGACAAGCATAAATGTTGCTCGATTTACTAAGAAAACCTCTCAAGTTTGTTAACACTGTTGTTACACGCACGGGTGCGAATCCACGTACATCTCTTCCCATTACGAAACAAAATTTCGGGAAAAAACTAAAACTACTGTCGTTGTTAGGAAACGGAGAGACCCAGCAAGAACAATTGTATCACGCATGCGAACAACAAAACAATGGATGCTGCGGTACGCACGAAGCGCGCAAAGGCAATTCCTGTCACTCTGATGGACACCTCAATGGTCGATTACAGCGTCACTGCAGATTTTCTGCACGGACAGGTTGTACGATAACACGGCGTTTCAGTATTCCCTTGCATCGTTAACGACATATTCCACCATCTGCCATCCATTTACACGGTTGTCTTATTTTCTATCTGAATATCAGAAGGCAGGGTCACATCCTTTAGTAGTCCTAACTGGACAACTTTTGTCTGAAACATTTCTCAATTTAGGAATGATTCAGCGAGAACACTATAATAAATATACAACGTCTTCACACAAAGTGCCATTTATTGTTGTCGCATTTTAATCAAACTTGAATTTTCTCGACACATTTTCGCAAAATACCCAAATATGAAATTTCATGAAAATCCGCCCAGTTGCAACCGAGTTGTTCCATGCGGACAGATGGACAGACGGAGGAACAGACACGACGAAGCCAGCAGTCGCTTTTCGTAATTTTGGGAACGCGGCTAAAAACCCTACACGGAAAGGTTTTGGAGTAATTTAAGATGGACGACTGATGGTAGGGGTTCAGATCGTGACCAGTGGGGGACTTCGGAATTTTTTCGGGGATTCTTACTACTATCAGGTTCGCAATCTCGTCTTCACTGTCCCCAGAGTGAAAACACAATGATTAAAATATTACATATTAAAGAATAAATTCTGGCTTCCTTACAATGCCGGAATTTCTTCACTATCTGTATAATATATTATGCACCGTCAATACACAACATACATCAAACAAGATTCAATAATTACAATTAGGTGATATTTGGCTAATAATTACAATTAGGTGATATTTGGCCAACAATTACAATTAGGTGATATTTGGCGTAATTACAATTAGGTGATATTTGGTCAATACTTACAATTAGGTGACATTTGGCCAATAATTACACTTAGGTGATATTTGGCCAATAATTACAATTAGGTGATATTACTGCATCTTGTTTGATGTATGTTGTGTACTGACGGTGCATAATATATTATACAGATTTGATAATACACAACGGGATGGCCTCTCTCAAATTTCTGCACTAGCTGAAGACAGAAGTTAGTTCATTAGTTTAGTCAGTCAGTCAGTCAGGTAGTTAGGCAGTCAGTCAGAAGCTTCGGGTTCTACTCGAACAGTGTGACACTTAATAACAGCAGCTCCACGTACAGTACAAGATCAATACCGTTATGCAGTAGGCCCTCGTTTAACTTTGGGGTTACGTTCCTGAAAATCGCAACGAACAGAGAAAAGCGAGACCTGCCTGTATTTTATTCTCCGGAGCCACATCACTTTATTCCGGCATGTTACACGATATGAGAACATGGTGGCGACATAAACTGCCAAGGCAAAACAGTTTCACCGGAGCAAACGACGTACGTAACCATGCCTCCCTTTAGGCCTGCCTACAGTCCCCATCCTATCCACTAGTCATGTGACCACAGCTTAGTAGGCAAGAAGGTTTTGTTCCTGCAAAACGCGAATACATCCCCCCCCCACCCCCCGCCTACAGAGGAACCAACTCTCGTATCTCTGGAACAGGTGCTAACAAGCATGAAATGCACCCACATAACTGTATCTAATGCACACACACACACACACAACGTCAGAATGCAAACGTACACAGACAGTGCAGTTTCTCAGTGTCTGGGTTTTCAGACCCCGATAGTTAAGTTCGCAGCACTAGTTTTTAACACCCAGTAACTCCAAGGAGACGAATCTTCTCGAAAATTCACAGTTCCACGGCTCATCGAGAAATTCCCCGATTTTGTACAACTGGCAGCTGCCGCCACTGCGTCCTATCCTCAGCCAGATTAATCCACCCTACACTGCACCTTTAGTGTCAATGGAATTTTTTAATGACGTAATCCTTCCGGCCGCACTATGGCCCTGGGGTTGAGACAGCCTTTAACAGAAATAAGTACCAGGAATACTTTCTGGGGGGTAAAGGCGGACGGTGCGTAGGGCTGACAACCTTACTTCCTTCATGTGCCGACTGTCTTGAAATCTGGCAGCCTCAACCTCCTGGAACCCTCAGGGCCTGTTCAAGCCTGTAATGGGATTTCTTTATACCGCACATTTAACAACCCACTTCTTCAGGTAAGAGATTTTCAGTAAGCTCTTCCACGAAAACAGCAAATAAATGCAGGGATGAACAAATCTCGGGCGACCATATTTTGTACCATGGCGCTCTATATTTTTGGGTCCTCAATGTGGAACCTACTACACTTCACGTTTCCGGTGCCTAGAATTTTGAGGTGGCATCTAGATTTTAGCTAAAATTTTTGTGCCCTGACTATATGGGTTTCTGGAGCAAGGAACGTGTGCACATTCAGGTGTTCCGGGACATTACGCAGTATCACTGGGTAAGCAGTTGCTGACATACCGCCCTCACCTTCAGAGTCAAACTGTACAAGAAGACTGCTTGACCCTGTAGATGACGGCATATGCTCCTTCCAAACGTTGGTAACTACTTACCCAGTGACAGTGTATGACATCCCAGAATACTTAAATCTTGAGCAATACCGCTATACGAACGCAAATCTTGTACAGATAGAGCTTAGAATAACATAAAATAATACCGATAAAGAAAACGATATAAAAGTGCAATTTTATCGTGAGTAAACACCGCAGGAATTGCAAATAAAAGGATACTTAATTTTTGGCTGACTTTCCTTATTGTGCTAAGGAAGGAGAGGTTTCTGTAATGATAAGCTCTGAGAAACTCGCTCCACCCTCCCGACCGAACCGATCTTCGTGAACCTTACGATATTTAGCGATAATATACTGTGACGCGACATATTCGGCCTCTGGAACTAAACTGTCGACGCGTAATGCTGCCGCCATTTTATGCAGAGCTGACATATTGTTCGCGAAACGCAGAGTTTGTCTTGAAGCGGTTCCTATCGCAAACGGAATGCGGTAATGCCGAACTTGTAGCACAATATCTACGCATGCCTTCGAGAGATAACCACCACTATTATCCGTCGGCTTTCTGGTGACCCTGACAGACGAGTCCGTGGATTTTCTCAGCCTCTCCAGGAAAATGTGGTATAGTTTCCTAAACAAGCCGCGACCATCTATGTCCATATCCTTGCCTATTCACCGACCACATTAACATTACCACCCAATTCACTTATCCAAAAGTCTGCAGCTAAACAAGTTCAGTACTCACATTAACTAATAAGCCTAACAAATTCAGTAAAGTGGTGATCTAATCAAACTTTTACTGTGTTTGCTACTTCAGGCAAAAGATTTGTGAACCACAACCCACATTCTTTCAGACAGAAGATAAAGAGTGATCAAAATGTTCCTATTTAAAGAAGTGTGAATGATTCATCAGTTGAGTATCAACTGTGAAAGGAGAGAGAGAGACGGTCTAATTGTTTACAGCTGAAGAAGAAGAAGAAGAAGAAGAAGAAGAAGAAGAAGACGAAGAAGAACAAGAAAAAGAAGACGAAGAAGAAGAGCAACAACAACAGCAGCAGCAACGACAACAACGCACATCATTTAGCAACGGTGGGGTAGAAAATACAGTGGCTATACAATTGAGAAATCATGGTTCGATTCCAGACACAGTAAGAAATTTATCTATTGTCGCAAGCATCCAGACCGGTTGTGGGGCCCACCCAACCTCCTATTCAATGAGTACCATGGACTCCGCTAGTAGCAAAGCGGCCCGGCAGGTGAAGTAAACCACTCATACGCATCTAGTGCCAAGTATAGGAATGAATGGAGCTATACCTCCATCCTCAAACGCTTTCATGGCCTAGGCATGAAATAACTAAGTTTTACAGTCAATTTTGTCCTTCTAACACTTACGCAGCCTTTCTTCTGCGTAGCATTATGACAAAACACGTTTCAACGTCCCAGCAATCTTCACATCCTGATCGTATGAACTCCGTGCGTTAACACTGGGAAGTTCGCACCGTAGCCAGCTACTTTACGGCCGATTCCATCCAACTAGTCATTGCGCACTGTCTTCTCTGTAATCACACATTTCTTCACCCGGTAAATCAATTAACCGGATTCCCAAATGTCTCTTTTCGGCGCGTTCGCAATAAAAAGCTGCAAAATGTAACGTTACTGATTTCGTCATGTAGCGTACGTCTGTCCATACGCCCGGAAGTATTAAGCCGAAATCCGACGAACGGATTGTTACAAGTCTGGCATTTGGGACTATTAATAAAATTAGTCGACATAAATTCAAATCCCGACATGGCGATACTGTTTGCACACCGCAGTTCGTGGCGGTAAAGCGAAATGTTGTAAAATAAAGAATATCTGTTCACAGACGCTAAGCGTGGGTGGCACTACGCTGAAGTTTGTGTTTCAGTTGTTGGCAGAATTAGACACCAATACGGGATACCTTACAAGCAAACCTACACAAACACACGCATACATTACATACACACATACATATGTACGTACATTACATATACAATTTGAACGAAATCATCCCGTTGTGTATTGATTCTATATATTCATTTTATTATATACATTTCAGTCAACACAACTGTATAATAAAAGCATACGTTAAAGCGACATGTTTCGACTTAAAAAGTCATCGTCCGGCTAAGCTAAGAACCACGAAGTTCTTTACAACGTGGCTGTGCCCATTTGGGATCCCATATGGCTCACAATGTGTGCTGTGATTCGTACCGTGTATATAACGTGACATATATATCACACTATTGTACCTATATTTGGGGGTCAAGTATGTGGCGTGCGTTAGCGAGCTATTTCCTGGGACCGTTGTTCACTGATTGGGCTGCTGGTTATGTCCGTTGTGGTTGTATTGGTTCTCCTGTTTTTAGTTTCCCGGTGGATTGGGGTGGGGGGGTGGGGTCTGTCCACTTGTTCTTTGTAGTCTGTTAGTGCTTTCTGTTTTGGATCGGTTGCGTCTTGTCTAGTTAGTTTTTCTGTGAGGTAGTTGCCAGCTTCTTCGTGCAGTAGTGAACGGGCTTCTGTCCCTGTGTAGCTTTCACTTCCTGCGGGGGTGAATGGCTTCCCACATAGTTCTTAGCTTAGCCTGACGATGACTTTTTAAGTCGAAACATATCGCTTTAACCTATGCTTTTATTATATAGTTGTGATGACACACACACACACACACACACACACATATATATATATATATATATATAATAACGTGAATATTACATATACATATTACACACACACACACACATACATACATACAGGCTGTTGGCAGGATAGGGGCGATCCTGTCAACAGCCAGTCAACATAAACAAAGGACATATACCGACTGCTGTATATACAGAGTAGTAACTACTGATGTTGAGCAGTAAATCTGCTCGAAACATGTAGAGGTTAATTGTTGAAATAAATTGAAAGTGAACAGTGCATCCTGTTGGTTCAAAGTGTACGGACACATACATACGTTATACACACACGTACGTACGTACATTACATACACATATTACATACATACATATATAAAAACAAATACACATACATACACGCACACATAATACATACATACATGCATACATACTTACTCCATGGGGCAGAGTCCTTCTTGAGAAGCTAACCGGTTTGCAGCTAGTCAAGAAATTCCCCGCATTTTATGGAACCCGAAGGTTCATTACCGCATTCACAACTGCCCGCCGCCACCTGTCCCTATCCTGAGCCAGCTCTATCTAGTCCACACCCCACATCCCACTTCCTTAAGATCCATCTTAATATTATCCTCCTTTCTGCACCTGGGTCTCCCCAGTAGTCTCTTTCCCACAGGTTTCACCACCAAAACCCTGTACACGCCTCTCCCCTCCCCCATACGCGCCACATGCCCCGCCCATATCTTTCTTCTTGATTTTATCACTCGCACAATATTGGGTGGGCAGTACAGATCATTAAGTTCCTCATTATGCAGGTTCCTCCACTCCCCTGTTACCTCATCCCTCTTAGGCCCAAATATTCTCCTCAACACCCTGTTCTCAAACACCCTTAGCCTACTTTTCTCCCTCAATTTCAGCGACCAAGTTTCACACCCATATAAAACAACTGGCAAAATTATAGTTCTGTATAACTTAATCTTTTGGCTAGCAAACCGGAAGACGAAAAAATCTGCACCGAATGACAGCAAGCATTCCCTGACTTCAGTCTGCTCTACACACACACACACACACAAATTACATACATACACATAAACATACATACATACATACACACAACCATTTCTGCGCGCATAAAAAGCGTTACTCGTTAATTACGATTCACAGCAAGAAATCCTTCGGACAAACGACGGTGAAAAAACGAAACATGTTATGCATATGCACCGTACATTTTCTGAGAGTGTTATGGCTTTAGACGTAATTAAAAGAAGGCAGCGAGTGCGCCGAACTAGTACTTCCGTATGTCCGCAGACACTGCCTACAGACTCCTTTAACACTGCTTGCAATACGCCAATATATGCATTCTCTTGATTCGACTTCACTGCCACCACTTTTAAACTATGAATACAGCAGAGTAATAGTGGGGCTGGCGTGTACGGACGATAAAAATTATATACACAATACATTCATAGGTGACGACTGTTTACATAAACAATCCTTTATATTTGCTTTTACTGAGGATTTTGTTCGAGCGCTCGGCGCTAAGACTGGCGTTATTTCCCACCTTCCTTATTAGTCATTAGCAACTTACGATCGTGCACGGATAATCGACAGCACACTAGACAGTACGCATTATTAGTAAATAAATACCTAACTCAGAACCCCTGAAAAAATAAAATACGGGAATAAGTAACAACCTCGATACCGGAAGCATTTTAAACAATAACCTTCAAATATACGTAAAATATGACCACATTAAAAACAAGATTGGGGGGGGGGGGGAAAAGGAACCCCCTAGCCCAAAACCGCAAACCCGACAAAAACGACGAAAAAAACAACAACAAAACACTCATAAAAACAGAAAAAAAAAATGGCACA
>Ga0123352_10015904_pt1 | contig 11980 bp, 17 predicted proteins | sample TergutLab28metaG_FD_89700 | JGI IMG/M metagenome (GOLD analysis project Ga0123352, IMG submission 89700) | Labiotermes labralis P1 segment gut microbial communities from Petit-Saut dam, French Guiana - Lab288 P1 | ecosystem: Host-associated > Arthropoda: Insects > Digestive system > Gut ...
GTATTTTACTCATTGCAGTTAATCAATACCAAAAGATATAATTACAGCTGTACGAGCTGCTGATGATGGGTGTCAACACCCGAAACATGTAGAGCTGCCTACAGAAATGTAACAAACTGAATAGGGCGCATCTTGTTGAAAATTCAAAATTAAACTCTTACGTCTCTCTCTCTCTCTCTCTCTCTCTCTCATTTTGAAGACAGGACTAGCCAACCAACGACGTGCAACAGGGACCACCTCGTTCTGCCTGCCGCTCCACTAATCAACAACTTCCTTATAAACTGTGGCAGGCGGCAATGCATTGCCGTCCTCACAACAGCTCGCCGCTGTTAAGACAGGCCACATAAATCAAGTCCTCAATCCGCAATACATACTTCTTGCAGATCCACCGCATTATTATTCTCCATTCTACGTCTAACTACATGCGGCGGAGATCTTCTTAATAAGTTAATATGTACTCAGCTAGCGAAGAAATTCCCCGAATTTTATGGAAGGTTCATTACCGCATTCAAAACAGCCTGCCACCGGTCCCATTAAACAAGATCAATCCAGTCCATGCCCCGCTTCTTGAAGGTTCACTTCAATATTATCATCCCATCTACGCTTCTGTCTTCCAAGTGGTCTCTTTCCCTCAGGTTTCCCTACCAAAACCCTGTATGTACCTCTCCTCTCCCCCATTCGTGCCACATGCCCCGACCATTAATTCCATTTGATATGATCACCCGAACGTTTGGTTAGGAGTACCAATACCATCTACGTCTAGCTCTTTCATATGATGTGTATCCTTCAGGATTCTCCACCAAAAAGCCTGCGCATGTGCGCATCAGCTCCCTCACCATAAAGCTGTGTAAGGGACATGCTGTACAAAACATAACAATAATCCACTGGACTTAGTGTTTGTCGTTTTCACGTCTGAACAAACATATTTGAGCAAACCCGGTCTTAGATGAAGACAGCTAAACTCTCTAAATTACTTTACAACCCCTTTTGTGAACTGTCGTAAAATACTTTCTACTCATGAAGACAACACGTTTTCGGTACCGACCGGTCGGAATGTCTCTGTACCAGTAACAGCTGTAAAACATCAGCTCGAAGGAACTGCAGTAAATAGGCACACAGTTATGCACTGTGCAAACACGGCGGTACACTCGGGTTCAAGGCACACCAGCACGGATACTGTTTTCTGGCCTTCGCACTTCTTCGATGTTAGGAGACGCTGACTGCGAGATGGTTACCGACATTTCGGGACAGTCTATCGTTCGCATCTTCACTGGTCAACTACCCACCGACGCCGAGTACCATCCCTGAAGACCGAAGGCCTCAAATACATCGCTGCTTATGCCTGAAATCTCCCATACTGTCTTGATATATAATGCTGTACAGTAAAGCAATGGTTTACAGAAGTTGAGAGGGAACCAGACGCCTCCATGTTCCTACACGGCGTCACAAACCATAAGACCATGAAATCTCACATGTACGAGTGCCAAGAGGTTCTCTCAGCTGCGTGCAAATTCAGTTCCTGTAGGATGCAAATTCGCCAACGTTTCGAAGCATCTTGCCGCATCCATCTTCAGGGAACTTAACGAAAATAGGTTAAGCCACAACTCGGTACTGTAAACGGGTATTTATAAAGGCCAATTTATACCTGTCCTTCCCATCGTCTCCTTTTTTCCTTCTCTCCTCCATTTTACACCCATTCCTTATGCTCTTCTGCCTATTTCCTTTCATCAAGGACGACGCGATGTAGTCTACATGCTCCAGTGCCGACTAGTTCATCACAATCACCACATCGCTCAAACAGCGGCACAACCCAAAAAACTGCCCATTTGTAGTTAATACTACGATTGAGCTCAAAAAATGTGAAAGTTACATCTGAAAACGCAGTGTTCACTCAAAATGGGCGATTTTGGGGGTTATGCCACTATAGAATTCAGCTAGCGACATAAATCGCACGTAAATGAACCCTATGAATTTGGAATTCATGCCGCTGCCTGCAATCGAAATGCCGATTCCTGGGTGTCGAACCCACACCTTAGTCACTCCGCCCTCTAAGTTATCCCCTGCTCTAATACAACTGCCAGTAAACGCGGCAAAGTACGAGCGCATACGAAGGAATGAGAGGCACGGCTTCTTTCAATTGGAACTCCGGCAAGAGATGGCAAGTGGTCAGCTTCATACCCCGGGGAAAGCAACACCGGTACCGACTGGCAGGCGACTGGGCGAGTTCCGGAGTACGTTTGGAAATGTTACTGCCGGTATCTTCACGAAACAGAAAACGCTAATTCACACAAACAGAAAATAAGCGAACAAAAATTCCACTGGCAGTTACGTCACTAGGTTCCACCGTCTGTCTGGACGTCTGACTTCCGACAAATTAACCGACCGTTAAGTGGGAACTAAATGGTGCACACTGGGCTGTAGAGCAGGTGTCTTGGAATGGGGCAAGGATGACTAGCATAAGGAGAATGCAAAAGAATAGGTAGCAGAGCAAATTACAGACGAGCTGCCTACATCCGAAGCACTGAACCAAACGCTTTTGGAGGACAGAAAGACCCGTCCCTATGCTGCATGCAGGAGGCAACGTGCCACATAGACAGTCGGAAAAATCACAAGAAACATGATCAGAGCCCTTGGCTCGTAAAAGACGGGCGGACATCCATGCATCCACTAAATACGAAGCTGAGTGATCCCCACAACCTGTATGGACGATGTAAAGATACTTACTCTTTCCCAAGGATCGATCCCCGGTCGTCCACTTCGTAGCCCACAGCCAATATACTAAAAAACTAAAGGCACAATTGTCCTGAATCATTTAAGCAACATTTTCTCTAGCGACAAGCACATGGTGGCAAAGCTCCACGTATTCTTAAACTCGGCACCAGACGGAGGCGAGTAGCCTGTAACCCCACACTCTATGGCCGGGTCGATCTTAACGGCGTGTATATAAATACGTGCCCCTACCTGGATTCGAACCACTATACCTGTCGCCAGACACGCAGTCTACTCACTACTCATAAATATGCTACGATTTACATACGGGAGACCGCGGTAGCACAGTGGTTAAGGGGCTGTGCTACAAATCGGAAGGTCGCTGGTTAGATTCCAGATGGTGTTACTGGAATTTTTCATTGAAATAATCCTTCCGATCACACTATGGCCCTGGGGTCGACTCAGCCTCTAATAGAAATGAGTACCAGGAGGATTTCCTGGGGGTAAAAAGCGGCCGGAGCGTAAGGCTGACAACCTTACCACCATCCAGGGCCGTTGTCGCGTAATATGGGAACCTTAACTTCTTGGAACCCTCTGGGCACCTCGGGCCTGTAATGGGACCGATTTACCTGCTACTATGTACATACAAGCTTATTACGAAATTACTATTCTCAACACAATCGGTTACGTCGGACGGAATTAGAAACTGAACAGCAATGGAACGAACGGGATCAGGTTCTTCTGGTATCGAAGTCCACGTAGTTTCGAAGATAAGAATGCTCCGGAGAAATCTGCTGCCCCATTCTTCATGGGAGAACAATAAACAACCCTGAAGACAGAGACAGCATGATCCTCGCCCATCCTCACCAGTCACATAACAAAGGCCATAGTGTTGACCAACTCCACAGAGGATGGTCCTTTCTGAGTAGATAATACTTCGTCAGCTAGTGAAGATATTCCCTCCATCTTACGGAAACCGAAGGTTCTGCACGGCGTTCAGAAAAGCCCGCCACCTGACCCTATTCTGCGCTAGATCAATTCACTGCACGCACTGTCCCAGCCATTTCATGAAACTCCATCTTAATAGTATCCTCCATCTACGCAGTAACGTTGCCAATCGACTCAAATCTCACACATGACTAACAATGGTCTCTCTACCCTGACAAAGCGGGTCTGCGACAGGAACAAGAAGGTAACAGCCCACAAGATTCTAAATTCACTACAGAGACCCTCCAGTTTGTGGTTCGTTGTGTAAAACTGCTAATTAACCTTCTTCATTAGAATAGAGCCTGGGAATATACTGGCTACATGAAATAACAACCTCGACTTCATTTAAAATACGATTATATCTTTGTGTTTTCACTATTTATCCTGTTTTACATTCCCGTTTTCCTCGGGGGTGTTAAACATAATTGCCCATCCATCACAGGGGTGGAGCTAGTAGCAGGGGGCACTAGACTAATGGAAATTTTTAAAGTTGAAGGTCACGAAGGTTCTGTTTCTCATGGAAGGATGAGACACCGTGGATTGGAATGGAAGAATAAAATGAAAGGAAGGAAAGCAAGACGTCTGGGAGGGGTGGGTAGACAAGGATATACGGAAGATGGAGCGGTTGAGGTTGGGAAGAACTAGACTGGGCATGGCTGACCGGGCGGTTGGTTCGGTCTGGGAAACACGAACTACCTTGAGAAACAAAAACCAGCAAGGCCGTCCGTTTGTCCTTGGAGCTGTCAGCGGGAAAGAGGTTTGGGCAGGCACCTTCCAATAAACACAAGCATGACTGCTCTAGTCCGTACAGTGGCCAGGCTACAGACTTGAGAACAATGCAAGTGAGTTCAATTCCCGAACAGGTCAAAAGACTGTGTCATCCCCACAGCAACAAGAGCAGCTCCAGGGGCCCGCCCTATTACATACGTACCGGTCACTCCTTCCCCGCGAGGTAAAACGGCCAGGGGTGAAACCAACCACACATCTCAAACTCGCGAAAATGTTATAAAGTGTGTTGGAAATGATGAAGTGTGTTGGAAATTGATAAAGTGTTTTGGAAATGATAAAGTGTGTTGGAAATCATCTAAAAGTGTAGAGAAGCGAAGTAAAATGAAGTGAAAATCATCTAAAAGTGTAGTGAAGTGAAATGAAGTGCAGTGTAGGGAAATATGTGGCGCTAACCTCCACTACCCCAGAGAGGTAAACTCCCAGTACACACTGAAGAAGACGCTGGGTGGATCTCAGCCCGATAGCAGCTACCAAAAGAAATCATCTGTCCACCCCCAGGCAACAATTATCACTGCACCAGATTTGCTGCATCCGTGAACACGTCTCCCGGGTAGTAAACTACGTGAAGTTGTCCCTGCCCAAACTATGAAGGCAAAACGGGGTAGAAATATAACTCCGCTCACTCTTAACCTCAACACTAGATGCAGGTCAATGCTTAACTTCACGCCAGGAGGCTGAGCTGACCCCTCAACATTTTGCAGGAAAGAAAAATATCTTGTTCCTACCGGGAATAGCAAACAGGACCGTCCAGACAGCAGCTCTCTCAGGAGGTCCTTTACCACACCATTTCCAGCACGGACTTATTTTCCAAACTTCCCGTTTCTTGCCCAGAGAAGACGTGATCTTCAGGCACGCAGGCCTCGAACAGTGTCATTAACACAATAAAGATCGTAGTGTCATCCGACATCAACACGAGGCTTTGAACCGGAACAACACCGCCAGATGTCCATGTCCGGTTTAGAGAGGCGTGCTGGGAGCGGAATGTCTTTTCACCGCCACCTGGAGCGCCCGAGACAGTCCACATCCTCCACGTGGCCAGTTAGGTCCTCTGATCCCCCACACCAACACGTTCCACGCTTTACAAGACAGCGCTTTGGAAGAGAGAGTTACACGTGGGAAAATTTATCACGTGTGACGTATGGCTAATGAATGTGGTCGTCCTTGAACTTGGGACAATAAACGAGGATATTTACTTTTTGGGTGTCCGAATTCCTTTGAAACGCCCAGATATAAGGTGAACAATAACTCTGCATTGATGGATGGTCGCACACTGACATACGCAGCGTAGTGTTAATTCCGGTTTGGTGCTAAAAGACCAACAGCAGGGATCGCCAGAAATTCTGGGCACCAAACGACTCGTTTCAAAACTTCTAATTCGGTTGCCTTCGTGTTACAGGTAAAAGGCAAAGTTCACCCTAGAATAGGCCACGAAGACCCAAAGGGAAAATAGAGGTATAGCTCTACTCTTTCTTTAACCTCGGCGATAGATGGGTGTGGGTGGTCAACGACCCGGCCGTTTTACACCCGGGAAAGAGACGCGGTATCTATTGTACTGTACATAAGGCTGGGTGGGCCCCACAACTGGTTTGGACGGGTGCGGAAAAATGTCGCCCCACACCGGGATTCCATCCCCGGACCGTCCAGGCCATAGCGAGTCGCTGTACCGACTGAGCTATCCCGGCCTACTGCCTTCGTGTTAACGCTTTTTAAATGGCAGTGCGTGTTCATGTCGATTGCAACGCCTTAATTCTTTTGTTCCAGTGCCGTGCTTTCTTAGGTTCCTAGTTTGGATTGCAAACGTCTACAGCGGCGAACATTTCGACTGATGTGTGCTGCAGTGTTTGCCAAATGGTGCTCCGCGGATCGGATCCCATGCGATCCGGGGATACATTTCTGCAACGTTTGCTTTGTTGTGTACGTATTTTCTAAAATAAAAGAATACTGATCTATTAAAAATAATCGCGGAAATTCTGTAATTGGCGACAGGTTCGTTGCGTATCTAATTTAAAAACCCCTGTACCCACGAAGCAAGCGACAGTTTAATTACGGTTAAATCATGTAACGCATTGGGGACCGCGGTGTCACAGTGGTTAAGGTGCTGTGCTACATATCGGAAGGTCACTGGTTCGATCCCAGCTGGTGTCATTGGATTTTTCTTTGACATAAAAACCTTCCGATCGCACTATAGTCCTGGGGTCGACTCAGCCTCTAACAGATATGAGTACCAGCAGCATTTCCTGGGGGTAAAGGCGGCCGGTGCGTAAGGCTGACAAACATTACCACCATCCTGCGCCGTTGTCATGAAATCTGGGAACCTTAACTTCCTGACACCCTCTGGGCCACTCCAGGCCTGTAACGGAACTGCTTCACCCTTTTCACATGTAACGCATTGTTATGTATGTCGTGCTACTGGTGCGTATTCGTAGCTATATAATTTCAGCTCTGAGATACAGATTTCCAATTTTTAATACCTATCATCCGGACATTCTATACTTACGTGAGCAAGGATGTGAGGATCTGTGCGTCCCCCCCCCCCATAATTTTTTGTCTTCTTTTTTTCCCGAAGTCAGAAGGGGTCCTCGAGCAAAAACGTTTAAGAAACAATGGTGTGCTGGGTCACGACACGTTGTAGTCTGGTAGGTGGGTTATGGCACCGGATCATTAGCTTTACGAAATCTGTGATGCGCTGGGCGTGTAGATGGACCGAAAAATAACAAAACGCGTTATCACAGCGGGTTAACAGCAAGTACAGTCTGTTACAATGCAGCATATTTCACAGTTTGTGAGGATCAGAGGCGGATAATATTGAGGACCGTGTCCAATGACGCTATTTGGTAGTACGGGTGGTAAAGTCCAGGATGTTACCAGAAAATTAGTTCGTTTAGGTCTGGATTACTTCTATTCTGAAGATGGAAGCAAAATGTTCCTCCGAAACATTTACCACCTACCAACCTATACAGGGTCAACCCAGAAGATCACACGTCACAAAGACTCCTTACGTACTTGTTCAATCCGCACTGACAAACTAACATAGCAGTTTGTTTACTGGCTACTGTGACCAGCTCATTGACTACTTAGCTGCTACATCGTGTATTTACCTATTTACACGTTTACGGTTTATTTAATGGTGTGCTGGGATAGCTCAGTCGGTACAGCGACTCGCTACGGGCTGGTCGGTTCGGGGATCGAATCCCAGTGGGGGAAAGATTTTCCGCGCCCATACAGAACGGCCCTGGGGCCCACTCAGCCTCCCGTCCAACGGGTACCTCCGACGGTAAAGAGGCCAGGGCGTGGCGTTGAGCACCCACCTTTATCTAGCGCCATGGTACAAAAAATTAGAGCTATATCCCACCTCTGCTTCTCCTCTGGGCCTTCTAGGCCTGTTCTAGGGTAGACTTTGCCTTACCTTTTAGCTTTTGGTTTATTTAAAGAAATCGGTAGCTCAAACACGGCGATGAATCGTTTGATTTTTGCTGGGAAAGGATGCGGAAGTAAGAGGGTGGGACCTAACTTGAGATAACATCCCAGCCAGATACCTCATTTACTCGTTAGCTACAGTTAGCTCGTTTATTTATTTGAGTGATCACATAAAGAATGCTATTTTCGGGGCACGAGAGACGCGCATACAGGATTTTGGCGGGGAAACCTGACAGAAAGAACCCACTTGTCAGACCCAGGCGTAGATGGGAGGATAATTATAAAAAACTATCTCGAAGAATTGGGATGGGATGGCATGGGCTCGACTGATAAGGCTCAAGGTAGGTCCAGGTGACGGGCGCTTGTGAATGCGGTAATGAACCTCCGGGTTCCATAAAATGCGGGGAATTTCTTGACTGGCTGAGGACCGATTAGCTCTCAGGAAGGCCTCTGCTCCATGTTGTTATTAATGTTATTTAACAAACCCCCAGGCAACGCAGCCTCTGCATCGTGGAGTGCTGGGTTTATTGAACAATGTAGCAACCCCCCGCGTAATGCGACCCTGTCCGGCAGCTACTCAACAAGCCAGCCTGTACTGAGCCTCTCATAAAAACATGAGTTTTCGTGTTCATTAGGGCCTTTCGTGCACACCGCGACGGCCGCAAAGTGCTCGGTTTTCCCTCATCTCTTATGATACTGAACCCTAACAGGACGTGGCCATGTGCAAGAAAGCCTCGTTCCAGATAAATGCCATTACAAGCAGCCAAGTGTTTCATGTTCGGTGGCCAAGTGGATTCAGGCGTCCTGAGCTGACTTTTAGAAAGGATCGAGGATGTGTGTCACTAGAAGCCACGCACTGCATCCTACTTTACTGTGAACATTCGATAGGTTCGCACATCAAACACTCGACATGCTGTCATTAACTCGGTATTTGTACGTAAAAAACAGCGTTAATCGGGAGGTACAGTGCAAACATAATTACGGTACAGACTACGTGCAGCAGTAGAAGGAATAATAACAATAATAATACCAATCTCGGCAAACTTAAGAATATTCATATTATAATTAGTACCGTCCATACAGAACAATACATATTAAAACCAGATGCTTAATTACAACTGGGTTATTCTTGGCGACATGTTTCGGCCGTTGAACGGCCATCTTCAGGCCAACTTAGAGCAATGTTGTTAAGGTACAGTCAAAATTATTATCCAATTGGATCCCATTACTTACATTCAAACTTTATACATTGTGGAATTCTTAGTTATGAATAAGACATTTAAAACAGTGTGATAAAATGGTGGTGTTGAGAATATTTGGACCTAGGTGGGACGAGGTAATGGGGAATGGAGGAGACTGCATAACGAGGAAATAAATGATCTGTATTCCTCGCCCAATATTGTGCGGGTGATAAAATCGAGAACAATGAGATGGGTTGGGCATGTGGCGCGTATGGGTGAGGAGAGAGGGGTGTATAGGGTCTTGCTGGGGAATCCGGAGGGAAAGAGACCACTGGGGAGACCCAGGCGTAGATGGGTGGATAATATTAGGATGGATATCCAGTAGGTTGGATGTGGGTATATGGACTGGATTGGGCGGGCCCAGGATAGAGATAGGTGGCGGACGCTTGTGAGTGCGGTAATGAACCTTCGGGTTCCGTGAAATGTTGGGAATTTCTTGACTAGCTGCAAACCAGTTGGCTTCTCAAGAAGGACTCTGCACCATGGAGTAAGTAAGTAAGTATGGTAAAACGATAAATATTTCAAATGTTTTTGTAGGGGCCTCACGGAACTCACTAGAGACGGTGGTGTGAACGCGTGTCGTTATCTCAGTAGATGAGTGCTAACACTTATTATTCCCTTACGTGTATGCACAAATGTTTACATTTGTGTGACTCATATCTGTTCGTTGTGTTATTCACCAAGTTAGACTCCCGGTTCTTGTAACTAACTACGTATATTATGGGGTCCGTTACTGATGTGCGTTGTCACAGGTTGTAAGGGAGTGGACGCCATGGGGGCCGGCCACACGTAGCGTAAAGCATATGTAGCAAGATTGGAACTCACAGTGATGTATTGAAGGTCGTTCGTTACAATGCCGGTGCTGTACGGTGTGTTATATCCGGGTGACGGTTGAGACTTCGATGTGTAGCACATAGGAAGTTGTATGTCTTATCACTGCTGATACGCACAAGACAGTGTCTTTCTTATACCACGTGTGGTAGTTTTGTAGGTGTGGCTCGTTACATTGGCGTGATCAGACGTGTCTCGTTCTCTATGTGGGCACTACTGGGTAGCGAGTACGAATATTCGCATTTCAAAGGTGGTGGTAAAACTGGGACTAATACAATGATACCATTGCATCACGGAAAGGACGGCGAGAAGGGCAGTACATGCAGCACGGACACGAGATATGAGAGGTGCCATGCAAGGTTTTGTTTCGAAAAACATGCAAGGAAAAAAAAACCATACGGGGCACCTCGGCGCAGATGGCTGGCTAATATTCAAAAAGGTCTAAGAAGTGTACTATGCGTTATTTCTGAATTCTGCCGCGCAGCGGATGATAACTGCGCTCCTCTGGGTTATTGCTCCGGTCTTCAAGAAACACATGCGACTGTGTGCAATGTTTATATCTGGCTCGCGGCAGGCTTCAGGGGTGGGCTCTTGTGAGCGTGACAATGAACCTTGACGTGCCGTAGAAGCCGAGAATTTCTGGACCAGCTTGACGACTATTAGCGTCTCAAGAGGACTTCTGCCGAATGGCGCTGCTACTGCTGTTGTTCATGATAAGAAGGATGAGGAAGAGGAGAATGAAAAGAGGAACAGAAGGAAGAGGAAAAGAAGGAAGGAAGAGAAGCAGAAGGATGAGGAAGAGGAGTAAGAAAAGAGGAACAGAAGGAAGAGGAAGAGAATGAAGGATGAGGAGCAGAAGGATGAAGAAGAGGAAGAGAAAGAAGGAGGGGGGCAGAAGGATAAGGAAGAGGAGAAAGAAAAGAGGAACAGAAGGATGAGGAAGAGGAAGAGAAAGAAGGAAGGGGGCAGAAGGATGAGGAAGAGGAAGAGAAAGAAAAGAGGAACAGAAGGATGAGGAAGAGAAAAAAGGAAGAGGGGCAGAAGGATGAGGAAGAGGAAAAAGAAAAGAGGAACGGAAGGATGAGGAAGAGAAAGAAGGAAGAGGAGCAGAATGATGAGGAAGAGGAGAAGGGGAGGTGGAGGAGGAGATGATGATGAGGAGCAGGAACGAATTCAGGCTGGTGGTTCCAACACTACTCAGCCAATTCACCAAGCATTCTGACATTAACAACTGCATTTGCCTACACAAAGCATTTAAGTCTCGCATGATTGTTACACATAACAACGAGCGATCATTTTCCTGTACAGCATTAACCGATGGGTCGCTGTAACTGAAATGAGTCATACTTTGTGTGGGGGAAGAACTGAAGTTTTAAACTCCGTTATGACGAATATCATATTTCACAGGTATGTCCGAAGAAACCGCAACCGGCCCTCCTATCGGTAATTAAACGAGATGAGATACGTTAGGAGAAAGAGGAAAAACTGAAACAAGCCTCAAGCTGTGTGCTTTTGTTGGTAAGAGTCCTTGCATCAGAGTAGGTCACGGAACTAAGATGTCTCTGGAATGACTTCAATCACGAACCGCAAACAAATGCAGTTCGTATCCTACGCCAGGCACGATTCTTCTGTCTTTTCTCCAATTTCGTAACCCAGATACATTGCAAACGAGTTCGCTTCATTTGTCACAGTCGACATTCGTTGTTTCGACACCAGGGTCGCTATCTCCCCACGTTCAGTTCTTTTAGTTACCATGCGGCCAGCTCAACGTTGGCAACGAAATGTTTGTGTCCAAAAAAAAAACCTTGGTCACCTGTTTTAAACCCCACTCAAATGCAGGTAACACTGTTACGCCATCATCTGCGACTGGCTGTGACATCTGCTTGCTTTGAAGAAAATGTGACAACTGTGTTACGCCGATGGAAGTAACCACGGCACGCACACGCACACAAACACACACAGAATGAGTAATACAGATATCCGTCGGGGGGGGGGGGGGTACAAAA
>Ga0123352_10015907_pt1 | contig 11979 bp, 10 predicted proteins | sample TergutLab28metaG_FD_89700 | JGI IMG/M metagenome (GOLD analysis project Ga0123352, IMG submission 89700) | Labiotermes labralis P1 segment gut microbial communities from Petit-Saut dam, French Guiana - Lab288 P1 | ecosystem: Host-associated > Arthropoda: Insects > Digestive system > Gut ...
ACAAACAGCGACTTGTGCCACTTACAGCATAAACTGATTGGTTTTTATAACCCAGATGAAAAGTGTTTACAGCGCGGTACGGACTGGGGCTTTAAATAAAGCGGTCTGCGCTTAGTGTGTAAAAGGTTAAGAGAATGTCTTTTCCACCATGAACTTCGACATTGCCTCTCTAAGCACACATTCGCGCAATCTTTCGACAAATATAGGAACATTCATTATGTCGCTGGTATTGCAGTTACTTAAACGTATTCGCCTGCCATCTTTTGGCGAACTGAAAATTAGAAACATTTCGCCACTTGTGCTATACTGGGACGCAACAGTCTGATCTGCCATCTGTGAAGGGAATATAAAAACAATATGACGTCTCCGGTCCTGCAAGCCGCACAGTAAAATATCACTTTCAACTGTCAGATTTCGAGTGCTCCAATTTATTTTTCCTGCAACACCAACGTTGGTTCGTGGGATTTCCTTAGGATAAGGTTTCTGATAATATTATTACATGATTCATCCGAAGGGCTTAAATGAACGTATTTTTCAGCTCAGCCACTCAACCTCTTGTTTGATTTGTACAGCAGGTAAAGCAGTCCTTGTACAGGCCTGGCCAGGCCATGAGAGTTCCAGCAGGTTGAGGCTCCCAGATTTCAAGACAGTCGGTACATGAAGGCAGTAAGGTTATCAGCCCTGCATTTAGCATATATAATAGGTTTTAATTTTGTTATATAATTTTGTATTCTGCTCGTTGATGACCGAGAAATAACCAAATCAGATGTTGCACCACTTGAATTATTAATACCAATCTTCACGGCGGCAGCACAATACTGCACAATCTTCTTGTTCGTACTTGTCTTCAAATTATAACATTCATAATTATGGCTTTGAAAAGAAATATGTAAAACTTTTTATCAAAGTACCAGCATTTGAAACGTTATGAAAGGTAAATTGACAATCGAAGTCCCCCTAAATTTACCTACGGACTGCACTGTCTGCGGTTCGGCCCTCGGTCTAGCACGCCAACCCTCCCACAACTGATGCTAGCTGTGCTGCCCCCAAATCGCAATATCTGGGAAGAGCACAGCCCTAACTTTTGTCTGTTTTCCACAGCTCTTAGTGTCAGTCGCGAGTATTTGAATTGAAAATTGTATCATTCATATACTTTTATGTATCTCCTAATGAAAAAAAATTATTTATATATATAACAACATTTTTACAAAATTTTCTGTGAAGGGTTGCAGGACTGTAAAGGGTTCTTCACAGAGGAGCCGCCACTGTATAACATATAGTATGTTGAATGTATGATTAATAGTAAACTTTTTTCTTTAAATATTTGTTTTAACACACTTAACAGAGTTGTTAATTGTATGATTAGTGTTTCTACGCGCATGTGTGTGTTTCCCAAACTTTTGAAGCCTAATGTCAACTACAGTGGTCGTACCGCACTGCTAACCTCTAAAGTTGCATTTTATATATTTATTCAACAAATATAGGTACTGAATATTTTAAACACGGTATATATTCTCCGTTTCTTTCTATTCAAAATGCATTTTGTTCCATAATTCTAACGTATTTGGTTCCTGTATTATTCGCATTTTATATACAGGGTGTGCAAAATTTAAAAAAAAATAATTCCGGCGCCAAAAGGTTAATAAGATTCTTTTTACAGGGAGGGGTTGTTAGCACCTCGCCCAACCCCCAAGCTGGAGGACAACCCCTAGTCGACTGTCCGCGACTGCTTATTCCATTTATTCGCAGCTACCGTCCTTATCGGAGGCCCTTCCTCTATCCGCAACCTAAGGACGCGCCATGCCGTGGTGACAGGGAATCAGAATGCAGGACGAATTCACAGCTTGAGGATTGATAATAGTACCTTCGAGAGTGTGGAAGATTTTAAATAATTGGGAACAACTTTAACAAATCAAAATTTTATTGCAGAAGAAATGAAGACCAGATTGAGGTCAGGAAATGCTTGCTATCATTCGGTGCAGAAACTTTTGTCTTCCAGGCTGCTATCCAAAAATTTAAAGATCAAGATATATAGAATTTTAATTTTGCCTGTTGTTTTGTATGGGTGTGAAACTTGGTCGTTGACATTGCGGGAGGAACAGAAGCTGAGGTTGTTTGAGATCATGGTGTTGAGGAGAATATTTGAACCTATGAGGTACGAGGTAACGGGGGAATGGAGTATATTGCAAAACGAGGAGCTAAATGATTTGTACTCCTCACCCAATATTGTGCGGGTGATAAAATGGAGAAGAATGAGATGGGCTGGGCATGTGGCGTGTGTGGGTGAGGAGAGGGGGGTGTATAGGGTCTTGGTGGGGAAACCGGAGGGGAAGAGACCACTGGGAAGACCTAGGTATGCTTCAATGGTATGGACATGTTCAAAGAATGGAAGAGGGGAGATTACCAAAAGAAGTTATGAAATGGAGCCCACCAGGAAGAAGCAAACAAGGTAGACCTAAACTTACCTTAGTGGAAGGGATTAGAGGACTGATGGGAGAAAAGAGATTAATGGAAGAAGACTGGAATGACAGAGGCACCTGGAGGAAGAAGAAAATATAATTGTCAAATGGGCGCAGGAAGATGTAGAAACATTGTACAGCCTGATAAAGAGAATAAATGGGGAATGTCCTCTCTTGTTCTGATGGACCTATGGTATCCTCCACATCAACTTTTTCGTGACATCATCAGTATAAAATTTGAGGAGGGAACATGTAGCAAAGAGGAGTCTATGCCTGTGGCTGTATTATTTCCTGCAAGCAGTTCTGAACAAGAGGGTGTGAGTTACATGTGTCTGCATGTCTGAATTAGAAATATTTCAATATCTACACAATCACCCTTTGTAACTTTGTTGTCCCGACTTGCTCAGTCTGATAGGAGAACCTCTTACTGGGAGTCAGGTGTGGTTCACCGAATCATGTATAGTTCTAGTTATTTTTCTTTTTTTATTTAAAGTTCATTTACTCAATTTATTCTTGATATAATAAAAGGAGTGCTATATCCAGTTAAACAATTAGATCATTTCTAGGAAATTGACACAGTCACTTCTCTGTACTCCCACTTACACCACTCTCGTACAAGACTGCTTTTGCACTGCCCTGCTAACATCAGTTATCTGCTCCCAACCGTTTTGCCATTTAAGTCTCTCTCCCGTACACCCCTCCTACCTATCACCAACGGTTCTGAACATACATTGACAGATTAAACCAAAAACACACGGCTACGAACCGCCCGTAACTGACACCAGCAAACCCAAGAAACAAATATATCGAAAATGTTTGGCTACAACCAATATTAAGAAATGCCTTCTGTCTCCTTCTCCTCCATCTGTCCACATACAGCATCCTCACTATAGTGAATGGAAATTTCATATATACTTCATGGCATTTTTTAAACTGGTATGGGTTCAGTCTGCCAATAAATGCAGCAAAGTGTAAACATATGTTCATGTATAATCTCAAGGGTGCAAGAGACAGTCGCAAAATTAATATAATCAATAACTTAAATAAGCATGTACACTAGAAATGTGTGGGAGTAATGGAAATAAATTGGCATAATCAGGGGGGTGTATAGAGTCTTGGTGGGGAAACTGGAGAGAAAGAGACCACTGGGGAGACCTAGACGTAGATGGGTGGATAATATTAGGATGAATCTCCAGGAGGTAGGATGTGGGTATATGGACTGGATTGGGCTGGCCCAGGATAGTGACAGGTGGCGGACGCTTGTGAGTGCAGTAATGAACCTTCGGGTTCCGTGAAATGCGGGTAATTTCTTGACTAGCTGCAAACCATCTAGCTTCTCAAGAAGGACTCTGCACCATGGAGTAAGTAAGTAATCAGGAAATGAAAGAGCAATAGGTGTTGCATAGGAGGTATGGAATGTCAGCAATTTATTGGATTCTCAGGAAGGACTCTGCTGAATGGACTTACTTGGTAATTATTAATGAGTTTGTTGAAAGTAATTTTAGGCCCAGTGTATGACAGTGAAAAAGAAAATCGGAGGATATTAACCAATAAAGAAATTTATGCATGTGTTAAAAAACCTACTGTAATAGAGACAGTAAGGTTAAATAGATTACGTTGGTTTGGGCATGTACAGAAAATGGAAGGAAATGGGATTCCCAAAAGGGTATTATATGTGAATTTTGGAACAACAAGATTGAGAGACAGACCAAGAAATAGATAGCAAGATGAGGTGAGACAGGATCGAAGAATAGTTGGTAGAGAAGAGTGGCAAGAAAAAGTCCATAACAGAGAGGAAAGGAAGAAACACTTAAGAACGGCAAGGAATTGTCCCATTCTGCACATGCCAATGAATGAATAAATGTAATAGAGAAAATCGATGAAAGAGGTACGTTGTGATGATAATATGCCCTGTCACTTGTCATGAAACAGGACGCTCATAATGCTGTGGTGGTTTTTGCAGAGCTGCCCTGTTGCACTGAAAGCACTACCGTGTTTATCTTGTGAGGCATGTGACATCTTCTAAAGATCCGCTTGAAACCGTCACTGTGAAAGTGGAGGATGGCTCAGATATGGATATACTAGAAGAGGGATTTATGAGCTTATGTCAATAGAGGCAGAGAGCATAATGAGCTGAGTTACATGTCTGTGTGTCCATAAACGGTCAAATTACCCCAGTATGACTGTATGCCCTCTTTCTTTGTCATCTCCATCTATCAATCTGTCCACATACAACAAACTGACATTTTGGAATGGGGACATTTTGTGCTTCTTACTGTTTTTCAATGCATAGTAGTTGTGCTGGTCTGCAAGTAAATGCAGAGAACAGTCTGTGTCTCATCACCTGCATGTAGGACAAGATTTCTTCAGAAATGTTGAGCACTTAAATTCTTTTGAATTACATCATTAAGTAATATATACTGAGGAACCATGAAGAACAGACTGAATATGGGTTGTACATGCTACAGTTTGGTTCGATCCCAGCTGCTGTCATTGGAATTTTTTATTGACATAATCCTTCCGATCGCGTTATGGCCCTGGGGTCGACTCAGGCTGTAATAGAAATGAGTACCAGGAGTATTTCCTGGAGGTAAAAACGGCCGGTGCATAAGGCTGACAAACTTAACACCATCCTGTGCCGTTGTTATGTAATCTGGGAATCTTAATTTCCTGGAACCCTCTGGGCCACTCCAGGCCTGTAATGGGACTGCTTTACCTTTACATGCTACAGTTTAGTTTAGAATCTTTTGTCTTGCAGTCCCCAGTGAGAAATCATAGACACTGAATTGTACTGTTATGGCACTTGTCTTCTTATGCGACCATACAGACATAAAGGACGAGCAATGGGGAATTGGGATGTTTGAGAGAAGAGTGTTGAGGAAAATATTAGGATATGAGAGGGAAGACCTGAGAGGGAAGACCTGAGAGGATGATGGAGAAGATATTGTAGTGGACATTTGTGAATTGTTCTCGGTATGTAATAGTATATTTTGGTCACATGAAGGAGAAGGGAATGTGTGTGGAATGTACAATGTATGGTAGTGGTGAGAGTTGCTGAATATAGAGATCTACCAGAGAAAGTTGTGACATAAATAAAATCATCATCATAAACATCAAGGATTGGACCCTTTGATCCATTCTGTCTCCAGAGTTACAGCTGTTCGCGCCAACCTTTCTTCGGTCTTCCAATTGTTCTCCTTCCTTGTGGTCTGTAGCGGTATGATTTCAAAGGGTTTCGTTTTTGTGGCATTCTTTGCAAGTGTGAAAGCCAGTTCCATCTGTATTCATCTATCTTGTCTAGTATGCCTGCAATCCGTAGTTCACCCCATATGTAGTTGTTTGTTTTGTGGTCATATAGGGTGTAGCCTGCCAGAGATCTCAGTAACTTCATTTCTGCCACTTCAATTCTTCGTCTTTGTAAGGCTGTTAGAGTCCAGTTTTCTGACCCATATAAAAATGCAGGTAAAACTAGTGTGTTGTATATTTTTAAAATAGTTTCTGTTCTCACTTTCTTTTCTTCAAAATAGTTCTCTTAATAGTACATACTAATTGTAAAAATTTTGCTAATTTAAATTCTACACCATTGGAAAATTGGTAAGATATACTGCAAACTTGATAAGTAAATTGGCTAACTTGTTTTAGTGTTTCATCGTATATAGATATATAATATAAGTCATCTAAAAATAAAAAAAGTTAGAGTGACCCTGTTACAGGCCCGGTGTGGCTGTGATGTTATTTTTGTGCATTACATTATACAGTAGACACTATAAGTTTGTAATGATAATTAATATGGTCTCACATTAGCTGGTGTTGTTCAGTAATACATGGAAGTGGCTATAGGTTATGATAGATATTGCTGTAAAACACACCACTACTTGATGGGCAGACCTGCTATCAGTGACCTGTGAGATTACAATACACACATCAGAAATATTGTAACATTACCACACCATTCGTCAGACAGTGGTTCAGCTGATGTCACAAATATATGGGACAGGTGAGCACACTGTCTCTGGCTGGCAGTCTTCATGCATTACCAATTGGGACGACACAGAATTGGACCATATAGATACCATGAAGGAGGTGTAATGTGGGAAGACCAAATACCTGCAGTACCTAGAATGATACAGGCAATACCTTCGTTACAGCAAGTGAAGAATATGAGGGTTTGGTTATAGTAGCTGGCGCTATCGACCGCTTTTGAACAGGCTGTGTGGAGGTAGTGACCTTCATAGTGATGGTGAGGTACCATATCCTGCCACTACCTTCAGTTGGTCGTCCTAATAACCACGATATCGAGCGTGTTGCTGCTGAGGTTGCTGTGAAGACATTTGTACACAGCTGTGACAACCTCAAGGTTGCACCCTGGAAGAACCAGAGTTACTATATATTTATGTTATTTCCATACAGTTCCAAAAGTATAGCTCCATCATTTATGAGACTCTATAATCAGAAATCTGTTTAATTCCTTGCTATCACAGATCACATACAATATATTGTCCTATGACCCGGTGTGACAGTTTCCTAGCTCACAAAAATTCCTCGAAAATAATTTCTTTGGTTAGTGTAATATGTACCAACTAAAATATCTGAGATGCTACTCACAATTCAGGTACAGACTGTACCTACAGAGGATGCCTGAGATGCCTGAAAGATATATAATCTTTCAACCAGGAGTGAAGTTAAATGAAGACGTCTTCGAACACCGATACGTGAGTCTGAATGAATGAATGGTATTTGTGTTTGAGCCCTTCCGGGCCCAATGTACCTATACCTTAAGACAGGCCCTTCATGCCCAGCGATCCGACACTAAGTTAAAGGAGCCCTGTTCCTTTACAAAAGTTCCAGATGGCCCTTATATTTGTTTCCTAATATCCTCAGGGCCCAAAAAAGAAGGAACCCAGATGTACATGTCTGAGTGTAGCCAAGGCCCACACACTCTCACAGGATGTGGACTGAGGTTTCCTCCTTAGTGTCACACTTCCTACATATGGGGTTATTACTCAGCCCCATTGGTGCATGAGTTTGGTTGTGTATTAGTCTAATAAATGCTGAATAACTTTTCACTGCTTGTTCGTTGTGTGGGTAACAGTACAGTGATGAATCAATAGTTTTAAGGTCAGTGCCTTGCACAGTTTTCACTATGATGCACAGTGATTCTGTTACTTTGTGAGCGTCGGGTTAGCACACGACACTGTGACGGCCCGCTAGGCAGCTAGTATTTCAGAGCTGTTGGAATGCAGCTTTAGACACGGTGCATCATGGGAAATGCACAGCAGCTTACAAATTAACCTTGCTAGGGTTAATTGCACATATGAGTGTGCGTGTGGTAGCTTATGAATTAGTGCCATTGTGTACCGGGGTGCTGATAAGTCCTTAGCTTGACCAGGAAGGAAACAAGCTGCACTTGTGAAAAGTGTGATGGGTAGAGGAATGGATTGATTTGGTTAGGGTAGGGACAGGTGGTGGACTCTTGTACTTGTGGTAATGAACCTCCAAGTTCCATAAAGTGTGGGGAATGTAGCTTGTTTCCTTCTTGTTAGGGCTAAGGACTTATAATAATAATAAAAATATTTATTAACTGCAATTGGGTTGTTAGCTGGTGGCAGTGGTTATTTTACATGTATACAAAATATGAAATTGGTTACTACTAAATTTAAGTCTGGAGAGCTACATGAGAAGCATGTAGTGGCAACTTGGAATGTTGGGAACCATCTCAGCATTTGCTTATAGACACAGGGAAACCAAAAAAGAAACCTGTGTCAAGATGGCCGGTTGCAGGACCTTCTGAATACTGACTTCCTGCCAGCAGTCTGGCAATACACACACAGTACAGCAAATACACATGAGATAACAACACACATAATACAACTACAAGAATACACATGGCCAACCAACAACAATTACACACAAGACAACTTAAAACTAGCAACAAAACACACGAGACAAATTACAATACAACATGTACAGAAGGTAAAACACCCAAGCAAGACAGTACTGTGTACAGTTTATTGTAATTGGTTTTTTTCCCAATCATTAATTCACTCACGCTCTCACCCCAGTCCTTCACTTCTCATCACTTACTACCCTATAAACCTTTTCCATAAAAACTCGTCCCCCCCCCGCCGACCCTATACTGCACTTCACTTCAGCTTATTCCACTTCACTTTGCTTCATTCACTTCACTTCACTTTTGACTTTTCACTTCACTATACTTTGCTTCTGTACACTTTTCGATGATTTCCATCACACTTTACCTCTTTTTAATTCAACTTAATTATCACTTTTCTTACCCTCTTTTTAAAAGTGATTGGTTTGTAGGGGAGAATTCCTAACACTTCTGCCGGTAACTGGTTCCAGTGTTGGATGGTCCTATTCACAAAAGGATATTTCCCTATATCCGTCCTTTGCCTCCTACTCCTTATTCTCCTTTCATGATCTACCCTGCTTAGATATTGTGGCCATTGTAATCTGCCACCAATAGGCTTCCACGCACGTTCCCCAGATTAGGCTTTGAAGAGGGCACATATGCGTGATAACTTTCTACACAATGCCAAAGTTTCCCAGTCTGGACTGTTCATATGATGTGCACCCCTGTACATTGGATCCATTGTGAAAATTCATACACGTCTATATGCATATTGTTATTGCTGAGAAAAAAAACATACAGATGTTGTGTAAGGTAATTTGTACTAATTCTGTTTGTCATATGATATTTGTTCATTCCTTATTTTTACCATGTAATTTCTTTTATTTCAGCTGTGCTGATCCAATTGGCAAGACTTGGTTTCGGATGCATTGCAGATAAATTTGCAGGAGCTGTGTTGAGGACATCACCGTCTGAAAATGGAGAAAGTTATAAAGTTAAGTGTAATCATGGGAATATTTAATAATTTAGTATCTTTTATTGGCTCTTGTGAATGCCCAGAGGATGTGCAGCTGAGTGAGGTCTTTGTTTCAAAGACTGAGTCAGGGTCTGAGTCGTTTGATCGCGTACAGCCAATCAGGGCAGTACATTTGCATAAACTGCTAAGTGCTCCTGCAGGGGGCAGATTGTGCGGGGAGATCTGCTTGCAGGAAACACTTCTTCTGCATCTCTAATGTCACTAACATGTGTGACTGTGCGTATTGCTAGAAACATGGCAAAAAGACAGTGGTGTAGAAGGAAGCCTCACTCATACGGTTAAGCTGTGGTTTCATCGTCATTGTTATACCCACAGAAATCTCTTGTTTGGTGTGATCAGTTAGAAATTGGACACAGTTTATCAAAATTGGAAAGGAAAGATGGTACTTTAGGGGTTGGACCACTCAAACTGTTTGAATTGATGTAGTCGACCTTTTTTTAAGTCCATTTTTTTAGATTTTCATACTAACGTCTTTTCTTAAGTCATATTTTCTTTGTTGTTTGCAATAAACCTCACCTTTCTGTGTTATGTCAGTGGTAATTGCTCAGGAGTAAGTAGCTCTCCTTATGTGCCTCCCCCCTGATACACACACACTCACAAACAATGAAGCTAAACAATCTGGATGAGTCCAGCCGAACCTGTCCTGTATACCAACACTCTTCTCCTTGCTAGAGAAATGGGAGCAGTAACCAGTTACCAGTCATTTGCCAGCCTCAAGACCTAATAACTTACAGCGCTGGGGACAGTACGAACACCTCCAGACAGCTGCTGCATTACAGCGTGCTGGAACGCGAATGGAGTCCATAGCATGAGGGTGAAATTGGATCATTAATACAATACTCAGTTGATATATGCCTCATCAATGAGATGCACCTCAGGCCCTAAGAAGCCTTTGGGTTTGCAAACTTTGTACACAACAGTACAGACTGGATCGCAGAAGGATGCAAAACAGCTATATTGGTCCACTGGCGTATACATCACTATGCTTGCCAGTCCTGGGTCTGAGGTGCCTGGAGGCAAATTCCATACAGGTGATGTTTCCCAGCAGGCCAGTGACAATGCCGGAGGTCTGACTCTTGTCCTCCCAGCTGCCAGTCAACTTCGGCTTCTTTGCTCGCCTTTGCAGCGGTCTTTCCTTCCTGGTGGCGGGTGACCTGAGTGCCAAGCAGGTGGACTGGAATTCTAGGCTGACCACAATAAGAGGCAGACCCCTGCATGATTACTCCAATGAAAATTTCTCTTTTATTTACATACCAGACACAACCACCACCGTTCCATACAACTACTGTGCCACCCCTGATGTCCTAGACACCGTACTCACAAAACACCCAGTCAACCCAGCGTATCTGACGACTTGCTCCACACTAAGGTCGGATCACTTACTTATTCTTTTCTCAACCCACCTCAGTTCTGCTTGAAAAAATGAAAGAAGAACTTCTGTCCATCTCTGGCCTAACGAACGAGGTGGCAATCTTGTAAACAGTGGAATGAACTTACAGATTTAATCAAATGTGGGGAATTTCTTGGCTGGCCAAATGACTCGTAGCAAATCAGGAAGGAATCTTCTGAGTAAAGGTAAGAAATGCTTGTTTTAAAATTATGGCTCACAAATATTTCTGATGCTGTGCAATTATAAAGCTTACACTTTCATTCACCATATGTCGTTATCACACTAATACATACATGAGTGTGAGATTTGAGGTTCTCACATCTACTTCTGAAGATTTGGATTTTCTGGGTGGATGGTTTCACACGATTTGTGTGAAACCATCTACCCTGGCACAAATAAGGATACACCACAAAAGGGACAGGAGCCCAACCCGACACACCGCCACTCCGAGGGACCCTACCACAACCACAAGAAAACTAGAAGAAATAATATAGAGCTGCACCAATGCTCAGTAAACCGAAGATAAGCAGGAAGGCAGAAGAATAGACAGAAAAGAGGAACCCCCCACCTCCCTGCTAAGAAATACGGGTTGGACAAACAATGGCAGTTATAACCACACCCACAGCTGTGTATAGTATACTCTTATCAAAATAAGTAATAAAACCAGGTTTCTACTCACACAATATAATGCATATGGGATCCCTAATGCATAAGTTACATGTATAATACTGTAAAGGGTACAATGTAATAACGGTTCTTAAATAAGCAGCCTGACAATGACTCTCCTAAGTCGAAACGTGTTGCAGTAATACATTAATTTTAATGTTGTTGTGTTGATGGAAGACATATTGTAATATTACAATAAATAAGTTAGATAGATAGATCGTTTGGTCCCAATGCATGTAGGCCTTTGACAGGCCCTTTGTGCCCCTAAGACTGAAGTCCAAGTCAAGGTAGCCCTGTCCTTTGAACAGAGTTCAAGATTTCCTCCCCATCTTAGACTTCCGACATCCTCGGAGTCCAACTACAAGGAACCCAAATAAGCAAGTCTGAGTGTTGTGAAAGCTTCACACTCAAACAAAACATGGGTTGAGGTCTGCTCTTCTGCCCCACACCTCCTACACATTATGTACAGGATATCTATGGGTTGAGGTCTGCTCTTCTGCCCCACACCTCCTACACATTATGTACAGAATATCTATGGGTTGAGGTCTGCTCTTCTGCC